>ERZ836939.2094-NODE-2094-length-20494-cov-4.498752_pt1 | contig 20494 bp, 19 predicted proteins | sample MGYA00519912_ERZ836939 | MGnify/ENA primary metagenome ERZ836939 (study PRJEB31850, sample SAMEA3708810) | human gut metagenome | biome: human gut; feature: human-associated habitat; material: faeces | place: China | collected 2014 ...
GCCCGGCCGGTTCCAGACGCGGCGAAACATGAATGACGAATTTGGAGGTCATTTCCCATGGATATGAAAAATTGCGAATTCTGGTTTGTGGTAGGCAGCCAGTTCCTGTACGGCCCCGAGGTGCTGGAGACCGTGGCCCAGCGGGCCGCCGAGATGGCGGACACTCTGAACAAGAGCGGAAACCTGCCCTGCAAGGTGGTGTACAAGGCCACCGTCAAGACCGACGCGGAGATCACCCAGGTGATGAAGGACGCCAACTACGACGAGAACTGCTATGGCGTCATCACCTGGTGCCACACCTTCTCCCCCAGCAAGATGTGGATTCACGGCTTCGGCCTGCTGCAGAAGCCCTACTGCCACCTGGCCACCCAGTACAACCGGAAGATCCCCAACGAGGAGATCGACATGGACTTCATGAACCTGAACCAGGCCGCCCACGGCGACCGGGAGCACGGCTTCATCGGGGCCCGGATGCGTCTGCCCCGGAAGGTCATCGCCGGCTACTGGCAGGACAAGCCGGTGCAGGACGAGCTGGCCGCCTGGATGCGGGCGGCGGTGGGCTGCGCCTTCTCCCACAAACTGCGGATCGTCCGCTTCGGCGACAACATGCGGGACGTGGCCGTCACCGAGGGCGACAAGGTGGAGACCCAGATCAAGCTGGGCTGGCAGGTGGACTACTGGCCGGTGGGCCATCTGGTGGAGACCATGGACGCCGTCACCGAGGCGGAGATCGACGGGCAGATGGCGCAGTACAAGGACCGCTACGACTTCGCCACCGACGATCTGGACACCGTGCGCTACCAGGCCAAGGAAGAGGCGGCCATGCGGAAGATCCTGGAGCGGGAGGGGGCTCAGGCCTTCATCAACAACTTCCAGGACCTGTACGGCATGGAGCAGCTCCCCGGCCTGGCCAGCCAGAACATGATGGCCGACGGCATCGGCTACGGCGGCGAGGGCGACTGGAAGGTGGCCGGCATGACCGCCATCATGAAGCAGATGGCTCAGGGCCTGGAGGGCGGCACCCTGTTCATGGAGGACTACACCTATGACCTGGAGCCCGGCAAAGAGGTCTCTCTGGGGGCCCACATGCTGGAGGTGTGCCCCTCCATCGCGGCGGAAAAGCCCCGCATCGAGGTCCACCCCCTGGGCATCGGCGACCGCCAGCCCCCCGCCCGTCTGGTGTTTGAGGGCAAGGAGGGCCCCGGCATCGTGGTCTCCCTCATCGACATGGGCGGCCGCCTGCGCATGATCATCCAGGACATTGAGGTCATCAAGCCCATCCTGGAGATGCCCAACCTGCCCGTGGCCCGGGTGATGTGGAAGCCCGCCCCCGACCTGCTCACCGGCGTCAAGTGCTGGATCGAGGCCGGCGGCGCCCACCACACGGTGCTGTCCACCGCCCTCACCGCCCAGGTGATGGAGGACTGGTGCGAGATGATGCAGATCGAGTGCGTCCATATCACCAAGGACACCAAGCTGGCGGACTTTAAGAAAGAATTGTTCTATAATGATATTGCCTGGAAGCTGAAAAACCTGTAAAATGGAGAAAGGCCGCCGGGGAGGGCAGCCCCTCCCCGGCGGCTTTGCCTTGGAGCATTGGATAAGGAGTGATTGCGGATCATGTTGGAAGAACTGAAACGAGAGGTCTGCGATGCGAACCTGCTGCTTCCCAAGTACGGGATGGTGACCTTTACCTGGGGCAACGTGTCCGGCGTGGACCGGGAGAAGGGCCTGATGGTCATTAAGCCCTCCGGCGTGGAGTACGACGATATGAAGCCCGAGGACATGGTGGTGGTCAGCCTGGAGACCGGCGAGCGGGTGGAGGGCAAGTATAAGCCCTCCAGCGACACCGACACCCACCTGATTTTGTACAAGACCTTCCCGGAACTGGGCGGGGTCGTCCACACCCACAGCCGCTGGGCCACCTCCTTCGCCCAGGCGGGCAAGGGGATTCCCGCCTTCGGCACCACCCAGGGGGACTACTTCTATGGGGAGATCCCCTGCACCCGGAAGATGACCCCGGAGGAGATCGCCGGCAAGTACGAGCTGGAGACCGGCAACGTGATCATCGAGACCTTCCAGTCCCGGAAGATCGACCCGGCCCAGGTGCCCGCGGTGCTGGTGCACAGCCACGGCCCCTTCGCCTGGGGCACCGACCCCCACAACGCGGTGCACAACGCGGTGGTGCTGGAGGAGGTAGCGTTCATGGCCTTCCACGCCATGGCCCTCACCCCCGGCCTGTCCCCCATGCAGCAGGAGCTGCTGGACAAGCACTACCTGCGCAAGCACGGCCCCGGGGCCTACTACGGCCAGGGCTGATTGGAAGGAGCGCGGAACATGGAACAGCAGAAGCGGGTCCTCTTCGGGACCATGCCCGACGGCACGGCGGTGGAGGCCGTCACCCTGGAAAAGGGGAAGCTCTCCTGCCGCATCCTCACCTACGGCGGGGCGGTCCAGTCCCTGGTCGTCCCCGACCGGGACGGAAATCCGGTGGACGTGGTGCTGGGCTTTGACACCCTGGAGGACTACCGGAAGCAGGACAAGTACATCGGCGCCCTCATCGGCCGGTACGGCAACCGCATCGGCGGGGCCTCCTTCTCCCTGAACGGGACGGAGTATCCCCTGGCCGCCAACGACGGAGAGAACCACCTCCACGGCGGCCCCGGGGGCTTTGACAAGCAGGTGTGGACGGTGGAGGAGCAGGCGGAGGACCGCCTCACCCTGTCCCTCCAGAGCCCCGACGGCCAGGAGGGCTACCCCGGCAACCTGTCCGTCCAGGTGACCTACACCCTGACGGAGGCCGGGCTGACCATCGGCTACCGGGCCAAGTGCGACCGGGACACCCTGTGCAACCTGACCAATCACACCTACTTCAATCTGTCGGGCCACCAGAGCGGCCCGGTGACGGGACAGTACATCCAGCTGGCGGCCTCGCGCTACACCCCCACGGTCCCCGGCTCCATCCCCACCGGGGAGCTCGCCCCGGTGGAGGGCACCCCCATGGACCTGCGGGAGGGCCTGCCCATCGGACAGCGGGTGGACGAGGACTTCCCGCAGCTCGCCATGGCCGGGGGCTATGACCACAACTGGTGTATCGACGATTCGGACGGCTCTCTCCGTCTGGCGGCCCGGGCCTGGAGCAAAGAGACGGGCGTCGTCATGGAGACCTGGACCACCCAGCCCGGGGTGCAGTTCTACTCGGGCAACTATCTGGACGGCTGTCCCGCCGGCAAGGGCGGGGCGCCCTACGCCAAGCGGTGGGGCTTCTGCCTGGAGACCCAGCACTACCCCGATTCGCCCCACCACCCCAATTTCCCAAGCACCGTGCTCCCGGCGGGAGCGGAGTACCGGCAGATAACCGAGTACCGCTTTCGGACGGAGTAATCAGGAGAGGAGGAACCTGTTTATGAACAAAGAAGAAAAAAAGCAGCTGATGGCCACCGCCTGTAAGGTCCGGATGGGGGTCATCAAGGGGACCCACGCCGCCAAGGCGGGCCACCCCGGCGGCAGCCTGTCCGCCGCCGACCTGTTCACCTACCTGTACTGCAAGGAGCTGAATGTGGACCCCAAGAACCCCAAGTGGGAGGACCGGGACCGCTTTGTCCTGTCCAAGGGCCACACCGCCCCCGGCCTGTACGCCGCGCTGGCCCAGCGGGGCTTCTTCCCGGAGGAGGACCTGCTCACCCTGCGTCAGATCGGCAGCCACCTCCAGGGCCACCCCAACATGAACCTGACCCCCGGCGTGGACATGTCCACCGGCTCTCTGGGCCAGGGCGTCTCCGCCGCCGCCGGCATGGCTCTGGCCGCCAAGTACCAGGGCAAGAGCTGCCGGGTGTACACCCTTCTGGGCGACGGCGAGATCCAGGAGGGCCAGGTGTGGGAGGCCTTCATGTTCGCCCACCACTACAAGCTGGACAACCTGTGCGTCATCATCGACAACAACGGCCTGCAGATCGACGGCGCCGTGGACAAGGTGATGAGCCCCTACCCCATCCCCGACAAGCTGAAGGCCTTCGGCTTTGCGGTGAAGGAGATCGACGGCCACGACTTTGATCAGATCGAGGCCGCCTTTGCCGAGGCCAAAGCCACCAAGGGCGTGCCCTTTGCCATCGTGATGAAGACCACCAAGGGCAAGGGCGTGAGCTACATGGAGAACCAGGCGGGCTGGCACGGCAAGGCCCCCAACGACGAGGAATACAAGATCGCCATGGATGAGCTTACCGCTCAGCTGGCGGAAGTGGAGGCGATGTAAGATGGCGGATGTGAAGAAGATCGCGACCCGGGACAGCTACGGCAACGCCCTGAAGGAGCTGGGCGCGGAGCATGACGATCTGATTGTGTTTGACGCGGACCTGGCCGGGGCCACCAAGACCGGCACCTTCCAGAAGGCCTTCCCGGAGCGCCACTTTGACTGCGGCATTGCCGAGGGCAACATGATCGCGGTGGCCGCCGGCGCGGCGGCCATGGGGCTGGTGCCCTTCGCCTCCAGCTTCGCCATGTTTGCCGCCGGCCGCGCCTTTGAGCAGGTGCGCAACTCCATCGGCTACCCCCACCTGAACGTGAAGATCGGCGCCACCCACGGCGGCATCTCCGTGGGCGAGGACGGGGCCTCCCACCAGTGCTGCGAGGACTTCGCCCTGATGCGCTCCATCCCCGGCATGGTGGTCATGTCCCCCGCCGACGACGTGGAGGCCAAGGCCATGGTGAAGGCCGCCTATGAGCATGTGGGCCCCGTGTACATGCGCTTCGGCCGCGCCGGCGTGCCCGTGTTCCACGACGGGGAGAACTTCCAGTTCCAGATCGGCAAGGGCGAGGTGCTCACCGAGGGAACTGACGTGGCCATCATCGCCAACGGCCTGCTGGTGGCCGAGGCCCTGGAGGCCGCCAAGACCCTGAAGGAGGAGGGCATCTCCGCCCGGGTCATCAACATGGCCACCATCAAGCCCCTGGACGAGGAGCTGGTGCTGAAGGCGGCCAAGGAGTGCGGCAAGATCATCACCTGCGAGGAGCACAACATCCTGGGCGGCCTGGGCGAGGCCGTGTGCGGCGTGCTGAGCGAGAAGCTGCCCACCCCCGTGCGCCGCATCGGCGTCAACGACGAGTTCGGCCACTCCGGCCCCGCCGGAGCCCTGCTCAAGCAGTTCGGCCTGTCCGCCGAGCATATCGTTGAGGTGGCCAAGAGCTTTTAAATCATTCCATAGCTTGACATAAGGATCAGGGCCGCGCCTCCGCGCGGCCCTGATCTTTTGTCGCTTTCTTGGAAAAATCCTCCGGCGGCCCCTATACGAAAAACGATATATTCTCATTCGTTTTACATATTGGACACTGCTGCGGCCCCTTTGGTATATTGAACCTGGAATCAACTGTTCTTCTCTCCGGGGAGGCGCTTTCTGAAAGTCCGCGGCCCCGGCGGAGGAGAGAACCATGCCGCGGGGCCGGACCGCAGTGCCGGGTCCTGTGGAGGAGGGGTGACGCTATGCTTGATTTTGCGGTAAAGCCGGTGGGGGACTGTGCCCTCAGCGCGGAGTTTGCGGAGGAGATCAGCGTCCGGGTCAACCAGCAGGTCCACGCTCTGGACGAGCTGCTGCGGGCGGCGGCCATCCCCGGCGTGGTGGAGACGGTGCCCACCTACCGGACCCTGATCATCCACTACCGCCCGGAGGTGATCTCCTACCAGGCCCTGCGGGACCGGGTGCTTCAGGAGCGGGGGCGGCCGGCCTCCGGCGGAGGGGCGGGCAGTCAGGTGATCGAGCTGCCCGTCCTCTACGGGGGCGAGGTGGACCTGGAGCCGGACGCGCCGCGGTACGACGGCTGGGACGGGCGGGAGACCGCCCCCGACCTGGAGGAGGTCCTGGCCTTTGAGCACATAAGCCGGGAGGAGTTTATCCGCCGCCACACCCAAAATTTGTGCTACGTCTACTTCCAGGCCTTTGCCATCGGGCACTCCTATGTGGGAAACCCGGAAAAATCCTTCACCGTCCCCCGGCGGGAGGTGCCCCGCACCAAGATTCCCCAGGGGTCCATCGCCATCTGGGCGGACCAGACGGTGCTCAACGGCTTCGACCTGCCCTGCGGGTGGCAGGTCATCGGCCGCACCCCGGTGCTCCTCTACGACACCCGCCGGGAGCCCGCCTCCTACTGCCAGTCCGGGCAGTGGGTCCGGTTTGTGCCCATCGACCCCCAGGAGTACGCCCGCATCCGAAAGCTGGCCCTGGCCGGCCAGTACAGGCCCGTCACCTATGAGCGGAAGGAGGGGATGTGACCATGGGAATCCAGGTTTTGCAGCCCGGCCTGCTCACCACCGTCCAGGACCAGGGCCGCTTCGGACACCAGCACATCGGCATGTCCCCGGCGGGGGCCATGGACCTGCACTCCATGCGCCTGGCCAACCTGCTGGTGGACAATGACCGGGACGAGGCGGTGCTGGAGATGACCATGCTGGGGCCCAGGCTCCAGTTTGCCCGGGGCTGTGTCTTTGCCGTCACCGGCGCGGACATGGGGGCCCGTCTGGACGGCGAGATGGTGCCCTGGGGCTGCGCCGTCACCGCTCCGGCGGGGAGCGTCCTCCAGTTCGGCGCCGCCCGCTCCGGCTGCCGGGCCTATCTGGCGGTGGCCGGAGGGTTTGACGTGCCGGTCCTCTACGGCAGCAAATCCACCCTCCTGCGGTCCTCACTGGGAGGATTTCAGGGGCGGAAGCTCCAGACCGGGGACCTGCTGCCCCTGGCCGCCCCCAGGACCGAGGTGGCCAACCAGGGCCTCCGGCGGCTGCCGCCTCAGCCGCCCTTTTCCCGCAGCATCACCGTCCGGGTGATCCCCGGCCCCCAGGAGGACCGCTTCTCCCAGCAGGGGCTGGATACCTTTTATCACAGCGTCTTCACCGTCACGGACAAATCCGACCGCATGGGGTGCCGCCTGTCCGGCCCGAAGATTGAGCACAGCGGCGACCCCAACATCATCAGCGACGGCATCCCCCTGGGGGCGGTGCAGGTCCCGGGCAGCGGAGAACCCATGATTATGATGAGCGAGCACCAGGGGTCTGGGGGCTACACCAAGATCGCCAACGTGATCACGGTGGATATCCCCCTGGTGGCCCAGTGCCCGCCGGGGGCGGAGATCCGGTTCCAGGCGGTCACGGTGGAGGAGGCCCAGCGCCTCTATCTGGCCCGGCTTTCCGAGTACGACCGCCTGGAGCAGATGTTCCGGCGGGGGCTGGCGGGGAGCTATCAGGTGACGGTGAACGGCCGCACCTTCCAGGTGGAGATCACGGCGGCGTGGTGACCGGCGTGCCGGCACAGAAATCAGGACCGCGGAGCGGCAGCGCTCCGCGGTTTTTGACGTGCTTTCCTTAGGCTCTGATGAAAACGGATTGGGAGCAGCGGTCCCAATCCTTGCTTTTTGCTGTGATGCATGCTATCATTCACTCAACCATGCATCGTTCTATCTGTGTATTTCTTCCAAAAACCTCGAGTACATTCCGAAAGGAAATAGCAGTGTGATACTGCGGAATGGAGATTATTATGAGACGAAACGCGGCCCTTGCAGCCATAGCTCTGCTCGCATCCTTCGCATGTTCTGCCTGCGCACCCGCGGCCCCCAGCGGCCAAACACCTGAATTTTTTGATGACGTTGGAAAAACACTGAGCGAATTAAAAACCGAGCATCCGGAAGGGAAATTTATGGTAAATCTGGACGGCTTCCCGGATTATGCCGCCGCATGCTTTGGAGAGCCGGGGGCGGACTATGTCTACTACTTTTTCGGCGGACACAGCGGAGATTTTGAAAAGGCCATGGACGAGCTGGGGGACCAGCTGAAATGCGCCGGCGCCATCACAACCGCAAATGTCCTTTTTCCAGATATGGAGGAGGACATGTCCTTTGACGATTTCTTCTCTCTGATCGGGGTGGACGACTATGAGTACCTTGGAGCGGACACAGTCGCGGAGGGCTGGATCAGATTCCTGTATCAGGATATGGAGGTCATGGTGAGTCCAACGGGAGATGGTCCTGACGGCGAATGGGACGTCACAGGGGAAGAGCTTGTAAAGTATAATGCCGTCGTGTCTGTGATGGACCCGGAAATCGAATCTGCAAATAGTGACATGGCTGACGCGGTGATGTTCGATGAAGCTGAGGCGTGAGGACACGAGATTCAGTTAGCGTGTGCATGTATTTCCTGAGGGATTACCGGAAAGACAGCGATTTCTGAATCAGTAAGACAGGGCGGGAGCATCTTTTCAGATGCTCCCGCCCTGTGCGTTATTCCTGCTCCAACTTGTCCTGAGGCCGCTGTCCTTCCGCACCCCTCAAAAAAACACTCCTTCTCTCTCCCCGCGTCCCCGCGGGCGCCGCGCCGGAGGCGGCACTGTAACTATAACAGTGACAATAACATTTACTCTGACTATTACAGTAACAGTGACTGTAACTGTAACTGTAACTGTTACTGTTACTGTTACTGTAACGCAGCCCTATTTGCACGGAAACGTACAACTCTGGCCCCAGTTTCTCCCATGGTTGGAGGGAGAATTACTCAGCTCCCGCCGAAGCACAGCCGCACCGCCCAGGCGGCGGCCAGAAAGCCGGTGAGGTCGGCGCACAGGGCGGCCGGGATGGCGTACCGGGTGCGGGAGACGCCCACCGACCCGAAGTAGACGGCGATGGTGTAGAAGGTGGTCTCGGTGGAGCCCAGCATCACCGCCGCCACCCGGCCCAGATAGGAGTCCGGTCCGCAGGACTGGATGAGCTCCGCCCCCACCCCCAGGGCGGCGGAGCCGCTGATGGGCCGCACCAGCATCAGGGGCAGGAGCTGGGCGGGGACGCCCGCCCGGTCCAGCAGGGGGGTCAGGGCCTGGGCGGCCAGCTCCAGGGCGCCGGAGGCCCGGAGCATATACACCGCCGTCATCAGGGCGATGAGGGAGGGGACAATGCGCAGGAGGACCTCCAGCCCCTCCCCACCCCCGTGGATCAGCGCGTCGTACACGTCCACGCCCCGCCCCACGCCGTACAGGGCCACGCCGGCGATGATCAGGGGGGCGATCATGGCAAACAGCAGTTCCAAGTTCAATCCCTCCAGATCCGGGCGAAGAGCTTGCAGGCGGCGATTCCCACCCCCACCGACAGGGCGGAGGCCAGCCACACGGCGGGGAGGATGTCAAAGGGGGCCGAACTCCCCGCTGCCGCCCGCACCGAGGCCACGGTGGTGGGGATCAGCTGGATGGAGGCGGTGTTGCATACCACCAGCATGCACATGGCGTCCGACGCCGTCCCGGGGCTCTTTCGCTCCATCCGCCGTACCGCCTCAATGCCCAGGGGGGTGGCCGCGTTGCCCAGCCCCAGCAGATTGGCGGACACGTTGGCGGAGATGCTGTCCATCACCCCGCGGTCTTTGGACACCTGGGGGAACAGGGCGGACAGCACCGGCCGCAGCAGCCGGGACAGCCCCTCGGCCAGACCGGAGCGGCGCATAATCTCCATCACCCCGGTCCACAGGCACAGCATGCCCGCGATGGAAACACACAGCTCCACCGCCGCCTGAGCCCCCTCCACCGCGGCGGCGGCCACCAGATCCCCCCGGCCCGTGGCCAGGCCGCACAAAATGGACAGGACTGCCATTCCCGTCCAGATCCACGCCATCGTCATTCGGCCAGCCCCCTCTCGTCCCATTTATACGGAGGTGATTTCGGAAATAATACCCAATTCCGTTCGACAAAATTTGTGGCTATTTTTTGTTTTAAGGAGGGCATAAGAAATAATTTGTCGGTTTTTGCAATATTTTCACATATGTGGTTGACAGAATCAATCTTTGTAGTATAATTAGATTTGCCGTTTTCGGTATTCTTTTACAGATTCCGTGCCGTCTCGATGGTTCTCTCATTGACGACTGGCGACAAGGAAAGGATGGTTTAACTTGAAATCTACCGGTATTGTGCGAAAAGTGGACGAATTAGGCCGTATCGTACTCCCGATTGAGCTGCGCCGCACCCTGGACATTGCGGAGAAGGATTCCCTGGAAATTTACATGGATGGTCCTGCCATCGTGTTGAAGAAGTATCAGCCCGCCTGTATCTTCTGTGACGACGCCAAGGACGTGATCGTCTACCACGGGAAAAATATCTGCCCCAAGTGCATCAAGGCCCTTCAGGAGGCGCTGGCCGGCGAGTGAGCCGTCGGACAGGATTACAAAGATTACATACAAATTAGCTCACTGTATGATACTCCGTTCCACGAGGGGCGGAGTCTCCTTTTGTAAAAAACCGCCTGCATGCGAGATGCAGGCGGTTTTTCAGTTTGTCAAAAAACTCTGCCAAGACGAGTCGGTCCGGGTTTTGGCGGGGGAGCGCAAGAGGGCGGCAGCCCGCCTCGAGTGGGGTCGGATGCCCTGAATGCCCTGCACGGCAAGGCGTTCCGCGAGGACTTTTCCGCCGCTGTGCGGCGGGAAAGCAGCGGCATTCTTGCATGCCGGCCCGTCAGACCGGGATGGGATAGCGCTCGGTAAAGCACCCGTCGCAGAAGCCGCACCGGGCGTCGGGGGCCAGCTGGTGGAGGTGCTCCAGGGAGAGGTAGCCCAGGCTGTCCGCCCCGGTGAGCTCCCGGATCTCCTCCACCGTGTGGCTGCATGCGATGAGCCGGTCCTTGTTTGGAATGTCGGTGCCGAAGTAGCAGGGGGAGACGAAGGGGGGCGCGGAGATGCGCATATGGACCTCTTTGGCTCCCGCCTCCCGCAGCAGTGTGATGATCTGTCGGCTGGTGGTCCCACGGACGATGGAGTCGTCCACCATGACCACCCGCTTGCCCTCCACCTCACTGCTCAGGGCGGCGAGCTTGATGCGCACCGCCTGCTCCCGGCTGGCCTGGTCGGGGGTGATGAAGGTGCGGCCCACATAGCGGTTTTTCACAAAGCCCACCCCGTAGGGGATGCCGCTCTCCTGGGCGTAGCCCTGGGCGGCGTCCAGGCCGGAGTCGGGCACCCCGATGACCAGGTCGGCCTCCACCGGGTGCTCCTGAGCCAGGAGCTTTCCCGCGTTCACCCGGGCCTGGTGGACCGACTGCCCGGCGATCACCGAGTCGGGGCGGGCGAAGTAGATATACTCAAAGATGCACATGTGGGACAGCTCCCGGCAGTTGTCCCGGATGGAGCGCACCTGGCCGTCCTCCACCACCACGATCTCCCCGGGCTCCAGCTCCCGCTCCAGCTCGCCCCCCACGCTGGCGATGGCGCAGGACTCGGAGGCGAACAGGATGGCGTCCCCCTTCCGGCCCATGCACAGGGGGCGGAAGCCCCAGGGGTCCCGGCAGGCGATGAGCTTCCGGGGGGACATGACCAGCAGGGAGAAGGCCCCCTTCAAATTCCTGGCGGCGTAGCACACCGCGTCCTCCACGCTGCGGCAGTGGAGCCGGGCCTGGGCGATGGCGTAGGCGATGAGCTCGGAGTCGCTGGTGGTGTGGAAAATGGCCCCCTTGTACTCAAAGTCCCGGCGGAGCTGGTCCACCCCCACCAGATTGCCGTTGTGGACCACCGCCAGGGTGCCCTTCACATACTTGATGGTCAGGGGCTGGGCGTTCTCCCGCTCGCCGGCCCCGGTGGTAGCGTAGCGCACATGGCCCACCGCCATGGTGCCGTTGAGCCTGTCCAGGGTCTCCTTGTCAAAGACCTCGCTCACCAGACCCACGTCCTTGTAAAAGGACTGCTCCCGGCCGTTGATGGCCGCGATGCCGCAGGCCTCCTGCCCCCGGTGCTGGAGGGCGTACAGCCCGTAATAGGTGGTTTGGGCGCATCCGCCCTTTGGATCGTAGACGCCGAATACCCCGCACTCCTCGTGCAGGCCGCGGCTCCAGACTTCCATCCCCGCGCACTTCCTTCCTGAAAAAGGTAAAACGGCGCTCTGCATGAGCACCGTTGTTCACAGCCCTATTATACCCCCGCACGGCCGTCCGATGCAAGGGAGAGAGGATTGGCTGCTCCGCCTATATCTGCCTTAAATTCCGGAACTTTCTCGTATGATATGTCTATTTTGACGCAATCTAGCACGGAGAGGAGGGGTGTGCTGTGAACGATGAACGGACTTTTTTGGCTTTTATCCACAAGACTGCGGCCATGGGGGTGGGGACGCTGCCCCAGGCCATGGGCCTGCCCCAGAGCCGGGCCATGGTGCCGGCCCTCCAGGACCAGCTGCGGGAGTGCCGCACCATCGCCGCCCGGGCCCAGGCCTGCGCCCGGGCCCGGGGAGAGGAGCTGAGGGGGCCGGGGAGCGCCGCCCTGGCCCTGGCGGGGGCCGCCCTCCGGACGCGGGCGGTGCTGGACCCCTCCACCTCCACACTGGCGGAGCGGCTCATCCGGGAGAGCACCGGGGGCGCGGTGGAGACGGCCCGGCGGCTCCACCAGTGCACCCGGGACACGGACCCGGCACTGGTGGAACTGGGCCGCCGCCTGCTGGCGGCCCAGGAGCGGACCATCCAGGAGATGAAGCGGTTTTTGTAGCGGGAAAAAAGCGGGCGGCCCGGTAAGGGCTGCCCGCTCCAGCTTGTCGAAAAACCTCTGTTTAGACGAATCCGCCCGAGTATTGGCGGGGGAGCTCGAGGGGGAAGAAAACCCGTTCCCGGAACTCAGTCCACGAATTTTGCGCTGGGGTAGACCCGCTCAATGCGCTCATCCGGGTAGTGGTCGTCCAGGAACCGGGCGACGCTGTTCTGGGCGGGGACGTCCATGCTGCGCTCCACATAGCGGCCGAAGGCCAGGGCGGAGACGGCCATGTTGCCTACCATAAAGAGTACCAGCAGCCAGGTGAGGACTTTTCCCGGCTTCATGGGCAGGCGCTCAATCAGGTTGGACATGCGGGGGTAGAGCACCTTGATCCACACCACCGTGGCGATGCCCCAGAAGAAGCAGTAGAGCAGGTTGATCCGGCCGCCCAGGTTGAAGGGGATGTGGCTGTAATCCCAGAAGACCGTGCCGAACATCAGCTCGGAGAGGACGGAACAGCCGTACTCATAGGCGCCTCCCAGCACGGTGCCGAACAGGAACAGAAATCCGTCCCGGCGGTCCCGGTAGCGGTAGAGCAGAACGGTGAGGAGCACCGCGCCGAAGCCCCACACGATGGAGAAGGGGCCGTAGAGCAGGCTGCTGCGGCTCTGCCACTCCCCCATGGAGAAGCGGCAGAAGACGGTCTCGAAGAGGTCGCCCAGCAGGGCGGCAATCACAAAGATCCAGGTCAGCTTGTAGAAGCCGCAGCCCTGGGCAAACACCTGGGCGCGGACCTTCTCCTTCCGCCGCTCCTGCTTCAGGCGGTCCTTATCCAGGCTGGGGTAGGCCCGGGCCATACGCCGCTGGATGTACCGGGTGACCGCGTTGTCCAGGGCGTTGGACACCGCCCGCCACCGCCGGGAGACCTCGCTGGGCTCCTTCAGGCTACCGTTGAGCTGGAGCAGCGCGGCGCCCGACCCGGCAAAGTCCGCCGCCAGCAGGACCAGCACCGCGATGGCGATGATCTGTCCCACCGACCGGGGAATCCAGTTGGTGAGGGTTACCAGCAGGGGGTTGCCCAAAAACAGGCAGAACAGGGCCAGAAGGCCCCAAACCAGGGAGTATTTCAGACAGATGTGGCCGTTGAAGTTCCAGGGCTCCTGGGAGTAGTCCCACCACTTCTGCCCAAAAATGCGCTCCAGCAGGGCGCCGGTGACCAGCTCCAGGGCGGTGGCCAGCAGCATGCCGCCCACAAACAGGAAGAAGGGGGCGCTTTTCAGCTCCGGGAGGAACACGGCGAACAGCACGGCGGCCTCGCCGTAAACGGGGGAGAAGGGGGCGTTCAGAAAGCCGCGGTTGAGCAGCTTGCCCTTTTTCGCCGCCGCGGCGGCGGTCTCCATCAGCCAGCCCAGGAAGGAGTAGATGAGAAAGAACCAGAGCAGTTGGTAGAGTGTGTATTCCATAAAAGCTCCTTATGTAGTATGACGTGGTTCAGGAGAGGCGCGCAGCGCGCCCCCAGATATGCGGCTGGTATCCTTATAGGGCGTGCGTCTGAAAGAAATGCTCGATCTCCGAGCGGCCGGCGGCCACAGACCCCTGAACGAAATCGGGCTTGCCGCCGCCCCGGCCCTGGAGGGCCTGGTTCAGCTCCTTGACCAGGGGGCGCAGCTCGCCCCCCGGCTGGCCGATGGCGTACTGGTACCCCTGGCCGTCCCGGCCGGAGAAGCAGGCGCACCGGCCGCCGCAGGCCGCCTGGACGGCGGCGGTGAGACGGCGCAGGCCGTCCGGCTTCAGCTCCTCCTCAAAGAGGACCACGTCCCCCGCCCCCTGGTACTGCCGGGCCAGGGCGGCAAAATGGGCGTCCTCCATGGTGAGGATGCGGGACTTGAGGGCCTGGTTCTCCCCCAGCAGCCGCTCCACCGCCGGAGCGGTCTCCAGCAGCTTGGCGGAGGTGAGGTTGGAGATCTGGTGGTTCTGCTCCCATACCTGGGACAGATGGGCGAAGGCCCGGCCGCCGCACACCAGCTCGATGCGCACGCCGGAGCGGAATTTCTGGCAGGAGAGCAGCTTCACCAGCCCCACCTGGCCGGAGGAGGACACGTGGGTGCCGCAGCAGGCGCAGGTGTCCGCCCCGGGGAAGGAGACGATGCGCACCTGTCCCTGGATGGCCTTTTTGCTCCGGTACTCCAGATGGGCCAGCTCCTCCGGGGAGGGGTAGGTGATCTGAACCGGGTGGTCCTCCCAGATGTACCGGTTGGCCGCCTCCTCCAGCGCCCGGACCTGGTCCTGGGTGAGCTCCACGTTGAGGTCAATGGTGATCACGTCCGCCCCCATGTGGAAGCCCACGTTGTCGCAGCCGTACATGGTGTGGGCCAGGCCGGAGACGATGTGCTCCCCCGAGTGGTGCTGCATCAGGTCGAAGCGGCGGGCCCAGTCGATCTCCCCCTCCACGGTGCTCCCCTCCTCCAGAGGGGCGGAGCAGGTGTGGACCACATGGCCCTCCCGCTCGTGGACCTCCAGCACCTGGACCCCGCCCAGGGTGCCCAGGTCATAGGGCTGGCCGCCCCCCTCGGGGTAGAAGGCGGTTTGATCCAGGATCACGTCCCACCCCTTCCTGCCCTGGGCGCAGGAGCGCACCCGGGCGGTGAAGCGGGCGAGAAACGGGTTTTCCTCATATAGCTTTTCCATGGCAGAAACCTCATGTTTTCAAATCTTTCACGGTGGCGGAGAGCATTATAGCACAACAAGGGGGAAAAGGCAAAGCCCGGAGACCGGGCCGGAAAATATATTTGTCAAGGGCGGGGCGCTGTATTATACTGGAGGTGACACGGCGCGCCCGGCGGCGGGACGGTCCCGGGCGTGCAGATGGAAAAAAGAGATGATTCGAGGAGGACGCCCCTATGGAGCTGCTGGAGCAGTGCCGGATCTGGCATGAGAACGACGAGTATCAGAAGATCATCGACGCCCTGGAGGCCATCCCGGAGGGGGAGCGCACCCCGGAGCAGGACCTGGAGCTGGCCCGGGCCTGCAACAACCAGGGGGACCCCGGCACGCCGGAAGGCCGGGCGATGTTTCAGCGGGCCATCGAACTGATGGAACCCCTCCGGGCGGTCCTGGGGGAGGACTACAGCTGGAACTTCCGCATGGGCTACGCCCTCTACTACCTGGACCGGGAGGAGCAGGCCCTGGGCTATTTCCAAAAAGCCCTGGAGCTCCACCCGGGGGACGACCCGCAGTACAACACGGAGGAGGAAATTCGATTTTTCATCGACGACTGCCGCCGCTGGATCGCCGTACAGGGCGGGGAGGGGATCGTGCTGACCCCGGAGGACGTGGAGGAGCTGGAGGGGATGTGCGAGGGGCCGTCCGGCTACTTCTATAAAATGCTGTCCTACCTGGAGGAGACCATCCGGGCCGGGGTGCGGGAGGGCCGCTTCTCCGCGGCCCAGGCCAGGGCCGACCTGGAGGTTGCCCTGTGGTACTCCTACGCCTGCAACAATGTGGACGAGTACGAGTACTACTACCGGGCGGCGGACTGGATGTCCGATTCGGAACAGGCGGCGGAGGCGGCCGGGAGCGGCATCTGGTACTACCGGTATGCCTGCGCCCTGACCTACTGTTCCCGGCTGGAGGAGGCCCTGGTCTACGCCCGGAAGGGTGTGGAGCTGGACCCGGGCTACGTGTGGGGCTACCTCCAGTACGCCAAGCTGCTCAGCCACTTCGGAAAACAGCAGGAGGCCCTGGCGGCGGTGGACCGGGGGCTGGAGCTGGAGCCCGGGGACTATGAGTTCACCACCCTCCGCCGGGAGATTCTGGAGGGCCGGAACCTGGAGGAGATGGAGTTCCACTGGATCGACCCCGAGTGCGACCGGCGGCTCCAGGAGGGGCTGGACGAGGGGGAGGCGGACAAGCGCCGGGCCATCTCCCACATCCTGTGCAACCGGGAGAACCTGGAGGCCATCCGGGCGGCCCTGTCCCCCACCGAGTGGGAGGCGGATTCCCCCTACTGCACCTTCGCCATCCCCTATGGGGAGCGGACCGTCACCGGCCGCTTTTTCGGCAGCGAGGCCGCCCTGTCCAAGCTGCCCGCCCTCTGGTTCCAGGCCCTGGTCCGCCGCCTGCCCGAGCTGGAGCGCCGGGGGAGGACCTTCCTGTCCGCCCGGGCGGGCCTGGGCACCGAGGGGCTGGAGCTGGACCGGTTCACCGTGGGGCTGGACCGGAAGATCGGCCTGATCTACCAGCGGGAGGAGAGCCAGGTGGTCCGCTTCGAGTCCGATTTCTCCCTGAGCGAGGACCAGATGGCTCTGGAACAGCCGGAGGGGGGCACCTTCCTGGCCTTCGTCCTGCTGGAGCAGCCGGAGTGGGACGGGGAGCAGTTCAAGCGGGACCTGCGGGACCTGTGGGGCATCCCCTGCTTCACCCAGGAGACCGGCGGCGAAGATGGGGAGGGCGCCCTGGTGTTTGAGGCAGACGGCATGACGGCGGCCGTCCACCTCTACCCCTTCCCGGTACCCCACGGGGAGGCGGAGGAGAACGCCGCCCACAACTACCTGTGGCCCGAGGCCCAGGAGACGGCCCGCCGTCACCGGGGCCAGATCCTGGTCTCCGTCCTGAGCGGGGAGGAGGACCCCCTGGAGGCCGCCCGGCTCCAGGTGAAGCTGGTGTGCGCCGCCTGCCGGCAGGCGGGGGTGCTGGGGGTCTGCGCCAACGGCACGGTCTATCAGCCGGAGTTCTATGATGATGCGGCGGGGATGATGGAGGACGGGAGCCTGCCCCTGCTGAACCTGGTCTGGCCCGGCCTCTACCGCCGGGAGGGGGGCCTGTGCGCCTACACCGATGGCATGCGGGCCTTCGGCAGAGACGAGATGGAGGTGCTGGACGCCGACGCGGAGCCCGGAGACCTGCGGGGCTTCCTGCTGGACATCGCCGACTATGTGCTGGAAAACGGCGTGGCCCTCCAGGACGGGGAGACCATCGGCTTCGGCGAGGACCAGCGCCTGGCCATCACCCGCAGCGCCGGGGTGTGGCACCAGGGCATGACGCTGAAAATCCAGTACGCCCCCATGCCGGAGGACTGAACCGGCAGGGGAGGGCTTTTCCCGGGAAACCCGTCCGCCCCCGCATGTTTGCGCCCGTTTCCGCATAGACATAGCGGGAAAGGGTGATGGTATGGGGACCAAAGGGAGGCGCGAGGGACTGCTGGAGCGCACCGCCCAGTTCTTTGACCTGCCGGCGGACGTGGTGGCCGGGGTGCCCCGGCTGGAGCTGGTGGGGACGGGGGAGCTGCGCATGGAGCACCACAAGGGCATCCTGGCCTATGGGGACAGGGAAATCCACATCAGCGGCGGGTCCTATGTGGTGAAGGTGACCGGCGAGGGGCTGGAGCTGCGGGCCATGACCGGCATGGAGCTGCTCATCACCGGGCGCATCGCCGGCATCGAGCTGACTTAGGGGTGCGGCGATGAAGCGGGCCATGAACTATGTGCGGGGGACGGCGACCCTGACGGCCCGGGGCCTGTTCCCGGAGCGGCTTTTGAACCTGTGCGCCCAGGAGGGGGTGCCCTGCTGGGGGGTGGAGTGGACGGACGACCACACCTTACGCCTGACCACCTTCCGGCACAAGCTCTCCCTGGTGAAAAAGCTGGCCCAGCGGGCGGGGTGCGAGATCTCCGTGGAGGGCCGGCGGGGTCTGCCGGATTTTCTGGGGCGGTTCCGCCGCCGGTACGCCTTTCTCATCGGGCTGGCCCTCTCCCTGCTGGCGGTGTGCGTCCTGTCCAAGTTTGTGCTCACCATCGACGTGACCGGCAATGAGACGGTGCCCACCGCCCGCATCCTCTCCCAGCTGCGGCTGGAGGGGGTGCGCCCCGGGGTGTACGGCCCCGGCCTGGACCGGAAGGCCGTCGCCCAGCGGGCCCTGCGGGAGCTGGAGGAGCTGTCCTGGATGTCCATCAACCTGTACGGCACCCGGCTGGAGGTGGTGGTGCGGGAGGCGGTGGAGTCCCCGGAGATCGTGGACGACGAGGGGTTCTACGACGTGATCTCCGAGGCGGACGGCATCATCACCCAGGTGGAGCCCATGGTGGGGGAGGCCGCCGTCCAGGAGGGGGACACGGTGGCCAGGGGGGAGGTGCTCATCTCCGGCCTCATCTCCATCCAGCCGCCCCAGTACAGCGACCAGCCGGTGCGGTACTACCCGGTCCACGCCCGGGGGCGGGTGTACGCCCGCACCTGGCGGACCTTTGAGGCGGCCATCCCCCTGGAGGCCCGGGTGAAGCGGTACACCGGGGAGGAGCGCACCCTCTGGTCCCTGCGCTGTCTGGACTTTGGGGTGGATTTTTATAAAAACAGTAGCATTCCCGGGGATGGATATGATAAAATAACCACGGTACACCAGCTGACCCTGCCGGGGGGCCGGAGCCTGCCTATGATGCTTACGGCGGAGCAATACCGCGCCTATGAAACCGAAACCGTCTCGGTGGACCCGGAGGCCGCCCAGACCATGCTGGAGGACCGGCTGTTCTCCTATCTGCTGGAACAGATCGGGGAGGACGGCCAGGTGATCGACACCAGCTATACCGCCCGGGTGTCGGAGGGGCAGCTGCATGTGACGCTGACCGCGGAGTGCCGGGAGGAGATCGGCGTGGAGATCCCCAGTACCCGCGAGATCCCGGGGGAGACCCCGGCGGAGTAGGAGAACAAATACCAATGACAGAATTAAGCATCAACCTGGAGCGCCTGGAGGACGCCATCAGCGTCTTCGGCTCCTTTGACGAGAATATCCGTCTGATCGAACATGAGCTGGGGGTCTCGGTGGTGAGCCGGGACTCCCAGCTGAAGGTGTCCGGGGAGGACCCGGAGCAGGTGATGTACGCCGTAAAGGCCATTGAGAACCTGATGGCCCTGGCCGCCCGGGGGGAGCCCATCCAGGAGCAAAACGTGCGCTATGTGCTCCAGCTGGTCCGGACCGGGCAGGAGGAGCAGGTCCAGCACCTGGCCGCCGACGTGCTGTGCATCACCGCCAAGGGCAAGCCCATCAAGGCCAAGACCCTGGGCCAGAAGAAGTATATTGACGCCATCAAAAAGAATGTGGTCACCCTGGGGGTGGGCCCCGCCGGCACCGGCAAGACCTATCTGGCGGTGGCCGCCGCCGTGGCCGCCTTCCGCTCCAAGGAGGTCAACCGCATCATCCTCACCCGCCCGGCGGTGGAGGCGGGAGAGCGGCTGGGCTTCCTGCCCGGCGACCTGCAGTCCAAGGTGGACCCCTACCTGCGGCCCCTGTACGACGCCCTGTTTGACATGCTGGGCCCGGAGACCTATCAGAAGTACCTGGAGCGGGGGAACATCGAGGTGGCCCCCCTGGCCTATATGCGGGGCCGCACCCTGGACGACTCCTTTATCATTTTGGACGAGGCCCAGAATACCTCCCGGGAGCAGATGAAAATGTTCCTCACCCGTCTGGGCTTCGGGTCGAAAATCGTCATCACCGGCGATATCACCCAGATCGACCTGCCGGCGGACAAGGTCTCCGGTCTGAAGGAGGCCATGCGGGTGCTCAAGGGCGTGGAGGATATCGCCATCATGCGCCTCACCGAGTCCGACGTGGTCCGCCACGCCCTGGTGCAGCGGATCATCAAGGCCTATGAGGTGGATGAGGAGCGGAGAAATAAAAAGAAACCCTGATTTTTGGCGGTTCGCCGCCGAAGGGACACCTCATCCGTCTGGCCTTCGGCCAGCCACCTTCCCCTAAAGGGGAAGGCTGTAAAAGCGTATTCCTAAAGCCTTCCCCCTCGGGGGGAAGGTGTCACACGAAGCGTGACGGATGAGGGGGCAATGGAGGAATAACCTTTTTCCGGGCGTAGGGCGCGACAACTCGGCGCGCCGTTTTGCAGGACCCGCCCTGTCGGTTATGTTTCTTTGTCCTTTGCATTTGTAGGGCCCGATGCCCTCATCGGGCCGCTGGGTGGCTCTTTTCGCAGGGGAGCTTCGCCGCCTGCGGGCGGCGAGTGACTTTCTGGACGGCCAGAAAGTCACCAAAGA
>ERZ836939.2102-NODE-2102-length-20425-cov-5.764408_pt1 | contig 20425 bp, 13 predicted proteins | sample MGYA00519912_ERZ836939 | MGnify/ENA primary metagenome ERZ836939 (study PRJEB31850, sample SAMEA3708810) | human gut metagenome | biome: human gut; feature: human-associated habitat; material: faeces | place: China | collected 2014 ...
CAATTCTGGAAGCAGCTTGGCGAAAAAGGCCCGAAGGGACTTTTTTGACAAGCTGGGGAGCGGACAGCCGGGCCCGGCGCATTGCTGCCGATCCGAACAGGCTGTCGATAAAACAGGGAAGGCCAAAGGTTTGTCATTGCGAGGAGGCCGGAGGCCGACGTGGCAATCTCGTGCAGGCAATTACGATTTCGCCGACAGCTTTCCCACAATCCGGCCAGGTACTGCGAGATTGCCACGGGCGCAAAGCGCCCTCGCAATGACAATTCTGGAGGCGTCACGCCACAGAATCCATGTGCCACATGCTGCTGGCCTGCATGGCGCTCACTGAGCGCCGCTACAGACGCAATTGGTGCACACCGTTTTAACAGTAGCTTGTACAGACTGCAAGTGCCTTCCCGAGATTGCCACGGGCGCAAAGCGCCCTCGCAATGACAAGTCGATAGCTTTTTCCATTTTAACGGTAGCTGGTACAAATCGTTTGTGCTGTGCCGGGCCAGGCTGTCCGCTCCCCTACAACGCACGACCGGAAACTTTCCGCTTGCCGCAGGCCCTACAATATTCGGCCCGAAATGTTGCATTTTTCTCCGGAACATGCTAAAATATTATGATAATTCCTTGATTGGAGGCGCAGGATATGACCTGGGAAGAAATGACATCCATGGCGGCCGAGGAGGGCTTCGCGGCTGCGGTTGTGACCGACACGAAGGACATTCCCTTTGACCCGTCGTTCCGGCCGCTTTGTGCCGAGAATCTCTGCGGAAAATACGGCGCAAATTACTCCTGCCCGCCCGACTGCGGCACGCCGGACGAGATGCGCGCGCGCATTCAGGCGCACCGTCATGCCCTCGTGCTCCAGACGATCTGGGAGATCGCAGACTACAGCGACTCGAAGGCCATCAAGGCAGCGAAAAAGGAGCACAACGCCGCGACGCTGCGCCTGCTCGGCCGTCTGCGCCGCGCGGACGTGCCCGGCTTCCCCGTCGGGGCCAGCGGCTGCGCCCTGTGTGAGACGTGCGCCATCGTGGAACACGAGCCCTGCCGCTACCCGGACCTGTATTATTCCTGCATGTCGGCCTACTGCATCTTCGTGCGCAGGCTCGCGGAGCAATGCGGCATGGAATATGACTGCGGGCCGGGCCTGCTGGCCTTTTTCGGCATGTACGTTTTTGACTGAGCGAAAGGAGACCCCATGGATTTCAAGCTGCACGCACCCTACAGCGCCACCGGCGACCAGCCGGAGGCCATCCGCAAGCTGACGGAGGGCGTCCGCCTCGGGCTGGACGAGCAGGTCCTGCTCGGCGTGACCGGCTCGGGCAAACCGTTCACGATGGCCTCGGTCATTGCGAACCTGAACCGCCCGACGCTCGTGCTGGCGCACAACAAGACGCTTGCGGCTCAGCTCTGCTCGGAATTCCGGGAGTTTTTCCCGGAAAACGCCGTGGAATATTTCATTTCCTACTACGACTACTACCAGCCGGAGGCCTATATCGCCCACACGGACACCTATATCGAAAAGGACTCCGCCATCAATGACGAGATCGAGCGCCTGCGCCACAGTGCGACGTCGTCGCTGTTCGAGCGGCGGGACGTCATCGTCGTCTCGTCCGTTTCGTGCATCTACGGTCTGGGCGACCCCATCGACTATAAAAACATGGTCATCTCGCTCCGCACGGGCATGGAAAAGTCCCGCGAGGAGCTGATGCAGAAGCTTGTGGAAATTCGCTACGAACGAAACGACCTGAATTTCACCCGAAACACGTTCCGCGTGCGCGGCGATACCGTGGAAATTTACCCCGTCTACTGGTCCGGCCGGGCCATCCGTGTGGAGTTCTTCGGCGACGAGATCGACCGCATCTCCGAGATCAACGCCGTCAGCGGTATGCCGGAGCGCGTTATCAGCCATGTGGCCATCTACCCCGCCTCGCACTACGTCGCCTCGCGGGACAAGCTCAACCGCGCCATTCTCGAGATCGAGCGCGAGATGGAGGAGCGTGAGCGCTGGTTCAAGGAGCACGACAAGCTGCTTGAGGCCCAGCGCATCCGCCAGCGCACGATGTATGACATCGAGATGCTGCAGGAGATCGGCTTCTGCAGCGGCATCGAAAACTACTCCCGCGTCATTTCCGGCCGTGCGCCCGGCACGCCGCCCATGACGCTGCTGGATTACTTCCCGAAGGACTTTCTGCTGTTCGTGGATGAGAGCCACGTCACGCTGCCGCAGGTGCGCGCGATGTACGCGGGCGACCGCTCGCGCAAGGAGAGCCTGGTGGAATACGGCTTCCGCCTGCCGAGCGCGTTCGACAACCGCCCGCTGACGTTCCCGGAATTCGAGGAAAAGGTCCATCAGGCCATCTACGTCTCCGCCACGCCGGGCGAATACGAGCGCAGCCGCGCCGGGCAGATCGCTGAGCAGGTCATCCGTCCGACGGGCCTGCTGGACCCGAAGGTCGAGGTCCGGCCCATCGACGGGCAGGTCGACGACCTCATTGGCGAATGCAGCCGCATCATCGAGCGCAAGGAGCGCGTGCTCGTCACAACGCTGACGAAGAAAATGGCCGAGGATCTGACGACGTACCTGCAGAACGCCGGCATCCGCGTGCGCTATATGCACTCCGATATTGCAGCGCTTGAGCGCATGGAGATCCTGCGCGACCTGCGCATGGCAAAATTCGACGTGCTCGTCGGCATCAACCTGCTGCGCGAGGGGCTTGACCTGCCGGAGGTCTCGCTCGTTGCCATTCTGGATGCGGACAAGGAGGGCTTCCTCCGCAGCGAGACGAGTCTCATCCAGACCATCGGCCGCGCCGCGCGCAACGCCGGGGGCCGCGTCATCATGTACGCCGACAAGATCACGCCCGCCATGCGCGCCGCCATCGACGAAACGGAGCGCCGCCGCGGCATCCAGGACGCCTATAACAAGGCCCACGGCATCGTGCCGAAGACCATTGTCAAGGACGTGCGCGAGCTCATCGAGATCACGCAGGCCGAGGGCGAGGCCCAGCGGCGCGACGGCGTGAAGATGACGGCCGCCGAGCGTGAGCGCGAGATCGCAAAGCTCGAAAAGGAGATGCGCGCCGCCGCAAAGCAGATGGAATACGAATACGCCGCCGTGCTCCGCGACCGCATCATCGAGCTGCGCGGCCAGAAAAGCTGATTGGGAGGGTCCTATGAGACTGGATAAATTTCTCAAGGTGTCGCGCCTCATCAAGCGCCGCACTGTGGCAAACGAGGCGTGCGACAACGCGCGCGTGACCGTGAACGGCCGCCCGGCCAAGGCGTCCTATGACGTAAAACCCGGCGACGTGCTGCGCATCGCCTTCGGCCAGCGGACGCTTGCCGTGGAGGTGCTGGCCGTGGCTGACGCCGTGCGCAAGGACGACGCGGCCGCCATGTACCGCGAGCTGCCGGAATAATTCTGCCCGCACTGGACAAGCGGCAGAATTTCTGCTATCATTGTATATTATTTCGTTTATCGAACGATAAGGAGTCTGATCGCCCATGGAAAAGCTGATCGACCGGCTGTCCGCCGTTGTGGCGGAGGCGTTTTCCGCCGCCGGATATGACCCGGCCTGCGGCCGCGTGACGGTCTCGAACCGCCCTGATCTGTGCGAATTTCAGTGCAACGGTGCCATGCCCGCCGCAAAGCAGCACCACAAAGCCCCGCTCGTCATTGCGCAGGACGTTGTCGACCGCCTGCAGGACGGCAGCGTCTTTGCCGCAGCCGAGGCCGTAAAGCCCGGCTTTATCAACCTGCGTGTGCAGCCTGCATATCTGGCCGCCCATTTGGAGCAGATGCGCCAGAGCGAGCGCCTCGGCGTGACCGGTGAGCGCAAGCCCCGCGGCGTCGTGCTCGACTACGGCGGGCCGAACGTGGCAAAGCCCCTGCACATCGGCCACCTGCGTTCCGCCATCATCGGCGAGAGCATCAAGCGCATCTACCGCTACTTCGGCGACAATGTCGTCGGCGACATTCATCTGGGCGACTGGGGCCTGCAGATCGGCCTGATCATCGCCGAGCTGGAGCGCCGCAAGCCGGACCTGCCCTATTTTGACGAGAGCTTCACCGGCCCGTATCCCGAGGAAGCGCCGTTCACGATCTCCGAGCTGGAGGAGATCTACCCCACGGCCAGCGCCCGCTCGAAGGAGGACGAGCCCTTCGCCGCCCGCGCTCACGAGATCACGTTTGCCGTGCAGCAGCGCCGTCCCGGCTACTATGCCCTGTGGCGCCACATCATGCAGGTCTCCGTGGCCGATCTGCGTAAGAACTATGACAATCTGAACGTCAGCTTCGACGTCTGGAAAGGCGAAAGCGACGCGCAGCCCTACATTCCCCCGATGCTCGAGAAGCTGAAGGCCGAGGGCGTGCTTGTCGAGAGCGAGGGCGCGCTCGTCGTGCCCGTGGCCGAGGAGGGCGACCGCAAGGAGCTGCCGCCGTGCATCCTCGTCAAGAGCGACGGCGCGACGCTGTATGCCACGACGGATCTGGCCACCATCGTGCAGCGCATGGAGGATTACCATCCGGGCAAGCTGCTGTACCTGACGGACAAGCGCCAGAGCCTGCACTTCGAGCAGGTGTTCCGCACGGCGCGCAAGGGCCATCTCGTCCCGCCGGAGACGGAGCTGCAGCACATCGGCTTCGGCACGATGAACGGCAAGGACGGCAAGCCCTTCAAGACCCGCGCAGGCGGCGTCATGCGTCTGGAAACGCTCATTTCCGACATCGTGACCTATGTCACGGACAAGATCCGCGAGAACCAGACCGTCCCCGAGGACGAGCTGGACGCCACAGCCCGCTGCATCGCCATCGCGGCGCTGAAATACGGCGACCTGTCGAACCTCGCCACGAAGGACTATATTTTCGATCTCGAGCGCTTTGCCGCGTTCGAGGGCAACACCGGCCCCTACCTGCTCTACACCATCGTCCGCATCAAGTCCATCCTGAACCGCTGCGGCGGCGAGGGCGACTGGGCCATGGCCCCGGCCGACAGCGAGAGCGCCAAGGCGCTGCAGCTGGAGCTGGCGCAGATGCCGGACGCCCTGCAGATGGCCTACCGTGACTCCGCACCGAACGTGATCTGCGCCTATGCCTATGAGCTTGCGGGCGCGGTGAACCGCTTCTACCACGAGACGCGCATTCTGGCCGAGCCGGACAAGCAGAAGCAGGCGGGCTACCTCGCCCTCATCCGCCTTGCCAGGCGCGCGCTGGAGGAGTGCATCGATCTGCTGGGCTTCTCCGCCCCGGACCGCATGTGAAGAATTCAAAAATAAAAATCAGGGAGCTGCGGCAAAACCACAGCTCCCATCAGTCTGCCGAAAAACCTGCCCAGCCGGAGGTTTCGGAGGGAAGAAAAGTGTGAAAGGAAACCGTCAGGGTTTCCTTTCGCGTTCAATAACCCGCCGCAGCGGCAGAATTGCAAAATAATACTACAAAATTTCATTTTGCAATTCTGAAAGCAGCTTGGCGAAAAATCCCGAAGGGACTTTTTTGACAAGCTGCAGGGAGCTGCGGCAATGAACCGCAGCTCCCATTTTTTACTGCTCCGTGATCCACGGACCCGCATTCGGGAACAGGATGCGGAAGCGGATCTCATAGCTTCGTCCAAGCGGTGCGGAGAAGTCTGTCAGACGGAATTCCGGGATCACATAGTCCGTCACGCCGTCCGGCCCAGTCACAAGCGCCGTGTCCTTCAGGGCCGTCTCGACGCGGGTCGTCATATTCTGCCTGAGCAGGGCCTGCTCGATGCCCTCCGGCGTCAGGTCCTTGATCGTCGGGCGGCAATAGCGGCAGTAGGCGATGTCCTTCATATAGGCGAAAATCAGCTCGCGCGCAAAGGCCTCGCTGTCCTCCGGCTGCGGGTCCTGCTCGCCCTGCAGCCACTGCAGGCGCGTCAGACCCATGGAGAGCGCGATGCCGACGGAATTGGCCGCCGTGCCCCACGCGCTGTAGCCCATGAGCCACTGCAGCGAGGTATCCTCCAGCTGCTGCGGCAGATGCTGCGTGGCAGACGAGGCATCGATGACGATCGTCGGGACACCATTCCGGCAGTTCTCCTCCCAAGCTGCCAGATACCGGCTGCACTCCGTGGAGGAAGCGCCGCGCGTGAGCACCAGCACGACAGCATCTGACTGTTCGCTCCAGTCCGCAAGCTCCGCGCCGAGCGCCGTGATATGCTGCTCCACGGACTCGCGGAGCGTCGAGGTATCGTAGGCATCGGCCACGCTGTCCTCATAGCCGCCGAAATAGTGCACGGCCAGGCGGCTGTTCCATCCGGCGCAGTCGGCATAGGCACGCGTAAAGGCCATCATGCCAAGCTCGTCCGTTCCGCAGAACAGAGCGCAGTTTTTGCCAAGCAGCCGCTGCAGATAGCGGATCTCATTTGTCTGCACGGAGATGCGCGCAGCAGAGTCGTCGACACCGACGACGCAGGCCGCAAAGCTCTCGGCATGGCGCAGCAGATAGTCCGTCAGCCGCAGCTTGCGCGCGCGGGCAGCCAGATAATGCTCCACCAGCTCGTCGTCCAACGTCGTTTCGATCCGTTCGCCGTCCGCGCCGTAGGGGTAGCCTGCAATGATGTTATCGACCGTCAGGTTGTGACCGGTCAGCTCGCCGCGCTCGGCCATGCCGTAGCTGCGGAACAGGCGGTAGGCCTCGCTGTCGAGTCCCTGATAGCCGGCGGTCGTGGCAAGGCGCATCACCGTGTCGAACACATAGACCGGCTTGCGTGCAGCGATCTGTGAAAGTGTATCAATGGCATCCTTTTCCCACGTCAGGTCCGTCCCGTCCTCCCAGCGGCTGTTCACAAGGCCGCCGGAGAGCAGCTGGTCCATGCTGACGATCAGCATGTCGCAGGCGTCCTCATTGTCCAGCACCCACTGCAGGAGAGCATGCGTGTCGCCGTACTGCGTGCCGTTGGCATTCGTCGTCTGCCCGTCGAGCCGCGTGGCATAGAGGTCCTCCGGCGGCAGCAGCACATTCATGCCGGTGCTGTCCGCCAGCGCCTCGACGCGCAGGTCGTTGACGGGACGGTTGTCGAGCGGCAGGTAGAGTACCGTTGTGCCGCGGGCCGTGAAATAGTCCGCGCGCGGCATGGCGTGCTCCTGCTTCTGCAGGCTGCGGCAGAAGCGGGCCAGGATCGCGGCGGTCTGCGCGCGGACAGCCAGCGCCTGCGGGCGGAGCAGAACGGCGCCGTCCTCGGCAGAGCCGGTCAGATAACCCGCGCCGACGGCCCAGCCCATGGCGCTGCGCGCCCAGCTGCTGACCGTCCCGGCGTCCGGATAGTCGGAGAGGGACGCCTCGCCGTCCCCGGCAAGGTCATACCACGCGGCATAGCGATAGAGGATGGCCGCCGTCTGTTCGCGTGTGACGGGGTCGTCCGGGCCGAAGCGCCCGTTGCCGTAGCCGTTGACGATCTGCGCCCCGGCGGCCCACGAGACGGCATCGGCATACCACACGCCGTCGCCTACATCGGAGAAGTCGCTTCCGGACGCGGCGGGCTGGCCTGCCAGACGGTAAAGCACCTGCACGAGCATGGCGCGGGACGTGGCCGTATCCGGCTCGAATTCCGTCGTGCCCGTTCCGCTCATCAGCCCCTGCCGGTAGGCATAGGCGACGCTCTCAAAATACCACGCACGGCGCGAGACATCGCGGAACGGCAGCGTTTCGGGCAGTAGGCCCTCCAGGCGGCCGTCGTCGCTGCCGTAGCGCACGCAGACGAACAGCCTGCCGTCCTCGAGCCGCTGCACGGCGGCCGTCGTCCCGCAGACCGTTACGGACGGTGCGTCGGAAAAGGACGCAAGGCCATCCGGCTCGAGCACGAGGCCGAGATAATAATACACACCCGGCTCCGTGACGGTTCCCGCCGGGAGCGGCTTACTGATATGCTCACCGTCCGGAGACGAGAACCATACCATGCCGGACCAGCTCTGCCAGCTGTCCGCCAGATGGCAGGCCGCGTCCGTATGGAACGACGGCATACGCTCCGGGAGTCTGGCCCCACGCATCAGCGCGGTCGGCACGCCGGAGACGGCGACCGTTCGAATGGTCTCCTGTGTTGTCATGGCCAGCGGCTCTGCACCGCCTGCGACCACGCCGCCCGCAAGCTGCAGCACCAGCGCCGCGATCAGCATACAGATGACACCCTGTCTCATGCTCTCTCCTCCTGTGTTTGCGGACCGGCGCCGGCCGCGCCGGTCGTTCCTTCTCTCTTTGCAAGATTAGACGGCAGGAAGCCGAAATTGTTCCAACGTTTTTCTGCATTATAGCATACACGCGCTTGCCTTGCAACAGGTTGTTTCGATATGACGTCGGCATTATTCTGCAAAGCGGAGACTTTTTGACAGTCTGAGACTCCCAGACGGTTCCCGGCTTGTCAAATGTCCCAGTCTTGTCATTGCAGGGGGGCGAAGCGACGTGGAAATCTCACATAAAATGTTTCGAATTCGCCGAAGTTTACCGAAAATCCGCAGTGATCCCGCGAGATTGCCACGGCCCCTGCAGGGCCTCGCAATGACAAGCGCAACCTTTTCGACATCTAAGCGCATAAACGAAATGTACCGCCCGGCAAGCCGGACGGTCAGCTTGTCGAAAAGTCCCTTCTGGCCTTTTGCCAAGCTGCCTTCAAAATTGCAAAACGTATTTTGTAGTTCTGTTTTGCAATTTTGCCGCTGCGGCGGGTTATTGAACGCGAAAGGACACCCTGACGGTTTCCTTTCCCTCTTTTCTTCCCTCCGAAACCTTCGGCTGGACTGGTTTTTCGACACCCAGACGCAAAAACGAAATGTACCGCCCGGCAAGCCGGACGGTACATTTCGTAGAAAAGAAAGAAAGAGAGAGAAAAAAGAGAAAAAGCATGAAAAAGAGAGGGGATGCGATCTATGGAAAACATCGGATCAGGGCCGGGTGCTGTCCTGCTCGGACGGCTCCAGCGCATTGGCCGATGTTGTTGGCTCTTCGTTCTGCACCGCATCGTCCTTGCTGTCAAACACGATGGGCAGGCGGAACGTCTTGCCGTAGCGCTCGATGGTGAGCGTCGCGTGCTGGCCGCCGCGGTAGTGCCGCAGCGCCGCGCTGAGGTCGGAAAGCGTGCGCACGGTGTAGTCATCAAGCGCAAGGATAAAGTCGCCGTCGCGCAGGCCCGCATGGGCGCCGGCGGAATCCTCTGTGACATCCCGCACCTGCACCCGGCCGTTGCGGGCCGTGTTCGTCGAATAGACCGTGCCGACCATCACGCCGAGCTGGGCGCGGTTCGGCACGCGGCCGTATTCCCGCAGCTCCGAGAGGATCTCGCGGACGTCGTTGATGGGGATGGCAAAGCCGATGCCCTCGATCGTCGCGCCGGTGACGGTCTCGCCGGAATATTTCGCCGTCGTCACGCCGACGACATTGCCGCGCAGGTCGAACAGCGGACCGCCGGAGTTGCCGGGGTTGATGGCCGCATCGAGCTGCATCATGCGGATGGATGGGCCGTCCAGATCGACATCGCGGTCCTTCGCGCTGATATAGCCGACGTTCAGGCTGTAGTCCAGGTCGCCGAGCGGGTTGCCGATGGCAGCAACCTCCGTGCCGATGCGCAGCCGGTCGGAATCTCCGAGGCGCGCGTGGCGGTAGCCGCTGCCGTCGATCTTCAGCAGGGCGATGTCGCTGTCCTCCTCATAGCCGAGGAGCTTTGCCGTGTGCTCCGTGCCGTCATACAACGTGACGGTAAGTTGCGTGAAGTCCTTCACGACGTGATAATTCGTCAGGATCTCGCCGTCTCCCGTGAGGAGAACGCCTGAGCCGGTGCTGGCCTGCATGGTGTCCTTTCCATAGAGGTCCGTGACCGCGCTGAGGTTCAGCACACCGACGACGCAGGGCGCATAGTGCTCATAGAGCTGTGTCGGGGTCAATTCTCCCGCAGTCGAAGCTACACGCGCTGCGGACGGCTCCGCGCCCGTGCTCTCTGCCCCGGATACGGCCGTCTGACGACCGGCCGGCCGCATGGCCGCTCGCTCGCGGCCCTGCAGAAGCAATCCCGTCGCCGCGCCTCCGGCGATTCCGCCGAGCAGGGCGCAGCATACAGCGAGAGCCGCCAGCCGCAGGTGCTTCCTTCGTTTGCAGGCCAATACCGGCTCGCCTGCACTGGAGTCGATGCGCTCGTTTTGCTCCATGGTGTTCAGCTCCTTGCTGTGCTTGTAGTATATCCGCCCGATATGTCCAAATTATGACGGACCGGAAAACGATTTTTGAAGGAACGCGGGCGTTCAGCTGCAGCGATCCTGCATGATATCGAGGATCGTGCGGTCCGTCTGCCGCATGCCCTGCTGCGCCAGCACGCCGACCTTGGCGATCGTGTCGTCAACATTGCTGCCGACGATGCCCTCGCCGTGGCGGAATTCGCGGTGGTGCAGATACATGCGGTAGCCCATGATGCCCGCATCCACGGCAGCGGCGATCTTGGCCGCGCAGGACGGCTTCGCGCCGTCGCAGATGGTGCCGGAGAGGATGGCCACGGCGTTGACGACCGTGTGCGCCACGGCGTCATAGTCGCCGCCGAGCAGGTAGCAGATGCCCGCGCCCGCGCCGACCCCGGCGGAGATGGCCCCGCAGTAGGCGGAGAGGCGGCCGATGCCGGTCTTCTGGTGGACGGTGACAAGGTCGGAAACGGCCAGCGCGCGGTAGAGCTGCTCGCGGGTCGCGCCGATGTGGCGGGCATAGGCCACGACGGGCATGCAGGCCGTGATGCCCTGATTGCCGGAGCCGGAGAGGATGACGACGGGCATTTCGCAGCCGCTCATGCGGGCATCCGAGCCGGCGGCCGCATAGGCCTTGGCCCGCTGCTTGATATCATCCCCGTAATCCTCCAGTAAAATGAGCCCGATCTGCGCGCCCCATGCGCCGCGGAGGCCCTCCTCGGCAATGGCGGAGTTGCAGCTGACCTGCGGCTCCAGCAGGGGCAGCAGGTCCTCGAACGGCACCTCGGCCGCAAAGCGCAGGATGTCCGCCACGTTCAGCAGGCTCTTGTCCGCGCGGTGCTCCTCGGCAGAGTCCACAACGGGAAGCTCCCGCAGGACCTCGCCGTCGCGCTCAAGGCAGACGATATTCGTGTGATGGTTTGTGATGCGCACGCGGGCCGTGTGGCCGCCGCAGCTGCCGCGCAGATCGATGTCGAGCTGGCAGGGAGAGTGGCTGCACGAGACGGCGATCTCCACCCGCTGCAGGTAAGCGTCCAGCTCCGCAAGCTGCTCTTCCGTCACGGCGGAGATGACCTGCAGGTCGCGCGCCGCGTCGCCCGCAACGAGGCCGACGGCAATGGCGGGGGCAATGCCCTTGCGCCCGCCAGTGTTTGGGACGACGACGCTTTTGACGTTTTTCAGAATGTTGCCGCTGACGGCGGCGTCTACCCGCTCGGGCAGAGCGCCCAGCAGCTCCCGAAGGGTCGCGGCGCAGTAGGCAATGGCGATCGGCTCCGTGCAGCCGGTCGCCGGGACAAGCTCTTCGCGCAGGATGTCAAGATAATTCTGCAGGATCGACTGTTCCAGCATGTTGCCAGCTCCTTGTTTCAATATTTGGGGACGCCTTGCGATGTTCTCTAATATCTATGATATCGTATTTTGCAGAAAAAGGCAAGAAAGAAAAACCGGTTCGGCGCAGGGCCTGGTGCTGCACCGGCGATACGCACAGGCTGCCGAAAAAAACGTACAAACCGATTACGTCTGCAGCGGCGCTCAGGGAGCGCCTTGCAAGCTGCAGGTTTGGTGGCACTATCGTCGACCGCACCCGCCTTGTAGGGGAGCGGCATGCCGCTCCCGGCGCTGCACCGGCGCAATCAACAAGCTGCCGTTAAAATGGCAAATACTCCCGATTTGTCATTGCGAGGAGGCCATTGCCTTTTTAACATTGACCCGCACTTCCCGCCGGTGCGGTGTTGGGAGGGGCATGCCCCTCCCCTACAGCGCATGACCGGCGGCCTTGTGAAATTTTCCACTTTCCAGTTTCATTTCCCGCGTGCCGCTTCCCTGCATATGTGTTATCCCATATTGCAGAAGGGCCTGCTGCGGGGTTCATGCAGCAGGCCCTTTGCTCCCCGGGAAGGGAACAGACGATATCAGAGATGGACGACCGTACCGGCCTCGCCGCGGACGGCGGCTCCGGCCTGCGCGAGCGAGGCGATAATGGCCTGCCCGCCGGTCTTGGCGAACGAAACGGCAGCCCTGACCTTCGGCAGCATGGAGCCGGGGGCAAAATGGCCCTCCTCGCAGTAGCGCTCCGCTTCCGCAACGGTCATTTCCGCAAGGCTCTTCTGGTCCGGCTTGCCCCAGTTGATGCAGACGCGGTCCACCGCCGTCAGGATGACGAGGGCGTCGGCCTGCACGAGCTCTGCGAGCTTGGCAGAGGCAAAGTCCTTATCGATGACGGCGGGCGTGCCGTAGAGCTTGCCGTCCCGGCGCACAACGGGGATACCGCCGCCGCCGACCGTGATCACGACGCAGCCGCCGTTGATCAGGGCGCGGACGGTGTTCTTTTCGATGACGTCCACAGGCTTCGGTGAGGGAACGACCTGGCGGTAGCCGCGGCCCGCGTCCTCGACCATGGTGTAGCCCTTCTCGGCGGCGATGCGCTCGGCCGTGGCCTTGTCATAGAATGCGCCGACAGGCTTCGTGGGCTTCTGGAAGGCGGGATCGTTCTCGTCCACCAGCACCTGCGTGACGACGGTGGCGACGTCCTTCTGCAGGCCGCGCGCGGCAAGCTCGTTGCCGATGGCGTTCTGCAGGTGATAACCGATATACCCCTGGCTCATGGCGCCGCACTCGGGGAAGGGCATATCGGACTTGATGGCGCCGGCCTCGGCGGCCGTGGCCATGCCCAGATTGATCATGCCGACCTGCGGGCCGTTGCCGTGTGCAATGACGACCTCGTTGCCCTGCTCGATGAGATCCACGATCGGCTTTGCCGTTTCTGTAACGAGGGCGAGCTGCTCATAGGGCGTGCTGCCCAGCGCATTGCCGCCCAGCGCGATGACGATGCGTTTTCCCATGGTAATTATCCTCCTGCTGTGCGGCTCAGAACATCTTGCGCTTGTTGTCGGCAGCGTCGAGCTCCATGAGAGCCTTGACGGGGTCCTTGACCTGCGCCAGGAAGATCATGGCGGCGATGATATACGGCTTGAAGGAGGCCTGCTTGTACAGCGGCACAAGATAGCGGTCAAACACGGAGTTGTCGACCTCGCCCTCCGGGCAGCTCAGGCCGGAGATGTCGGCGGGCAGGCAGTGCAGATACAGCGCCTTGCCGTCCTTCGTGAGCTTCATCATCTCCTCGCTGCAGGTCCAGTCCTTGTGCTCGGCATTCTGCGCCAGCAGCTCCTTCTCCAGCTCGTCGATGCCCTTCTGGTCGCCCTTGACATAGAGTTCGGAGCGTCTTTCCATAGCCTGGAACGGAGCCCAGGACTTCGGATAGACGATGTCGGCGTCCCGGAAGGCTTCCTTCATGTCGTTCGTCTTGTGGAACTTGGAGCCGTACTTCTCGCAGTTCTTACGGGCGATCTCCTCGACCTCGGGGAAGACGTCGTAGCCCTCCGGATGGGCCAGCGTGACATCCATGCCGAAGCGGGTGAACAGGCCGATGACGCCCTGCGGGACAGACAGCGGCTTGCCGTAAGACGGGGAATAGGCCCACGTCATGGCGACCTTCTTGCCCTTCAGGTTCTCAACGCCGCCGAAGTAGTGGATGACATGCAGCATGTCGGCCATGCACTGCGTCGGATGGTCGACGTCGCACTGCAGGTTCACGAGCGTCGGGCGCTGCTCGAGGATGCCGTCGCGGTAGCCCTCTTCCAGAGCGTCCATAAACGTCTTCTGGTACTCGTGGCCCTGATGGATGTACATATCGTCGCGGATGCCGATGACGTCGGCCATGAAGGAGACCATGTTCGCGGTCTCGCGGACGGTCTCGCCGTGGGCGATCTGGGATTTCTTCTCATCGAGGACCTGCTCCTCGAGACCCAGCAGGTTGCACGCAGAGGCAAACGAGAAGCGGGTACGGGTGGAGTTGTCGCGGAACAGGGAGATGCCGAGGCCGGAATTGAAGACCTTCGTGGACTTGTTGCGCTCGCGCAGGTCGCGCAGGGCGTCGGCCACGGTGAAGACGGCGTCGATCTCGTCGTCCGTCTTGTCCCACGTCCAGTAGAAGTCGGTCTTATACATGTTATTAATGTGGAGCTTTTCGAGGTGTCTTGCCAGTTCAACAGTCTTGCTCATGATCGTTCTCCTATTTCATATTTTGGTTGGTCGGAAGCCCGGCGGAGCCGGGCTGCTTGCTTTTTATCGGATGGACGGAAAAATCACTTGATATCGTTGCCGGTCAGCTCCTGACGGAACTCGGCCTCGGTGATCTTGTTTTCGGGCTTGTACAGACCGGGAACGGCGGCGTAGAGCGCGGCGCAGACGACGAGGTCCTGCTTCCAGGTGATCTCGTTCGGCGCATGGGCCTGCGACTCGGCGCCGGGGCCAAAGCCGACGCACGGGATGCCGTAGCGGCCCTGGATGGAAACGCCGTTCGTGGAGAACGTCCACTTGTCGGTCAGCGGGCGGCCCTCGCGCTTTGCGCGGGCGGTCTCGTCGGCCCAGAGGCGCTTGTCGCCCCACAGAGCGTGGTGCGCATCGACAAGGGCCTGCACATGGGCGGCGGATTCCTTGTTGATCCACGTCGGGAAGAAGCACTCGGTCTCATAGACGTGGCCGGTCCATGCGGGACGGTCGTACATATACATCGAAACCTTGACGTCCTTGGCATACTTCTTGCAGGCGGGCAGGTCCTCGATCTCCTTCAGGCAGGACTTGTAGGTCTCACCTGCCGTCATACGGCGGTCGATGGAGATGGAGCAGGAGTCCGCAACGGCGCAGCGGGACGGGGACGTGTAGAAGATCTGCGACGTCGTGCAGGTGCCGCGGCCGAGGAAGCGCGCGTCTTCCCAATGCTCGGGGTTGTACTTCGGGTCGAGCATCTTGACAAGGCCCTTGATCTCCTTGTCATCGGCGGCATCATTCTCGTTGAGGTCGCGGACGTTCAGCAGGACCTCGGCCATCTTGTGGATGGCGTTGTCACCGCGCTCCGGAGCGGAGCCGTGGCAGGAGACACCGTGCATGTCGACGCGGATCTCCATACGGCCGCGGTGGCCGCGATAGATGCCGCCGTCCGTCGGCTCGGTGGAGATGACGAACTCGATCTTGCTGCGGGCATCCTCCGGTCCGTTGAAATATTCATTGACGATGGACTGCCAGCACATGCCGTCGCAGTCCTCCTCCTGCACGGAGCCGACGACCATGATCTTATAGCCCTCGGGGATGAGGCCAAGGTCCTTCATGATCTTCGCGCCGTAGGCAGCGGAGGCCATGCCGCCCTCCTGGTCGGAGCCGCCGCGTCCGTAGATGATGTCGTCCGTCTCATAGCCCTCGTAGGGGTCGTTCGTCCAGTTGGCGCGGTTGCCGATGCCGACGGTATCGATGTGGGAGTCGATGGCGATGATCTTGTCGCCCGTGCCCATCCAGCCGATGACGTTGCCAAGCTGATCGATCTCGACCCTGTCATAGCCGAGCCTCTCCAGCTCCTGCTTGATGCGCATGACGACGCCCTTTTCTTCGCAGCTTTCACTGGGGATGGCGATCATGTCCCGCAGGAAACGGCTCATGTCGGCACGATAGCCCTCGGCCGCACGTTTGATTGCTTCAAAATCCATCGTGGTACCCTCCATTATCTATTCATTCCGTACCGCAGTGCGGATATGCAGGCAGTCTGCGGTTCTCTGCTCCTATCTTACCATATCCTGCACAGAAGTCAAACAAATTTTTTTCAAAACAAAAAAATTTTGGAAAAAACAATTGATTTCTCCCGGCTATAATGGTATCATAGGGTCAGGAAAATCCAAATAGGGACGCTCTGACCGGCAAAAACCGGAAGTTCGTCATTCCAAGGAGCGAAGCGGCGTGGGGCTCTCAGGCACCATATTTCGTATTCGCCGGGGATCCTCAAAAATCCGGAATGATCCCGCGAGATTGCCACGGCCCCTTGCGGGGCCTCGCAATGACAAGCCTGACAGCGGGCAGTATGCGTGAGGGATTTCTTCAGGGTTCCCCACCAACAGGGAAGCTCTGAAGAAATCAGCAAGAGCGGATGGCGAGAGGTTTTTTGTCGAGTCGAGGTTTGGAAAGCGCAGGCGTACTTTGTGTACTCCAAGCCTTCCAAACCGATGAATTGGCAGAAAATATCCGGCATCTGCCGCAGAGGATTTCTTCAGAGTTTTCCCAACAGGGAAGCTCGGAAGAAATCAGCAAGAGCGGAGGGCGAGAGATTTTTCGTCGAGGCGAGGTTTGGGGAACGCAGGAATACTTTGTGTATTTCAAGTTCCCCGAACCGATGGATCGGCGGAAAAGCTCCGGCATCCGCCGCAGAGGATTTCTTCAGAGTTTTCCCCCAAAAAAGAAAGGGGCGCTGCGATTGCTGAAACCGAATGAACTGGAAACGCTCCGCCAGATGGCGAGAGGCCTCGCGGCGCAGTTTGGAAGCAACTGCGAGGTCGTTGTGCACGAGATCTCGGAGCGCAGCACATCACACTCCGTCGTGGCGATTGAAAACGGCCATGTCTCCGGCCGCAAGCTCGGCGACGGTCCCTCACAGGTCGTGCTCGAGCAGCTCGGCAAGGACGGCCGTGCGCCGGAGGACCAGCTGTGCTATCTCACCCGCACGCCGGACGGCAAGCTGCTGAAATCGTCGTCCATCTACATCCGCGACGAATCCGGGCGCGTGTGCGCCATTTTCTGCATCAACTTCGATATTTCCGCGCTGGCCATGGCCGAGCAGGCGCTCGCCGGGCTGACGTCCGCCCACCCCGCCGGGGAGGAGACGCCCCGCATCACGCACAATGTCAACGACCTGCTCGACGATCTCATCGAGCAGTCCGACCGCCTCATCGGCAAGCCGGTCGCCCTGATGAGCAAGGAGGACAAGGTGCGCGCCATCCATTTCCTCAATGAGCACGGCGCGCTGCTCGTCACAAAATCCGGCGACAAGATCGCGAAACATTTTGGCATTTCCAAATACACGCTATATTCTTATCTTGACGTAAAAACTGGAGGAAAGAGCAATGATTGATCTTCGCATCAACAAGGAAGGCCTGAAGCACAACATCGAGAAGGCCAAGGAAAACCACATCATCATCCCGACCATCGCGCAGATGCAGAATCCGGATCTCATCCCGGAGAAAATCAAGGAAAAGCTGACCCATACCGGCCTGTGGGACGTCGACCCCGTCAACCTGTTCCGCATTTCCTGGCACAACGAGGCCAAGGAGTTCGGCGGTCTGTATCAGCACACCCCGAATTATGTGGAGATCCCCTCCAGCCTGTCCGGCGTGCCGTGCCGCATCCTTGCCATGTCCGGCAAGTGGTTCCCCACGGGCTGCCATAAGGTCGGCGCTTCGTTTGGCTGCCTGGCTCCGCGCCTTGTGACCGGTCAGTTCGACGCCACCTATCATCATGCCGTGTGGCCGTCCACCGGCAACTACTGCCGCGGCGGCGCCTTCAACTCCAAGCTGCTGGCCTGTGACTCCGTCGCCATCCTGCCGCAGGATATGTCCAAGGAGCGCTTTGACTGGCTGAAGTCCATCGCCGGTCAGATCATCGCCACGCCGGGCTGTGAGTCCAACGTCAAGGAGATCTTCGACAAGACGTGGGAGCTGAAGAAGGATCCGTCCATGATGATCTTCAACCAGTTTGCCGAAATGGGCAACCCGCTGTGGCACTACAATGTCACGGGCTACGCCCTGGCCGATCTGTTCGAGGCCGTGAAAAAGCCCGGCCAGCGTCTGGCCGGTGCCTGCTTCACCTCCGGCTCCGCCGGCACGATGTCCTCCGGCGATCTGCTGAAGGAGCGCTATCCCGGCATGAAGCTCGCCGTCGGCGAGGCCCTGCAGTGCCCGACCATTCTGGACAACGGCTTCGGCGGCCACCGCATCGAGGGTATCGGCGACAAGCACATTCCCTGGGTCCATAACGTGAAGAACACCGACATGGCCATTGCCATCGACGACGAGGACTCCCAGCGCCTGCTGCGACTGTTCAACTGCAAGGAGGGTCAGGAGTACCTGAAGTCCCTTGGCATGACGGACGAGCAGATCGAGAAGTTCACTTGGATGGGCATCTCCGGCATCGCCAACGTGCTGTGCTGCATCAAGATGGCCAAGTACTATGAGCTGACCGAGGACGACGTCGTCGTCACCGTTCTGACGGACTCCGCCGTCATGTACAAGTCCCGCGTGGAAGAGCTCAACGCCCAGCACGGCGCCTATTCCGCCTTCGAGGCCGAGAAGGACCATGCGCTGCATATGCTCGGCCTGAAGACCGACAGCATGCTCGAGCTGACCTACACGGAGCGCAAGCGCGTGCACAACCTGAAGTATTACACCTGGGTCGAGCAGCAGGGCATGAACGTCGAAGACCTCAACGCCCAGTGGTACGACACGAAGGGCACCTGGGACGCCGTCCATGCACAGGCGAAGGACCTCGATGCGCTCATCGACGCCTTCAACGACGAGGTCGGCATCCTCAAAACACTGTAAGTTTTTAAATTCTGACAATCAGCCCGTGCCGGGGTGGGTCATCCCGCTCCGGCACGGTTTTTCATCCACGGAGGCCCCATGAAACCATTCCGGAACCGCCTGCGCGATGCGCTCGCACCGCTCATTCCGGCCGTCCAGGTCGTCCTGATCACGGCGGCGGCCATCGGCAACGTTCTGATCGCCGCGTCGATTTTTCTGAACGCCAAAAAGCTCGGCGCGCTCTTTCTGCCGGCGCTGGCGCTTTACTTTGTGCTGCTGACCGTCCTGCTGGCTGCGATCCTGCGCCGCCGGGAGCTGGCCCAGCTGCACGCCCTTGTCGGCGACGAGCAGTTCTATGAATGGTACCCCCGGCAGCGCCGCCGGGATGAGCGCCGCCGTGCGCGGATGAAACGAGCTCTGGAAAAACACGACCGGAAAGCCCGGAGAAAGGAACCGAAGCGATGAACCATGTAAAATGCGGCCGCTGCGTGCGCTGCGGCCGGGAATATCCCGCCGTTCCGAATCTGACGAACTGCGAATGCGGCGGCATCCTCGACATCATCTATGACTATGACCGGATCAGGACCGTCCTGACCCGCGAGACGCTGAAGAACCGCACGGAGCGCTCCATGTGGCGCTACCGCGAGCTGCTGCCCGTCGAGCCGGAGACGCCCGCGCCCCCACTGCGCGTCGGCTGGTCGCCGCTGTATGAGGCCGACCGCCTTGCAAAGGAGCTCGGCATTGCGAAGCTCTGGGTCAAGGACGACGGCCAGAACCCCACGGCCTCGCTGAAGGACCGCGCCTCTGCCATGGCCGTTGCCAAGGCGCAGGAGGCTGGCGCGCATGTCATCGCCTGCTCGTCCACGGGCAACGCTGCCTCGTCCCTCGCGGGCAACGCTGCGGCCGCCGGGCTCCAGACGTTTATTTTCGTCCCCTCCCGCGCGCCGAAGGGCAAGGTCGCCCAGCTCATGACGTTCGGCGCGACCGTCATCTCCGTGCAGGGCAGCTATGAGGACACGTTCGAGCTGTCGAAGCAGGCCATCGACCGCTGGGGCTGGTACAACCGCAACGCGGCCATCAATCCCTACCTTTCCGAGGGCAAGAAGACGGTCGCCTATGAGATCGCCGAGCAGCTCGACTGGCAGATGCCGGACTTCATCGCCATTTCCGTCGGCGACGGCTGCACGATCGCCGGTCTGTGGAAGGGCCTGAAGGACCTTCATGCCGTCGGCCTCATCGACCGTCTGCCGCGCCTCATCTCCGCGCAGGCCGAGGGCTGCTGCCCCATCAACCGCGCCATCGCGGAAAATCGCCCGTGGGAGCCCATGGAGGAGAACACGCTGGCCGACTCCATCGCCGTCGGCGTGCCGCGCAATGCGGACAAGGCGCTCATGGCCATCCGCGAGTCGAACGGTCTGGTCGTGAATGTCTCCGACGCCGAGATCATGGCGGCGCAGAAGCTGCTCGGCCGCACCTGCGGCGTGTTCGGCGAGCCTGCCGGCGTGACCGGTACGGCCGGCGTGAAGAAGCTGTGCGAGCAGGGCGTCCTGCCGAAGGATGCGACGGTCGTGTCCGTCGTGACCGGAAACGGCCTGAAGGACGTCGCCAATGCCATCAAGGCCTGCGGCGAGCCGATCTCCATCCCGTCCGATATGGACCTGCTGCTGCGCGCCTTCGACGAGCACGGCATCAATGCCGATGTGAAATAAGATGTTGCAAACAGCCGTGCTGCGGGAGAAACCGCAGCGCGGCTGTTTTGATCGTAAAATTGCAAGAGACGGGGATCGACAGTGCGTTGTAGGGGAGCGGCATGCCGCTCCCGGCGCACTGCTGTCGGTCGGCACAGGCTGCCGATAAAA
>ERZ836939.2116-NODE-2116-length-20351-cov-3.673433_pt1 | contig 20351 bp, 15 predicted proteins | sample MGYA00519912_ERZ836939 | MGnify/ENA primary metagenome ERZ836939 (study PRJEB31850, sample SAMEA3708810) | human gut metagenome | biome: human gut; feature: human-associated habitat; material: faeces | place: China | collected 2014 ...
GATTATCCGTCCCGAACACCTCCCAGGCGGGGATGTGCGTGTGGCCGTGCAGCAGCAGCAGCGCGCCGCCCAGCGCCAGGGCCGCTGCAACCGGCCAGGGGCCGGGCAGCGCGCCGGCCGTCAGGCTCCACGCCACAAAGCTCCCAAGCAGGGCGTTGAACATATTCCCACCTCCTGCCGGACTTTTTGAAAAAGCATGTTCACCGGGAGCCCCCGCGCAAAGCGGCGTGCGAAAGAGCCTCATTCCAAGGACTGTGCGGAATATTTTTTACGCGCGGCAAAATAGCCGAAGCCGTAGGCCAGCACGCCCACACCGATGCCTGTCTGGACGCAAAACAGCAGGCTCTCGATCTCTCCGGGCAGCTCGCCGCCGAGCAGTGTTTCCAAAACCGGCGTGAACCACGGCTCATATGCTTCACCCTGAATCTGCTCCACCATCCGGCTTCCGGCGTCGTCGCTGCCGCCGAACTCCGCGCCCGGCGCAAGGAAGAAGGGCACGACAGCCAGCACCAGCACGGCAGCCAAAAGCGCCAAAACGATTTTTGTATTTTTGCTCATCATGTGCCCTCCTTCAAAAAGCCGATCTCCCGCAGCTCGGGCCTGGCATAGCTTTCCAGCCCCATCACCACCAGAACGGTCAAGATGCCCTCGATCGCGGCCAGCGGCAGCTGCGTGGGCGCGAAAACGCCCAAAAAGCGCACCGCGCTGGCTGCCGCGCCGCCTTCCGCAGCGGGATAGGCCATCGCAAGCTGCAGGCTTGTAACGCAGTATGTAAACAGATCGCCCAGAGACGCCGCCAGAAATATCGCCAGCTTACGGTTCACACGCGCCTTTTTGCACAGGGCATAAACACCCCAGGAGACCAGAGGCCCGGCGATGGCCATGCTGAAGGTATTGGCCCCCAGCGTGGTGAGGCCGCCGTGGGCCAGCAGCACCGCCTGGAACACCAGCACGATGAGCCCCAGCACCGCAGCGTAAGCCGGGCCAAACAGAATGGCGGCCAGGCCGGTGCCCGTCATGTGGCTGCAGCTGCCTGTGACGGACGGGAGCTTGAGCGACGAGATGACAAAAATAAACGCGCCGGACATCGCCAGCAGCAGCAGGGCCTTGCGCTGCGCTTGCACCGTGCGGCGCAGCCGGACCACGCCTGCCGCCAGGAACGGAAGGCACAGCGCCCCCCATGCCGCACAGTATGCCGGCGGAAGATACCCTTCCATGATGTGCATGGCATAGGCGCTTTGCGGTACAAACAAAACGCCGCCCATGACCATGGAAAACGCCAAAAATCGCTTTTCACACTTGGTCATTGAACATTCCTCCTGTTTCTTTTGTTGTGCGCCGCAAAAAAACCGGGCCTTTCTCATTTATGAGAAAGGCCCGGTCAAACAAAGTGTCCTAAAAAACGGCGCACCCTGATTTTTACCGCGCAGGCGTTTCGTCCGTCCGCCGCGCGTCCCTGCCCTTCCGGCAGCATCGCCGCAGGGCAGGTCTTCCGGCTTGGGCGTCAGCGCCCCGGCTTCGTCTTCCCGTGTGTACCCACAGTGACGTTTTGAAGCCGGAACTGTTCCCTTACGGCGGCGGTCCCGCACAGGTCTTGCACCTGTTTCCCTATTCTCCCGGCCGCCTCACAGCGGCCGGGCACCCTGCAGCATTTTGCTTATTCACAGTAACACAGTTTTCGCTCCGGCGCAAGCGCGGAGAAACAACCCGTCAAAAAACTTCCAAAGCCATGGCTTTTTTACCAAGCGCACAGGGCGTTATGCGCCTTTGCGCCGCTGCCCGTCCTGTGCGCCCCACAGGGCGCCGGTGCGGCTTTTGCGGTACTGGCTCGGCGTCTGCCGGAACCGTTCCTGGAACACACGGTTGAACGTCCGCAGGCTGTCGAAGCCGGATTCCATGCTCACCTCCAGCATGCTCAGCTCCGTTGCAGCCAGCAGGTCGCGGGCGCAGTCCAGCCGCAGGGCGTTCACATATTCCCGGAAGCTGGTGTGCAGCCGCGCGGAGAACACGTGCGACAGGTGATATTTGCTGACGCCCAGCTCCTTTGCAATGTGCTCCAGTGAGAGCGGCTGACGGAAGTTCCGCATGATATAGCGCACCACGCTGCTCGTCAGGTCCATGGCTTTTGGCTCCGGCGCCGGCTCCAGTGAGAGTTCGGGCAGAACGTGCGCCAGGATCAAATGGAGCAGCGCGCGGGAAATGCTGCTGTCCGCCCCGGTACACCGGCAGCGGTAAAGGCTGTGCAGGGCGTACAGCACATCCGGGTCCAGCGCTTTCCCGCACAGGTACGGCCGGCGGGGGCGGCACTGCGTCAGGCTGGGGAAATAATCGCCCATCAGAGACGTGCCGCAGACGGCCATCATATACCGGCTGTCCGCTTCCCGGCACTGGTAGCTGTGCACCGTGTTGGGAAACACCACCGCCAGTTCTCCCGCCTTCAGTTCACGGAATTCCCCGTCTATCCCGACGCAGACGCAGCCGCTCTGCACCAGAAAAAGTTCCAGTTCACCATGCAGATGGGAGGGGAAATTGAGCCGTTTGCCCATCTCCACCTGAAGCTCACGTCCGCTTCGTTCCTCGTAATAAGCATAGGCTTTTCGTTTTTCCATATATGCCTCCCACGGGATGCCCCAAAACGCAATATTTGGCCAAAAAACGATTCCTTCTGTCCGGTATTATATCATACCGGATGATATAATACAGCCAAATAAAGCACAAAAACCGGAATGATTTTTCGTCGTCCGGCGCTTTTGAATTTTACAGGTTAGAGGGTCTTTACAATGCAACAGCTGCAATGGCTTTCCGGCTGCATGAAGGACAAACGGAAATGGTTCTGGCTGGCGATGGCGCTGGCCGTTGTCTCGGCGGGGCTGTGCGTGGTGTTCCCGTTCATCACACAGCAGATCACGGACCGGGTGCTGGTGGGACAAACGCTGCCGGACGGTTCCGTGCAGCGCCAGACACAGCTGCTCGTCCCGCTGGTGTGCGTTATGATCGGCGCGCAGCTTTTGCGCTCGTGCGTACGCTACGGCATGACGGCGTCTCTGGAGTATGTGTCCCAGAACGTCCAGCAGGACATCCGCCGCCATTTGTACGACAACCTGTGCACCCAGGACGCGGGCTTTTATACGCGGTACCGCACGGGCGACCTGATGACGCGCCTGACGGGCGATCTGGACATGGTGCGCCACACGGTGTGCTGGATCTCGTACAACGCGGTGGAGAGCACCTGCCTGTTTCTGTTTTCCATGACATATCTGTTCAGCGTGAACGCCGCGCTGACGCTCCTTCTGCTGGCCGTTGCCCCGGTGATCCTTGCATGCTCGTTCCTGTTTTCGCGCACGGTGTATCCTCTGTATGCGTCCCTGCGGGAAAAGCTGTCCCGCATGAACTCGGTGGCGCAGGAAAACATCGCGGGCAACAAAACGGTGCGCGCGTTCGTGCGCGAGGCCTATGAAAACGAAAAATTCGAGAACTGCAACGAAGAATACCGCCAGGCAAACCTCAAGGCCAACTTTCACTGGCTGAAATTCTTCCCCTACATCGAGGGCTGCGCCCAGCTTATGGGGCTTTTGTCTGTGCTCTTCGGCGGGCTGTTCATCATCCAGGGAAAAATGACGGCCGGCGACCTCGCCGCCTTTTCGCTGATGTCCTGGGGCCTGTCGGAGCCGATGCGCGCGCTGGGCACCTACCTGAACGATTTTCAGCGGTTCCTCACCTCCGCCGCAAAGGTCATTGAAATTTATTTTGCCCGCACGCGGATCGAGAACCCCGAGCACGGGCGCACCGAGGGCGAATGCCGCGGCAGCGTGGAGTTCCGCGGCGTTACCGTCGCTTACCCCCACAACAGCGCCCCCACGCTGAAGGACGTCAGCTTTTCCGTAACGCAGGGGCAGACGCTGGCCATACTGGGCGCCACAGGCAGCGGCAAAACCACGCTGGTGGACGCCGTCACGCGCATGCTGGACGTCAGCGGCGGCACGGTGCTGGTGGACGGCGTGGACGTGCGCCTGTGGGACCTTCAGGCGCTGCGGCGGCGCATCGGCATGGCGACGCAGCGCGTGCAGCTCTATTCCGACACCGTCAGCAGCAACATCGCGTACAGCGCGCCCGACGACATCTCCGAAGACGACGTCGCCCTGTACGCCCGCCTCGCGGCCGCTGATTTCATCTGCTCGCTGCCCGAGGGCTTCGACACCATCATCGGCGAGCAGGGCACCGGGCTTTCCGGTGGCCAGAAGCAGCGCATCGCCCTGGCCCGCGCGCTGGCAAAGCAGCCTGAGATCCTGATCCTGGACGACACCACCTCGGCGGTCGACCTGGAGACCGAAAAGCAGCTGCGCAAAAATCTTCAGGAGCTTCCCTATCCCTGTACAAAGATCATTGTTGCGCAGCGCATTTCCGCTGTGCGCAGCGCAGACCAGATACTCGTATTGCAGGACGGGCGCATCGCGCAGCGCGGCACCCATGAACAGCTCGCGGCCTGTGAGGGCTATTACCGCGACATCTGCCTGCTGCAGGGCGTGCAGGGAATGCCCGACGCGCCCGCGGCAAACGCCCCGGCAAAGGAGGTGCGCTGACCATGGCAAAACGGAACACCTTCGGCGTGGACGAAACGCTGGAAAGCACTTTCAGCTGGGAAATGATCCGGCGCTGCTTTGTGTACATCCGCCGGGAGGGACGCCTGTTCCTGCGCGCGTTCGTGCTGCAGGCGCTGGCCATGGTGGCGGGCCTGTGCGGGCCGCTGTTCTCGGCCCGCGTGCTGGACGAGGCCGTGCCCGCGGGGAACATCCCCATGGTGCTGGCCTGCTGCGCGCTCATGCTGGCGTGTATCGCCGTCAACATTCTGTTCACCACATTGTCCAGCCGGTGCGTCAACGTCATCGGCCAGAACATCGTCCATGACCTGCGGCGCGACCTGTACGAGCACCTGCAGAAGCTTTCCTTCTCCTATTTCGACAGCCGTCCCCACGGAAAAATTCTCGTGCGTGTCATCAACTACGTCAACTCGGTGGCCAACATCCTGTCCAACGGGCTCATCAGCCTGTTCCTGCAGATGTTCAACCTGGTGTTCATTGTTGTTTTCATGCTGCGCATGGACGCGCGCCTGGCGTGCGTCGTGCTGGCGGGGCTGCCGTTCGCCGTCGGGTTCATCCTGTTCATCAAGCCCATGCAGCGCAGAGGGTGGCAGGCGTACTCCAACAAAAGCAGCAATATGAACGCCTACCTCAACGAGAGCATCACCTGCATGAAGATCACCCAGCTTTTCGCGCGGGAGCAGTACAACGCCGACGTGTACGACGGCCTGCTGCGCGATTCCAAACGCGCCTGGTACAGCGCCGTCGTGCCGTCCATGGCCGTTTCCCCTGTTATCGATCTCATCAGCCGCAGCGTGACGGTGGCCATCATCGTATACGGCATCTTTGCCGCCAAGCCCGCCGTTACCGTGGGCGTGCTGCTGGCCATGATGAACTACGCCTCCCAGTTCTGGGGGCCCATCAACCAGCTTGCCAACATCTACAACAACTTCATCAACAACGTGGCATATCTGGAGCGTATCTTTGAGATGATCGACGAACCGGTCGAGGTGCAGGACGCCCCCGGCGCCGCAGTGCTTCCGGAGATCCGCGGCGATGTGGAGTTCCACGACGTCTCTTTCGCCTATGAAAAGGATATCCTTGTGCTCAAGCATGTGAATTTTCATGTGAAGCAGGGCGAGAGCGTGGCTCTGGTGGGCCACACGGGCAGCGGAAAAACAACCATCATCAACCTGCTCAGCCGTTTTTACAACTGCACCGAAGGCCGGGTGACCATTGACGGCGTGGATATCTCCGGCGTGACGCTGGCTTCGCTGCGTGCCCAGATGGGGCTGATGATGCAGGAGAGCTTCGTATTTACAGGCACCGTGATGGACAATCTGCGCTACGGCAATCTTGCCGCCGGCGACGAAGAGCTCATCCGCGCGGCCGAGCTTGTGTGCGCGGACGGCTTTATCCGGGCGCTGCCTCACGGCTACGACACCGTGCTCACCGAGGGCGGGGCCATGCTCTCCCAGGGGGAAAAGCAGCTTCTTGCTCTGGCGCGCACCATGGCGTCCGACCCGAAGATCCTCATCCTGGACGAAGCCACCAGCAGCGTGGATACCAAAACGGAACGCGAGCTGCAGGAGGGTGTGAACCGCATGCTCAAGGGACGCACCTCCTTCATTGTCGCACACCGGCTCTCCACCATCCGTGCCTGCAACAAAATCATGTACATCGACCACGGCGAGATCGCGGAATGCGGAACCCATGAGGAGCTGCTGGCGCGCAAGGGCCTGTACTGGCAGCTCTGCCAGGAGATGTGACCGGCCGCCCCGCGGGCGCCGTATACAGCAACCGCCGCCCCGTTTCGGGGCGGCGGTTTTTTGCTTCTGCCGCGTTTATTTTTCCGTTTCCGAAATCAGCCCCATCGCCAGCGCGATGTCCAGGTTCACGCCCAGCACGTTCACGGTCTCCTCCCCGAACACGCCCAGCAGTTTTTCCTCGGTGTTGTCCGCAACGATCTGCGCAAGCCGTTCCGGGCTGAGCCCTGAAGCCTCTGCAATGGCGGGAAGCTGCACCTGCGCGGCGGCGGGCGAGATGTGCGGGTCAAGGCCCGAGCCCGAGGCCGTCATCAGGTCGGCCGGGATATCCTCCCGCGCCACGCCGGGATTTTCCGCCAAAAACGCCTCGATGTCGGCTTCCACACGCTGTGTCAGCGCAGGGTTGCTGGGCGCGTAATTGTTGGAACCGGAGCCCAGCCCCGCAAATTCGCTGCCGTCGTTGTAGAACCGGCTGCCCTGTTCGTCTGTGTAATAGGTGTTGTAGTGATAGGCGGAGGGCCGCCCCTTCATGAAATAGGCCTCGGTGAACTCCTGTCCCACCAGCTTCGCACCCACAGCCTTGCCGTCGGCGGTCACCAGGCTGCCGCCCGCCTGATGCGGGAAAAGCAGGCCGGAAAGGCCGCTCAGAAGCACCGGAAATACAAATCCGCACAAAAGCAGCAGGACCAGCGTGACCACGAGAGCCTGACGGATGTTGTGGAGCATTGCTTTTTTATTCGCGTCCATGCATATTCCTCCTTAAAAGCCCCAAAGCGCCAAAAGCGGATGGATGAGCATATCTATGAGCTTGATGCCTGCGAAGGGAGCGATCACACCGCCCAGGCCGTAAAGCATCATATTCCGGGCAAGCATCCTGCCGGATGACATGGGGCGGTACTTTACGCCCCTGAGCGCCAACGGTATCAGGCATGGAATGATGATGGCATTGAAAATGAGCGCGGAAAGAATGGCGCTGTGCGGCGTTGCCAGGTCCATGATGTTGAGCACACCCAGCTGCGGGATCGCCATCATAAACATAGCGGGGATGATTGCGAAGTATTTTGCGATGTCGTTGGCGATGGAAAAAGTCGTAAGGCTGCCGCGGGTAATAAGCAGCTGCTTGCCGATCTCCACCACCTCCAAAATTTTCGTGGGGTCGCTGTCCAGGTCCACCATATTTGCGGCCTCTTTGGCGGCGGCGGTACCGCTGTTCATCGCAAGGCCTACGTTTGCCTGCGCCAGAGCGGGCGCGTCGTTGGTGCCGTCGCCCGTCATGGCAACGATCTTGCCCTCGGCCTGTTCTTTTTTGATCAATGCGATCTTGTCTTCGGGCTTGCACTCGGCAATGAAGCCGTCCACGCCTGCCTCCTTGGCGATCGTGGCGGCGGTAAGCGGGTTGTCGCCCGTGCACATAATGGTTTTGATGCCGATGGCACGCAGGCGCTTAAAACGCTCGGCCATGCCTGCCTTTACCGTGTCCTTTAAATAAATGACGCCCAAAATCCGGCTGTCCTCGCAGACAGCCAGCGGTGTGCCGCCCAGAGCGGACACCTCGGCAACGCGCCGGGCAAGGTCCTCCGGCACCTTGCCGCCCATTTCGGAAACGTATTTCTCAATGGCGTCGGACGCCCCCTTGCGTACGCTCCGGCCGCCGGGCAGGTCCACACCGCTCATGCGTGTCTGAGCGGTAAACGCAATGAAGCGCGCGCCCTGCGGCTCCCCGCAGTCCTCCCCCTGAAGGCGGGCCAGAGCCAGTGTGGACTTGCCCTCCGGCGTGCCGTCGTGCAGGCTCGTCAGCGCGGCACAGCGCACCAGCTCCTCCCGGCACGCGCCGCCCACGGGGAAAAAGTCCGCCGCAAGGCGGTTGCCGTAGGTAATCGTTCCGGTCTTATCCAAAATCATCGTGTCCACGTCGCCGCATGCCTCCACGGCTTTGCCGGACATGGCGATGACGTTAAAGCGCGTCACGCGGTCCATCCCGGCGATTCCGATGGCGGACAGCAGGCCGCCGATGGTGGTCGGGATCAGGCAGACCATCAGGGCGATCAGTGTGGAAGTCTGGAGCTGCACGCCGGAATACAGGGCGATGGGATACAGTGTGACGATGACGATCAGAAAAATAACGGTGAGCGACACCAGCAGTGTGTTCAGCGCGATCTCATTGGGCGTTTTTTTGCGGGAAGCGCCCTCCACCAGAGCGATCATGCGGTCCAGAAAGCTGTCGCCTGGGTCGGACGTGATGCGCACCTTCAGCCAGTCGGACACCACCGTGGTGCCGCCGGTTACAGAGCTGAAATCGCCGCCTGCCTCGCGCACCACCGGTGCGGATTCGCCGGTGATGGCGGATTCATCCACCGAGGCGATGCCCTCGATGACCTCGCCGTCGCCCGGGATGACCCCGCCCGCGGCCACCATCACCACATCGCCCTTCTTCAGTTCGCTGGACGGCACCATCCTTTCGCCTCCGTCCGCACCAAGCAGGCGCGCCTGTGTGTCTTTTTTTGTTTTCTTCAGGCTGGCGGCCTGCGCTTTTCCGCGCCCCTCCGCCACTGATTCGGCAAAGTTTGCAAACAGCACCGTAACGAACAGAATGGCCGACACAATACTGTTGTAAACGCGCGCGTTCGGCGTCGTGTCTCCCAGCAGGCCGGGCGCGAAGGAGAGCGCCAGCGAGATCACAAACCCGATCTCCACAACGAACATCACCGGATTTTTCATCATATAGCGCGGGTCCAGCTTTGTAAACGCCCCGACCACGGCCTGCCGCATGATCTCCGGTGTGATCATCTTTTGCTTGCGGTTCTTACTCATAGCTCTGAAAATCCTCCTTAGGGGTTGTTTGAAAATAGCAGGAACGCTGTATTTCCCGCAAGGATCGAGCAGTTACAAGGCCAAAAGCGCAGGAATACCTGCTGTATTCCGAGGATTTTGGACGCAGTAAACGTCAGTTCCTGTTGGGAAAGGCAGCTTTTTTGATTTTTCAAACCGCTCTTAGCCCCACAGAGCCAGATGCTCTGCAACGGGGCCCAATGCCAGCGCTGGAAAAAATGTCAGCGCGGCAAAAATGTATACGACGAAAACCAGGATAACGGAAAACGAAACCGTGTCCGTCCGCAGCGTGCCGGCCGATTCATTGACAAAGTTCTTTTTCATCAGCGACCCGGCAATGGCCAACTGGATGACGATGGAAAGGTACCGGCCGAAGAACATGGCCAGACCGGCGGTGATATTCCAGAAACAGGTATTATCCGCCAGGCCCTCAAAACCGGAACCGTTGTTGGCGGCGGAGGAGGCATATTCATACAGCACCTGGCTCAGGCCGTGAAAGCCCGGATTGGTGATGCCCTCCCGCCCGGCTGCGGTGCCCACTGCCAGCGCGGAAAACGCAAGGATGAGCAGCGGGTGGATGATGATGCACAGCGCGGTGAGCTTCATTTCCCGGCCTTCGATCTTTTTGCCCAGGTATTCCGGCGTGCGCCCGATCATCAGGCCGCAGATGAACACTGCCAGAATGGCGTACAGGATCATATTCATCAGACCGACGCCCTTGCCGCCGAATACTACGTTCAGCATCATGTGCAGCAGAGGGATCATGCCGCCCAGCGGCGTCAGGGTGTCGTGCATATTGTTCACCGTACCGGTCGTAAAAGAGGTCGTGACGGTGGTGAACATCGCCGACTGCGCAATACCGAAGCGGACCTCCTTGCCCTCCATACTGCCCATGGCCTGGTCCAGGCCGATATCCGCCAACGCCGGGTTGCCCTGGCTCTCGGCCCAGAAGCATACGCTCAGGCCGATGACGAACAGGATGCCCATGGCGGCAAAAATGCTGCGTCCCTCGCGGCCGTAGATGGCCGCGGAAAGGCCGCCGCGCGCACGCAGGCCGCCTGCCCTTTGCATGCCGTCCGCCGCTTCCTGCCTGCGGGCGTGCACCATTTTACCGAAGGTGATGACGCATGCGCCGGGCAGGAGCATCATGGAATACAGCTCGATCAGGTTTGAGAGCATCGTGGGGTTTTCCAGCGGCGTGGACGAGTTTGCGCCCAGGAAGCCGCCGCCGTTCGTGCCCAGATGCTTGATGATCTCCAGCGCGGCGATGGGGCCCATGGCAATGACCTGAAATGTGCCCTCCAGCGTCTCCACCACAACATTGCCTTCAAAATTCTGCGGCACGCCCTGCCATACCAGCAGCAGGCCGCCCACAATGGAAAACGGCAGCAGGATACGGGTGGTGATGCGCACCAGGTCCGCAAAAAAATTGCCCACGTCGTTTTTTGTCCTGCCTGCAAGGCCGCGGATGAACGCAACGCAGGCAGCATATCCGCTTGCGGCGGACACGAACATCATAAAAATGATGACCAGCATCTGAGACAGGTAGGAAAGCCCGGACTCACCGGAATAGTGCTGGAGATTCGTGTTCGTCATGAAGCTGATAATGGTATTGAACGCCAGCGTGGGCTCCATATTCTCAATATTGTTCGGGTTGAAAAGCCCTGCGCTCTGCACGCGCAGGATCAGATACCCGATGAACACCATCACGGCGTTCGTCCCCAGCAGAGCCAGGGCATACTGTTTCCAGTTCATCCCCTTCCCGGGGTCCACTCCGCTGATTTTATAGATCGCTCCGTCCACACGGTCAAAGACGGGGTCTGCAAAAGTGTGTTTCCCCGCCGCGATGTGATACAGATACACACCCGCGGGAATGACAATGAGCAAATAAATGCTCACTGTCAGTGCAAGCTGTAGCATGACAAGCTCCTCCTGTTTATCTCAGTTTCGCTCACAGCGAATCAAAATTTTTCCGGATGTACCAATGCATAGATCAGATAGCAGCCCAGCAGCAGCACGATCCCACCCAGTACCAGCATTTATGTATCCTCCTTGCGGCCTTTTTCCCCGCGCTCACTCCGCGGCGTCCACCTGCTTCTGGCACCATTTTGCCAAAAGCCATACAAGCCCGAAGCAGGCCAGCAATGTTCCGACCATCAGAACATCCATCATAATCCATTCCCTTCCTTCCCTTATCGCGGTATGCCTCATTATAGGGCATAAGCTGTAAGTGTGCGCTTAACGTTCGCCGCCGGATGTTAAGGTTGCGTTAGCGCCCGCAAAGGCGCAAAAAAGAAGCCTTCCGGAAAACCGGAAGGCTTTTTCCCACGGGCGCGGCCCGCTGTTTTTTCATTTTTCAGAAAGGGAGCGGAGCATAAAATACCGGAAGCTCCCGCTTTACGGCTGCCAGGGAGCGCGCTCCATCCACTTGCCGTTGGTAAAGTCCGGAATGGGCACGGGAGCGCCGCCCATGGCCACGCTCTGCTCACTCAGGCAGGAAATACTCATCCATGCCGCCGCATCATATACGTCGATGGGCGCAGGCGCGCCCGCCTTTGCTGCGTCGAAGAACGAGCGGAACACCAGCCAGTCCATGCCGTCATGGCCGCCGCGCACGCCTTCGGCCAGATATTTTTTCCACACCGGATGGTCGTACTGCTCGCGGTACTCCTCGGCGCTGTTCCAGCGCTCGTTCCACTTAAAATCATACTCGTTGTCTTTGCCGTCTAAAAAGACGCTCTTGTTGTCCTCCATGTACATGCCCTTTGTCCCCTGCACATGGAACCCGCGGGAATAGGCCCGCGGCAAGGTGGTGTCCAGCGTCAGGCAGATCGTCTCGCCCCGGGCGCATTTGATGATGGTCGTCACCACGTCGCCCTGGGCAAAATTCATTTTTGCAGCGTCGTAGTCCGGGCCTTTTTCCCGCAGCAGATATTCGTGCAGCCCCGCGGCCTTGGACGCCACTGAAACAAGCGTCAGCATGCGGTTGCCGCGGTTGATGTCCAGCACGTTTGCAATGGGGCCCAGCTCATGGGTGGGGTAGTTTTCGCAGTTCCGGTACAGGTAGTTGCGGAAGCGGTAGTGCCGCATCTCGCGCCCGGTGGAAACCTCCTCCCGCAGGTCGTGGCGGTAACCTCCCTGGCAGTGCACCACCTCGCCGAACAGGCCCCGGCGCACCATATTCAGCACCATCAGCTCGTCGCGGCCGAAACAGCAGTTTTCCAGCATCATGCAGGGTACGCCCGTTTCCTCGTGGGTGCGCACCAGCTTCCAGCAGTCCTCCACAGAATATGCGCCCGCCACCTCCACGGCCGTATACTTGCCTGCGCGCATGGCGTCGCAGGCAAGGTTCAGATGGGATTCCCACGACGCCATAATGACCACAGCGTCGATTTCCGGCATGGCCAGTACCTCGCGGTAATCCGCCGCAGCGCGGGGCGCGGGCTGGCCCGCTGCCGTCACAAGCTGCACGCCCTTCTCCCGGCGGTCCTCATAATTGTCGCACACGGCCAGCACACGAACGCCCGGCTGGGGCAGGATACAGTTTTCCAACAGGTTGGAGCCGCGGTTGCCCAGGCCGATAACACCTACATTCAATACTTCTTTCATAAATGGATACTCCCTTTCCGTTTCAAAAGCGGCCCGCACAGGCTCTGGGCCGTTATTTCCTTCGTCTGCACAGGTATTCGGAGCCTGATATTTCATATCATAGTACCAGTATACAAAGAAGAACAGCAGTTTTCAACAGGACAAACCGGTCACCGAAACGCAAACAGCGCGTCGGAAACGTCGGCGTAATTCTGCAGCGTCAGCTGCTCGGGCCGGGCCGTGGGCGGCACGCCTGCCGCAGCCAGCGCCTCGGCCACCGCCTCCTTGGGCAGATGCAGCCCCGCGCTGGCCGCGTTGGCCGCCGTCTTGCGCCGCTGGCTGAACGCGGCGCGGATGACACGGAACATCGCTTCCGCGCTGCGGGGCGTGACCGGCGGCGCTTCGTGCAGACGCAGCTGAATGACGGCGCTCGTTACCTTGGGCGGGGGATAAAAGCTGCCCGGCTGTACGGTAAACAGCGTGCGGGGCGCGGCGTAATAATGCACCGCATATGTGACAGCGCCCGCCGCGCGGGTGCCGGGCGCGGCGGAAAGGCGGTCCGCCGCCTCTTTCTGCACCATTACCGTGATATGCTCGATGGGCAGCCGCTCCTCCAGCAGCTTCATGACGATAGGGCTGGTAATATAATAGGGCAGGTTTGCACATACGGCCACACGCAGGCCCGGGAACTCGTCCCGGATGAGCGCCGCAAGGTCCACCTTCAGCACGTCGCCCTCCACGACCGTCACGTTTTCATATTCTGCCAGAGTTTCCGCCAACAGCGGCGGCAGACGCTTGTCCACCTCCACCGCCACTACGCGCCGCGCCAGCTCCTTGGTCAGCACCCCCACGCCGGGGCCGACCTCCAGCACGCCGAAGCGCTCGTCAATCCCCGCCGCCTCGGCGATCTTGGGGCAGATGCCCGGGTTGACGATAAAATTCTGCCCGAATTCCTTGGAGAGCGAAAAGCCGTGCGCCGCGCACAGCGTTTTGATGGTGGAAATATCCGTCAGATTCACGCGTTGCCTCCTCTTTTTTCTTGGCGGAACAAAAACGCACCGCGCCCGCCGGGCTGTGCGCCCCGCAGCGCGGTGTGCGTTGTTCCGCCGCCCCGGATACAGGGGCGAGACTCCATTTACAAACAGTTCCGGCCCGCGCTTATGCCGCAGGCTCGGCGGCCGACGAAGCGTCCGTTCCGGCCGGTTCGCTCTGTAAAGAGGAACCCGCGCCGCCCGCCTCCGAAGCCGAGCTGCTCTGTGACGGCTCCAGGCTGGCCTGGATGTCGTTGCGGCCCGTAAGCGTATCCACCACTTCAAACGCGCGCAGGATCTGCGGATCGGTATCCACGGTGAAGTTGTAGAAATTCGCCTCCTCCTCGGCGGAGAGAGACGCCTCCACATCCGGTGAAATGCCTGTCCCGTTGAAGGTGGCTCCGTTCTTGCTCAGCAGCAGGCCCACCGTATACGAAAATGCCGAGCCGTCTGAAAGAGCCACCGGACGGCACTGGATGGTACCCTTGCCCGCTGTGCGCGTACCGACGACGCGTCCTTTTTCAAATTCCCGAATGGATGTGGCAAACAGCTCCGCCGCGTAGGAGGTGTTGCCGTTCACCAGCACCACCATGGGCAGCTCCACCTCGCTGGCGTCGGAGGTCTCCAGCGTGGTGACGGTTCCGTCCTTGTTCTGCTGGCTTGCGATAGGGCCTACCGGGCACAGGTAATCGATCACATGCATGGCGTTCGTCAGGTTTCCGCCCGTGTTGTTGCGCACGTCGAACACCACGCCGTCCACGGCGACGCCCTCCTCCTGCCAGCGTTCAAAATATGCTTTCAGCTCGTCCACTGTCTTGGAATTGAAAGCGTTGATCCAGAAATATGCGGTCGTGGTACCCTCCGGCACCTGGCCCTCCACGGAGGGCACGTCGAACTCGCGGCGCTGGATCTCCACCGTGTGCTCGTCCTCGCCCGTGGCGTTCACCACCGTGAGCAGCACCGACGTGCCGGATTCGCCCAGCAGCTGGCTGTTTACCTGCGAGAGGGAAAGCGTTTTAACGTCCAGCTCCCCTACCTTGGTGATGTAGAAATTCTTCTGCAGGCCGGATTCCTCCGCCGGGCTGTTGGGGTACACCTTAACAATGCGCGCATAGCCGTTGGCGTCCTTGATCACATCCGCGCCCACGCCCATGACCACGCCGTTCTGCTGGTTGAGATATTCCAGATACTGCTTTGCGGTATAATAGCGCGCGTCCTTGTCGCCCATGCCGGTAACGTAGCCCGCCGCGATATAATCGTACAGGGTGTCGTCCACAATCTCGCCGTAATAATTCTCCCGGGCGCTCTTGTCCATCTCCGAGAGCTTGTTGTACATGATCTCTTTTTCGCGCACGCCGCTGACGGTCCGGTTGAACAGCTGCATGCTCAGAATCATCGTCACAACGAAGGTGACCGTCATGGCAATGATGGCGATGGCCACCGCCAGATTTACGGTGATCTTTTTATTCATAGCTTCGTCTCACTTTCCTTGCGCGGGTGCCGAAACCGCTGTTCAGCCCCACGGCGGCCCCAGATACGGCCGCGAACTCACCGCCGCGCCGTTAAGAGTCGTCTCAAAATGCAGGTGGTTGCCCGTACTGTTGCCCGTGCTCCCCACATAACCGATGAGCTGGCCCTGCGTCACGTAATCGCCGTCGTTTACAACGCGCCCCGACATATGGCCGTAAATGGTAGCAAGGCCGGAGCCGTGGGATATCTTTACGGAAATTCCGTAGGTCCAATGGTTGTTGGTGCTCACCACGCCGTCCGCAGCCGCATAGATTTTTGTACCCGCCGGGGCCGGCACATCCATGCCGCGGTGCACGTCCCACTTGCCGTAGATCCAGCGTCCCACGCCGAAATCGGAGGAAAGGTTCGTATACCCCGGGATAGGCCAGGCAAAGCCGCCCTGATTGTACTCGAAATCCACGTTGTTTGCCGCCGTCCACTGCCGCCATTCTTCCTGCGCCTGCTCGTACTGCCTCTGGGTTTCCGCCAGAGCCTCTTCATTTGCGGCAAGGTCCGCCTCAGCCGCGCTGATGGCTGCATCCGCCTGCTGGATGGCATTGGAATACGCCACGGCGGTGTCTGTCAGCTCCTGCTCGCGGGCGGCAAGGTCCGCAAGCTGCTGCTCCAGCTCGGCGCGCTGGGCCTCCAGGGCCGCCTGCTCGTCCCGCAGCTGCTGTACGAGCTGGGTATCATGCTCCGATATCTGCTGCAGGTTTTCGGCAAACAGCAGCATCTGGGAAACGTCGTCGATGCCCAGAAGAATTGCAAGGTTCGACTGCCGGCTCATCTCGTACATGCCCTTGAGGCGGGATTCGAACATGCTCTTATTATACGCCACATTGGCCGCTTTTTCCGCCACCTCGGCATTTTTCAGCTCAATGCTCTGCTGTTGGGCCGCGATGTCCTCCTTGATGGCGGCAAGCTGCGCCTTCAGGTTATTGGCCTGTGCCTGATAATACTGCTTGGTCTGCTCGGATTTTTCCTTGCTGTTCTCCACGGCGCTGATGTTGGATTTGATGTCCTCCAGCTCCTTGCGCAGACGCTCCAGCTTCTCCGCCGGCGTTTCGGCATAGGCAAAGATCAGCGGCACGCCGATGGTCATCACCATCAGTGCGGCAAGCACCAGACATACGACGCGGACCAGTTTTTTATGCTTTTCCATAGAAAACTCCTGTGTTCAAAAAAGATCACACCTTCAGGTGCTTGCGGATGCTGGACGCGCAGCCCACGCCGCCGATGGCGACGCCGAACAGCACAAACCCGCCCAGCAGCGGCCAGATGATATCCATGAACGGCCACATGCATTTGGTGAACTCGTTCAGCCAAAGCGCCTCCGGCTGCAGCAGCGCCTGCTCCAGCCCGTAATACGCACCGCCCACAACGACCGTGGCCAGCACGCCCGAGATAGCGCCCACCGTCATGCCCTCCACAAAGAACGGCAGCCGGATGAACGCATTCGTCGCGCCCACGAATTTCATGATATTGATCTCCTTGCGGCGGGCAAATACCGTCAGGCGGATGGTGTTGCTGATGACCACCACGCTCACCACGCCCAGCACGGCCACAAGGCCCCAGCCGATGTAGTTGACGATGCGCTTCAGGTTCACCAATGTACTGGAAAGCTCGGAGGGCGAATTCACTTTGTAAAACACGTTCGCATCGCTGGCGGTGCCGTCCTCGGCCGTGGCCGTATACGCGCCCATGGCCTTGATGCGCTCCACGGTGGGCGCAAGGTCCGCAACGTCTGTCACCGACACGCGGAACGAAGCGGGCAGCGGATTTTCGGTGTTTCCTTCTCCGGCATAATCGTTCATGATATCGCCGTAGTCGCCCAGATACTCCCGCATTTCCTCCACGGCCGCAGCCTTGGGGACGTATTCGCAGGCAGCCACGTTCCCGTCGGCGGGGATCTGCGTTTTCAGCGCCTCCACGGTCTCGGCGGGGGCGGCGTCATCGATGAAAAAGACGATCTCGTTGAGCGTTTCAAGATAATCCACATAGCTTGTCACGTTGACGGACAGCAGCGCCGCCACGCCCGTGATCATCAGGCATGCCACCAGCACGCCGATGGATGCCAGCGTCATCAGCCGGTTGGCCACCATGCTGTGCCATCCCTGCTTGACAAGATACTTAAAGCTGGACCATTTCATACCTGCGCGGCCTCCCTCCCGTACCGGCCGAGGCCGTCGTCGACCACCTCGCCGTGGTCGATCATGATGGTGCGCTTGCGGAACCGCGCGGCCAGCTCGCGTTCATGGGTGACGACCACGACCGTGGTGCCCACGCTGTTGATGGCCTGCAGCAGCTCCATGATCTCCACAGACAGCTCCGGGTCGATATTGCCGGTGGGCTCGTCCGCAATGATGATGGGCGGGGAATGCACCAAAGCCCGCGCCAGCGCAATGCGCTGCTGCTCGCCGCCGGAAAGCTCCTGCGGCAGGCTGTGCGCCTTGCCCGCGAGCCCCACCAGGTTCAGCACATAGGGCACGCGCCGCTTGATCTGCCGCTCGGGGATATTCGTCACACGCATGGCAAAGGCCACGTTCTCGTAGGCCGTCATCGTGGGAATAAGGCGGAAATCCTGGAACACCACGCCCAGCCCGCGGCGCAGGTAGGGAATTTCCCGCTGACGGATGCTGGAAAGGTCGCGCCCGTTGACGAAAACCTTGCCCTCGGTGGCTGCCTCCTCGCGCAGGATCAGCTTGAGGAACGTGCTTTTGCCCGCGCCGGAATGGCCCAGAACGAACACGAATTCGCCTTTTTTGATGGAGAGATTCACGTTGTGGAGCGCCACGATGTCCTTGCTTTTGGCGTCCAGCCCGGTGTATATCTTCTTCACGTTTTCAAAACGGATCATATCGGTAGTTGCCATATCATTCTCCTATGGGGGTCACGGTTGAGTGCGTGCGCGCAAAGCACCGCCCTGCGCAGGGAATACGCGCCTGCCGCCCGCGATATTGCACCGCGGGCACGGCATATTCCAAAAAGGCGCCGCTGCGGCGAAAGCAGGCTTTGCCGCAACGGCTCTTTTTTCTTAATACTTCGCGGGGTTGGCGCTCAGGTATTTCTTGACCATCAGCGCCACCTTGAACACAATGGCGTCGTCGAATTCCCGCAGGTCCAGGCCCGTCAGCTTTTTGATTTTTTCCAGACGGTACACCAGTGTGTTGCGGTGCACGAACAGGCCGCGGCTCGTCTCCGAAACGTTGAGGTTGTTTTCAAAGAAGCGCTGGATGGTGAACAGCGTCTCGGCGTCCAGGCTCTCGATGCTGCCCTGTTTAAACACTTCTTTCAGGAACATCTCGCACAGCGTGGTGGGCAGCTGATAGATCAGGCGGGCGATGCCCAGATGGTCGTAGCTGACGATCGCCTGCTCGGTGTCGAACACCTTGCCCACCTCCATGGCGATCTGTGCCTCCTTGAAGCTCTGGGCCAGGTCCTTCACATTGGCAATGGGCGTGCCGATGCCCACAACGGCCTTGATGTAATGCTCGCCGTTGAGGGTGTCCACAATGCTGGCGGCCAGCTTTTCGATGTCGTGCTGGTCGATGCCGCGCTTGATCTCCTTGACGAGGACGGTGTCGTTCTCGCTGATGTTGAACACGAAGTCCTTCTGCTTATCGGGGAACAGGCCGCTTACGACGTCGTAGGCGGAAATGTCCGCGCCCGAGGTAACGCGGATGAGCAGCACCACGCGGGACACGTCCGTTGCGAAATGCAGCTCGCGCGCCTTGGCATAGATATCGCCGGGCAGGATATTGTCCAGCACCACATTCTTGATAAAATTCGCCTTGTCGAACTTCTCGTCGTGGTACTGCTTGATGTTCTGCAGGCTGATGGCCAGCAGCGCCGCATAGCGCAGGGCGGGCTCGTCGGTTCCCTCCACCAGAACGGCATAATCGTTGCGCTTGTTCGAACTGAACAGATGATAGGTGTAGCCGTCCCGCACGAACGCGTCGCCGGCTGTCAGCCGGTCGGACGCGATGCCGTCCCGCACCTCGCCGATGCGGTTCAAGTCAGAACAGGAGATGATGGTGCCCGTTTCATCGACAACGCCCACCATGCGGTCGATCGCATCTTTCATCTGATAGACAACGCCCTGAAAAACTCTGTTCGCCATAATACCCTTTTCCCTTCTGTGCTGCGGCGCTCTGCATGCGCTCAGTTGTGAATTTTAACAATAAGGTGTCGCTTTAGTCTCTATTTTACACAATAGTTCTGACTTTTGCAACATATTTCAACAAAATAAACGTCATTTTATTGTGTAATTTGGGAAACAGGGCGCAAACACTGCATTTATCGTACATTTTTCATGTGAAAAATGTTTTAAAAACCTGTGAACAGCGCGCCGAAAATGCAGTTTCCAGCATTTGGCCCGGAATTTTTTCCTGTTTTCTAGCCGCCGAGGATACGCGCCACCTCTGCGGGCGAAAGCTCGCGGAAGCCGCCCGGCCCCAGCGCGGCGTCCAGCGCCAGGCCGCCGATGGCCGTGCGCCGCAGCTCGTTCACGCCCGCGCCGTATACGCCGAACATGCGCTTGATCTGATGATACACGCCCTGGCGCAGCACCACACGCGCGCTGCACGGGCCGTCCGGCCCCGGCGAAAGCTCCGCGGGCTGCAGCCGCTGCCCGTCCGCCAGCCGGACGCCCGCCGCAAAACCAGCCGCCATCTCCGGCGTGAGGGGCGTGTCCAGCAGCACCTCGTAGGTTTTTGGCACATGCCGCCTGGGCGCGAGGATATCATGGGCGAATGCGCCGTCATCCGTCACCAGCACAAAGCCCGTGCTGGTCTTGTCCAGCCGCCCGGCGGGGAACAGGCTGCGGCGGGGGTAGGCCCTGCCCACAAGGTCCACCACAGTCACGTCGTTTTTGTCCGCCGCCGCACTCACCACACCCTTGGGTTTGTCCAGCATGATGTACACATACTGCTGCAGGACGAGCGGCTGCCCGTTCAGCGTGACAGCCGCGCCGGCCGGCACCTGAGCGTCCGCGCTGCGGCACACCGCGCCGTTCACGCACACCAGCCCTTTCTGAATGGCCCGCCGTACGT
>ERZ836939.2120-NODE-2120-length-20301-cov-2.802726_pt1 | contig 20301 bp, 19 predicted proteins | sample MGYA00519912_ERZ836939 | MGnify/ENA primary metagenome ERZ836939 (study PRJEB31850, sample SAMEA3708810) | human gut metagenome | biome: human gut; feature: human-associated habitat; material: faeces | place: China | collected 2014 ...
GCCGATGACGGGGGTGATGCCGATGCACATGCCGATGTTCTCAAACGTCTGGAACGTCAAAAATGCGGCCACACCGAAGCACACGAGCGAGCCCATGTTGCTGCCCGAACGGATGCCGACCATGACGCAGCGGATGATGATGATCAGCAGCAGCACGATGACGAGGATGCAGGCGATCATGCCGAGCTCCTCACCGATGACGGCGTAGATGAAGTCGGTGTGCTTGCCGGCGAGGGCATTGGACTGACTCTGCGTGCCGTTGCCGAGCCCCGCACCGGTCCACTGGCCGGAGGCGAGGGCGATCTTGCTCTGATGCGGCTGCCAGTTGATGCCGGTGTTGGTCGGATCGATGCTGGAGTCATAGGGCGCGAGAATGCGGTTTTTCTGATAGTCGTGCAGCACAAAGTTCCACAGCAGCGGGATCATCGCGGCGATGGCCGCAAAGCCGATGGCAAACCAGTGCAGCGCAAAGCCGGCGGCAAAGAGCATTACGAGGAAGATGGAAAAGAAGATCAGCGCCGAACCGAGGTCGGACGACACGAAGAGGATCAGGCCGAACAGCAGCACAAAGTGGACAGCCAGCTGTGCGACCGACCACACGGAGTTGAGGTCGTGGTATTCCTTCAGGTAACTGATCTGCTTTGCCAGCACGACGATAAATGTGAGCTTGACGACCTCCGTCGGCTGGATGCCGATGCCGAAAAAGCGCAGCCAGCCGGTGTTGCCGGTGTTGTCGCTCACGCCGAAGGGGATCAGCAGCAGCAAAAACAGCGCATTGAATGCGCACAGGATCTGCCATTTGTCGGCCAGAACGTCCACATCCAGCACGGTCATGGCGACAAACGCGACCACACCGAGAATGAGCGACGCGCTCTGTACAATGACATACTTGGCCGAGTGATACGACGCCGTGGCACTCGAGATGACGATGATACCGAACGTGGCGCAGATGAGACCCATCACGAGCAGGAAAATATCCGCTCGGTGAAAAAACTCCTTTGCGTAGGACAGTGCTTTTTTCAAGATGGCCTCCTTTCCGCCAGACCGGCGATTTGAAATCGGCAATGATTATATCACAGAAAACCGCTTTACGCAACGGGCGAAACCGTGCTATAATACTTCTTCAGAATCGGAGGGATACCATGCAGGAATATCTGACCCACAGTGAAGCGGAGACCGAACAGGCCGGCGCGGATTTTGCGCGCACCCTGCCGGACGGCAAGGTCGTGGCCATGTACGGTGAGCTCGGCAGCGGCAAGACCGCCTTCGTGCGCGGGATGGCCCGCGGCATGGGGCTGACGTGCCGTGTCTCGAGCCCCACGTTCACGATCGTGAACGAATATGAGGGGCCGCGCGAGCTGATTCATTTTGATATGTATCGCCTCGGCAGCGCCGACGAGCTGTTTGACATCGGTTGGGAGGATTATGTCAACCGCGGATCGGTCTGCGCCGTCGAATGGAGCGAGAATGTGGAGGACGCCTTTTACGGCGACGAGGTCGTTGTCCGCTTTGAAAAGCTCGGGCCGACGACCCGGCGCATCATCATCACGGAAGGGAGCGGGAAATCATGCTGATCCTCGCACTGGAATCATCTGCAAAGGCGGCGTCGGCGGCGCGACGGTGTGCTCATCGCCCAGAGTCAGCAGTGCAGCGGTCTGACGCATAGCTGCACGCTGCTGCCGATGGCAGAGCAGATGCTCAAGGACACCAATATTGCGCTTTCGGACGTTGACGCCATCGCCGTCGCGCGCGGGCCGGGCTCGTTTACCGGCATCCGCATCGGCGTGTCCACGGCAAAAGGTCTCGCCTGGGGCGCGCAGAAGCCCGCCATCGGTGTGTCGACGCTCGAGGCGATGGCGTATCACGGCATCGCGGCAGGGGAGGGCGCGCTCGTGTGCACGGCCATGGACGCCCGCCGCAGCCAGATCTACAACGCGCTCTTTGAGATCCGGGATGGAAAACCGCGGCGTCTTTGTCAGGACCGTGCGATATCGCTCGCGGAGCTGGGCGCGGAATTGAAAAAAATGCAGAAATCCGTTTTTCTGGTTGGCGACGGCGCGCAGCTGTGCTATAATACATGTTTGGACATGGGCATCCCCGCAGTGCTTGCGCCGGGCAATCTGGTCGTGCAGAGTGCGTGGGGCGTGGCCATGGCCGCCTTCGGGCAGACGCCTGCCCCGGCTGAGGAGCTGCTCCCGGTCTATCTGCGCCTGTCGCAGGCTGAGCGGGAACGTCAGGCGCGGCTCGCGGCCGAGGCGGAAAAAGACTGAAAGTAAAATACGGATGCAACAAAGGAGACGACGAGATGAGTAAAGTTCACGTTTTTGACCACCCGCTGATCCAGCACAAGCTCTCGATCCTGCGCGACAAGCACACCAGCGTCAAGGAGTTCCGGGAGCTGATTTCCGAGATCGCCATGCTGATGTGCTTCGAGGCCACGCGCGACCTCCCGCTTGAGGAGATCGACGTTGAGACCCCGGTCGCCACGGCACACTGCAAGCACATTGCCGGCAAGAAGCTGGCCATCGTGCCGATCCTCCGCGCCGGTCTCGGCATGGTCGACGGCATGGTCACCATGATGCCGAATGTCAAGGTCGGTCACATCGGCCTGTTCCGCGACCCGCAGACGCTCGAGCCGGTGAAGTATTACTTCAAGATGCCGCCCGACATCGCCGAGCGCGACGTCATCATCGTTGACCCCATGCTCGCCACCGGCGGCAGCGCGTCTGCTGCGGTGAAGTTCATGAAGGAAGTCGGCTGCAAGCACATCAAGCTCATGTGCATCATTGGTGCGCCCGAGGGCGTGCAGGTGATGCAGACCGAGCACCCGGATGTGGACATCTACGTCGCGGCGCTCGACGATCACCTCAACGAGCACGGCTACATCGTCCCCGGTCTCGGCGACGCGGGCGACCGTATCTTCGGCACGAAGTGATCCGCTCCTGTTGATCCCATAAGCAAACACCCGGTATTGGAACGCCAATACCGGGTGTTTTTTGCTGGGTTATTGCAGGTTCAGGTGCTTGCGCAGCATCCCGTGCGTGAGGAAGAAAAAGCCCGCACAAAACGCCAACGCGCCGGCACATCCGCAGCCGAGCAGGATGTATATGCTCTTGAGCAGCGGCATCGCAGTCATGGCCGGGAGCGGCTGCGCGCCGAGCCCGAAGAGAAGTCCGAAGATCAGCGTCAGCAGCATCCGCGTGCCGATCCAGAGCACGAAGAAGAACACGACGGACATGAGCCCCTTGTTCTTTTTGAAGCTCTGCCCGATCGCCATGGCGGCATACGTCATCAGGCACAGCGCGACGCAGCACAGCAGCAGGAACGCGACGAACTCGATGATAAGCCCCGCGCTCTGTGCGCCGGTCATGGGCATACCGAACGTGTAGGTGACCTGAAAGCGGACCGCATTCTGATACGAGCCGAAGCGGCCCGTCACCAGCAGGCCGAGCGCATCGACGGCGAGTGCGCCGAGAAACCACACGACCGAGACGATCAGCTTCGAGCAGATCAGCTCCGTCGTCGAGACCGGCAGCGTGAACATCAGGTATCCCTCATCGGTCATGAGGTTGCGGTAAAAGCGCAGGATCATCAGCACGACTGTCGTCACGACGGCGGCGATAAGCGCCAGCGAGAACACGAACGACACGAGCGAGCCGAGGATGCTGATCCAGATATTCGACTGGTTTTCACACAGGCGGGTGATCAGCCCCGTGAACAGACCGAGCACCGGCACGGCCGCATAGACCGGCAGGATGATGCGCGCTGTCGCGCGAAAGTCCTGCTTCAACAGTTTTCCTAACATCTGAATACCTCCCGGAACACAGCGTCCACCGATTTGCCCTCCCTGGCGCGCAGGTCATCCGCCGACGACTGCAGCAGCAGATGCCCGCGGCTGAGAAACGCCACGTCGTCGAGAATGTGTTCCACGTCCGCGATCAGGTGCGTGGAGATGACGACGGCGGCCTCGGGGTTGTAGTTGGAGATGATGGTGCTGAGAATGTAGTCGCGCGTCGCGGGGTCGACGCCGCCGATCGGCTCGTCGAGCAGATAGAGCTTTGCCTTGCGGCTCATGACGAGGATGAGCTGCACCTTTTCGCGCGTGCCCTTGGACATCTGCTTGATCTGCTGCTTCGGCTGGATGCCGAGGCGCTGCATCATCTGCACGGCGGCCGTGCGGTCAAAGTCGTCGTAGAAGTCACCGAAAAAGTCCAGCAGCTGCAGCGCCGTCATCCAGTCGGCGAAATAGGTGCGCTCCGGCAGGTAGGAGACGATCTTCTTCGTGTCCTTGCCCGGTGCCATGCCGTCGATGAGGATTTTGCCGGCATCCGGCGTCAGCAGACCGTTTGCCAGCTTGATGAGCGTGCTCTTGCCGCTCCCGTTCGGGCCGAGCAGACCGACGATGCGCCCCGGCTCGATCGCGAGATCCACGCGGTCGAGTGCCGGCTCTGCGCCGTAGCTCTTGCACAGCCCTCTGCATTCGAGAATTGCCATGTTTGTTAGTCCTCCTTTGCCTGCTGCAGATCCTGCCGCAGCAGCTCGAGCGCCTGCGCCCGGTCATAGCCGAGCTGCGCCAGCGCCTGCCAGAATGCGTCGATGCCGGCCTGCGCCAGCCGCCGCTTTTCCTGCTCGATGCGCGCGATGTCCTCCGTCACGGTGCGCCCGGCCGTGCGCTGCGTCCGGATGAGCTCCAGACGCTCCAGCTCGGCGAACGCGCGCTGCATCGTGTTCGGGTTCACACCGGCGTCGGCTGCAAATTCACGCACCGACGGCAGCCTGCCCCCCGGCGGAAACTGACCGAGTATGATCGCGCGGGCGATCTGATCCACGAGCTGCGTGTAGACAGGCGCGTCATTGCGAATGTTCCAGTTCATGGTGCGCCTCCTGTCAGAATTGTGTGTCGCTGTATTAAGCAATTAAGACAATAACACAATAATGCTGTGCAGTCAAGCAAGAATTTGTGAAGAAAATGTAAAAACGCCCGCAGCGGCTGCTGCGGGCGTAACATATGTAGCAAAGGGCGGGCTCAGCGCTCGATCTCTTCTTCACAGGTGCTTGTCTGGATGACCGGCACGGCACGGCGCTGTGCGAGCAGACCGGGCAGGATAGAGGCCAGACTGCCGCAGAGGATGCACACGATGCCGGCGAGCATATTGCCCGGGATGGCCTCGTGCAGGATGAGAAACGCAAGCAGCGGCGCGAGCGCGGGCTTAAAGAAGAACACGAGCGATGTCGTCTGCGCGCTCGTGACCTCCATCGACAGGAAGTAGCACGTAAAGCCGATGCCGGTCACGCCGATGTAGATATAGAGGACGATCGGCAGATTTGCCGCCGTGTAGCCCGTGAGAAAGGGGATGCTCGCAAAGGTGTCCAGACCGGCGGCGGTCAGCGCGGTGGAGACGGAGGGGATATGCGTCAGCGCGGCGAGCGCCATCATTTCGGCCGCGCCGAGCAGAAAGCTGAAGCACGACACGACAAGACCGCCGAAGCGCGCGCACTGCCGCTTGCCGCACACGCCGTAGAGCGCGAACAGCAGCGTGCCCAGCAGGATGTACGTCACACCGAGCGCGTCGAGCTTCAGATGCCACGGCTGGATGATCAGCACGATGCCGATCACGTCGAGCGCAAGACCCAGAATCTGATTTTTGGAGATTTTCTCCCGCAGCAGCAAAAACGCAAACAGCGTCACGAACACGGGGTTGCTCGAAAACAGCACGCCGACGACCGACGCCTGCACGCGCGTGACGGCGAGCTGATACAGGGACATACTCACCGCGATGCCCATCAGTCCCAGCAGCGCAAACGTGCCGAGCGCTTTTCCGTCAACGGTCAGACCGCGCTTTTTGAGCTCGCGCACGGCCAGCGGTACGAGCACCAGCCCGCCGACCAGAAAGCGGCTGAAGTTGAGCTGGATGGGGTTTAATTGTCCGGCAATGCACTTGAGCGCGACCTCCATGCTGGAAAACAGCAGCGTCGTGATCAGGATGTAAAGATATCCGCGTTTCATATCCGTACCTTCTTTTTTTGTTTCACAGATGCTTTTCGTTGTAACACCATTTTGACCGCTTGTCAAGCGGTATCAGCCCGAGAAATACGCTGCACCCCGCGTCCGATTCGGCAGCGGGCACAGGGCACAGAAAGCGCGGTATCAGCGCGGCAGACGGCCGGCATTGCGCTCCCAGAACACACCGTCGGCATAGCCCTGAATGGTGGGGTTATCGGCTGCCATTTCCAGCCGCTTTTCCGCCCAGGCGCAGTATTGCTCACTGCGCTCAATGGCGACGAAGCGGCGGCCGAGCTTGCGCGCCGTCACGGCCGTCGAGCCGGACCCGGAAAAGGGGTCGAGCACGATGCCGCCGGGGTCTGAGCTCGCGAGGATGAGCTTTGCCAGCAGCTTCTCGGGCTTCTGTGTCGGGTGGGCGGTGTTTTCCGGCATCGACCAGTAGGGCACGGAGATGTCGTCCCAGAAGTTTGACGGGTACGTGTTGCGGAATCTCCCGTCGGGCGTATCCTCCCAGTCCTTCGGCTGCCCGTCGGCGCGATAGGGCGCACGCACGCGCCGGCGCACCTTCACGGCGTCGACGTGGAACGTGTAGTCGTCCGTGCGCGTGGCAAACCAGATGTCCTCCATGCCGTTTTTCCAGTTGTGCAGCGCGCCGCGCCCCTTTTCCCGCTGCCATGTGATGCGGTTTTGCAGCCGGAAATACTCCTTGAGCGTCAGACCGATGATCGGGCTTGAGCGCCAGTCACAGCAGACGTAGATCGAAGCGTTCGGCTTGAGCAGTGGCAGCAGCAGCTCGATCCATGCGCGGGTGAAGGCGGCGTAATTTGCGTCCGTCATGCGGCGGAAGGTGCCGCCGGCGAACTCCTTCGTGAGGTTGTACGGCGGGTCGACGATCAGCAGGTCAGCAAAGCCGCGCGGCAGGTGCGGTGCAACCTGAAACGTGTCGCCGCAGATGGTGCGGTCACACACGGCGTCAAGCGGGACATCCTGCGCAACGCGCAGGCAGCGCGCGAGATATTCCGGCGCGTCCTGCGGCAGGAAGTCGATTGTCTTGTTGCGTTCGGCTTTCATGGCGTCACCTCGCTGTAAAAAAGAAAGGACCCAATCTGAAAAGATTGAGTCCTCTTTTTGTGGCGGAGAAGGAGGGATTCGAACCCTCGATACCCTTATGGGGTATACACGATTTCCAATCGTGCGCGCTCGACCAGGCTACGCGACTTCTCCACGTTCTGTTCGGGTTGCTTTCATTTCAAATTGTCAGCTTGCACATTATAATCAAAATTTTCCGTAAAGTCAAGTACCAATTTGAAAGATTCGCATTTTGTGTGTATTTGTTCAGAAAATCAGCTGGGTGAGCAGCGTGCGCACGCGCTGCGCGTGGCGCGCATCCTGCTGCGCCATGGTGCGCAGCGTTTCCCTGAGCGGCATCGGCGCAGCATCCGCTGCCGCGTCCAGCTGCGCGCTGAGCGCAAGCTCCTGCAAATAAGCACAGCGCAGATCCGCCGCCGCCGTGCTCAGCCGCGGACAGGCGGCGGGCAGGGCACAGAGTGTGCCCGTGCGCAGAAAATACTCTGTTTGCAGCGCTCTGAGCTGCGCGCGCTCCTGCGCTGCGATCTGTCCGAGCGGCTGCCGGACGGCGCACACACGCTGCGCTTTTTTAATGAAGCGGGGGCCGCCGAAGGCGGCGCCGGCAGCCTTTGCGCAGATACAGCCGCGCAGCTGCGCCGTGATTGCGTCCGGCTCCGGCTGCACGGGCGCTGCTGTGATGCCTGCCTCGCCGGTCACACGCTGCCAGACGCGCAAAAATGCGGCGCTGTCGAGAAAAACGGGGTCATTCATCTTCCATCCCTCCGCTTCATGCTATGCCCGGCTTGCAAAAATGTGCGGGATGTGCCATAATCGCAGCAGAGACTTTTCACCGGAGGCGACCATCATGGCTCGATTTTTCATAGCAGGTACGAATTTCCCGAACGGCCGGGCGATCATCCGCGGCCGCGACGCCGACCATATCCGCGTGCTGCGCCTGCGCGCGGGCGACGACATCGTCATCTGCGACGGGGCGGGACGCGACTATAAGTGCCGCCTTGTGCAGACGCTCGAGCATGAGGCCGAGGCCGAGGTCATCGAGGTCGTGCCGTGCAAGGCAGAGCCCACGGTGCGTACGACGGTGTTTGCGGGCTTGCCCAAGGGTGAGCGCAGCGATTTTCTCGTGCAAAAGTGCACCGAGGCCGGCGCGTCCGAGATTGTGTTCTTCTCCTGCACACGCTGCGTGGCCAAGGCTGCCAATATCGAAAAGAAGGTCGAGCGCTGGCAGCGCATCGCCGAGGAGGCGGCAAAGCAGTCGGGACGCGGCATCATCCCGCAGGTGCGCTACACGGAGGACTATGTCAGTGTGCTCAACGACGCGCTGCACACCGACCTGCCGCTGTTCATGTATGAGACCGGCGAGCGCGAGACCATCCGCGACGCCATCGAGCACGCGGCGCAGCCGGTCGCGTCCGCTGCCATCATTACAGGGCCGGAGGGCGGCTTTGCGGAGTTCGAGGCCGACATGGCGCGCAAGCTCGGCATGCACATCTGCTCCATGGGCGAGCGCATCCTGCGGTGCGAGACTGCGCCGGTCGTCGCGCTCACGGCGCTGATGTACGGCACGGGAAATCTGTGAACTTTTTTTGAATCGGGGCTTGACAAGCGCATATGGGTATGTAATAATACTCCACGCAATCAAATGAATATCCAAGGAAACCTCAAGGATCGGCACAGCCGAGACTGGAGGCGGAGGAGACTCTGGAGAATCCCGTGCAGAGCGGGTGCCGAAGGTGTAAGGCGCAAGCCGAATCTCTCAGGCAAAAGGACAGAGCGAGTACCCGACTTGTGCGGGTGTTCAGGCGCTGTTTGTTCTCTGGAGCTGCTGGTCAGATCGACCGGCAGCTTTTTGCTTTGCAAAAAATCAATGCAGAGGGAGAAACAACATGGAAACTTTACTCAAAATCGTGCAGACCGTCAACATGTACCTGTCAGACTATGTGCTGGTCATCCTGCTCATTGGTGCGGGTCTGTATTTCACGATCCGCACGAAGTTTGTGCAGGTGCGCTGCTTCGGCGAGGGCTGGCGGCGCTTCTTCGGCGAGTTCAGTCTCAACGGTGAAAAGCACAAGGCCGGCATGAGCTCGTTCCAGGCGCTGGCGACGGCGGTTGCGGCGCAGGTCGGCACCGGCAACATCGTCGGCGCCTGCGGCGCGATCCTCATCGGCGGCCCCGGTGCGATCTTCTGGATGTGGTTCATCGCATTCTTCGGCATGGCGACGATCTATGCCGAGGCGGTGCTCGCACAGGAGACCCGCGTGGTCGAGCCTGACGGCACGATCCTCGGCGGCCCGGTGTACTACATCAAGCGTGCCTTCCCGAACGGCTTCGGCAAGTTCCTTGCGGGCTTCTTCGCGGTCGCAATCATCCTTGCGCTCGGCTTCATGGGCTCTATGGTGCAGTCCAACTCCATCGGCGAGGCGTGCCAGAACGCATTCCACATTCCGAGCTGGGTCATGGGCCTGATCGTCTGTGCCATAGCGGCCTTCATCTTCATCGGCGGCGTGCAGCGCATCGCCTCTGTCACGGAAAAGATCGTGCCGGTCATGGCCTGCCTGTATCTGCTCGGCGGCTTCATCGTGCTCATTGCCCGCATCCGCTACGTGCCGGAGACCTTCGGCATGATCTTCAAGTATGCTTTCATGCCGGATGCCATCATCGGCGGCGGCATCGGCTACGCGCTCAAGACGGCCATCAGTCAGGGTGCAAAGCGCGGCCTGTTCTCCAACGAGGCCGGCATGGGCTCAACCCCGCACGCGCACGCGCTGGCCAACGTCAAAAATCCGCACGAGCAGGGCACGGTCGCAATGATCGGCGTGTTCATCGATACGTTTGTCGTGCTGACGATGACGGCGCTCGTCGTTATCTCCACACTTTACGCCGGCAACGGCCCGTTGGCGCACGGCGCGGTCGACGGCATTTCCAAGACGAACATGGCACAGCTTGCGTTCTCGAGCGTGTTTGGCGAGACGCTCGGCAATGCCTTCGTGGCAATCTGCCTGCTGTTTTTCGCGTTTTCGACCATCGTCGGCTGGAACCTGTTCGGCCGCATCAATGTCAACTATCTCTTCGGCAAGAAGGCGAATCTCCCGTACTCCATCATCGCCCTCGTCTTCATCTTCCTCGGCTCCTGCCTGTCCAATGATCTTGTTTGGGAGCTGACGGATATGTTCAACCAGCTCATGGTGCTGCCGAACGTCATCGCGCTCATGGCGCTCTCCGGCCTTGTGGCCGTGGCCGCGCGCAAGAGCGGTGACGTGCACGAGCGCGAGCTGCACAAGTAATTACACATATATGGGAAAACCGCCCTGTGCTATTTTGCACAGGGCGGTTTTGCGCCTTGCTCACTTGCAGCGGCGCAGCACCTCGAGCGTGTAGCGCCAGACGCGCTGCACGGAGGCGATGTGCATCCGCTCACGGCAGGTGTGGATCTCCGTCAGGTCAGGGCCGAAGGACACGCAGTCGAGGCCCGGCAATTTCCCGGCAAACAGCCCGCACTCCACGCCCGCGTGGATGGCCTCCACCTTTGGGTCATGACCGTACTGCTCGCGGAAGACATCGATCATCCGCTCGCGCAGCGGAGAGTCCTTGCGGTATTCCCAAGCGGGGTAGTCGCCCGAGACGTCGACGCTGCCGCCAAGCTGCACCATCAGGCAGCGCAGACGCGCGACGAGCATCTCCTTCTGCGTGGCCACGCTGCTGCGCACACAAAACGACGCCTGCACGCACTGCTCGCTCGTGGTCAGGATGCCGAGGTTCAGCGATGTCTGCACCAGCCCCGGAATGTCCTGACTCATGGCCTGAATCCCGTTCGGCAGACAGCAGAGCATACACACGGCGCGCTGCGTGGACGCCGCGTCCATCGGCGGCATCTGCGGCTGCACCGGCTCTGCGCGCACGAACACATCCGGGTCGGCTGCCGCGTATTCGTGCCGGAGTGCCGCGTCCATGTCCGCGATCGCGGCCTGCGCCGCGTCGGGGTCGGCGACGGTGATGACGGCGCGGCTCTCGCGCGGGATGGCGTTGTCCTTCAGTCCGCCGTCTGCACAGACGATACGCAGCGCCGTGCGCACACCGACAGCGTACAGCACACGCCCGAGAAGCTGGTTTGCGTTGCCGCGCCCTTTGTCGATCTCCGCGCCCGAATGGCCGCCGAGCAGGCCGCCGACCGTGACGGTGAGCGCCGTGCCCGGAAACGCTGCACGCGTGACCGGCAGCGTGCACACGGAGACATTGCCGCCCGCGCAGCTGACGGTGAGGATGCCCTCGTCCTCGGAGTCGAGGTTGAGCATCGTGCGCCCTTGGAGCACGGAGGCGTCGAGTGCGTCCGCGCCGAGCATACCGGTCTCCTCATCGACCGTGAGCACTACCTCGAGCGGCGGATGCGGGATGTCGTCCGCGTCCAGAATGGCAAGTGCCATCGCAACGGCGATGCCGTCGTCCCCGCCGAGGGTCGTGCCGCGTGCGCCGATCGTGTCACCGTCCACGAAGAGGTCAAGTCCTTCGCTGGCCATGTCCTTTGCGCAGTCCGGCGCGGTCTCACACACCATGTCCATGTGCCCCTGCAGGATGACCGGCGCGGCGGTCTCATAGCCGGGCGTACCGGGGCAGAAGATGATGACGTTGTTGTGTGCGTCCTGAATGTGGCGCAGACCGCGCGCGGCGGCAAAGCGCACGAGATAGTCGCTGATCGCTTTCGTGTTTCCCGAGCCGTGCGGGATGGCGCACAGCTGCTCGAAGTGCGCAAAGACGGCCTGCGGCTGAAGCTTTTCCAAGATCGGCATGGTGTGTCTCCTTTCGTGATAAAAGCCGGCGGGCACGACTGTGTCCGCCGGTGAGTGATCAGACTTCTTCCGGGATCTGTACCCGGGACAGGGAAGCGCGGATGTTGCCCGTGAACAGCAGACTCAGACGGTGGATCTGCGTCTCGAGATCCTCCTTCATCCCGTTTTCGAGCCACGCATAGAAAATGTCCGTGATGCCGAAGCGGTAGAGGTCGCACACGAGCTTTTTGTCCTGATCGCTCACGCGCAGGCCCTTTGCCTGCCGCTCGACATAGCTGCGCATCATTTCCTCGGACACGCGGTCGACGTGCCTCTCCAGCTCCAGCCGGTGTGAGGAGGTGTAGATGTGGTAGACGGCGCGCTTGTGCTCGCGCGCAAAGCGGGACGCAGTGATCATGCACTCCTCCCAGCTGCCGGTGGCCTCGAACTCGGCGACCGCCCGGTCGGTCTCACGGCGCAGGATGATGTCGAGCAGCTCAAAGAGATCGGAGTAGTGATAGTAAAACGTCCGGCGCGTGATCTGGCATTCTTCTACGAGCTGCGTCACGGTGATCTTGTCAAACGGCTGCTCGGACAGCAGCTTCAGGAACGTGTCCTGGATGGCGGCTTCGGTCAAATGTGCCAAGCGGGATTCCACCTTTCTGGGGGTGCGGCGCGGTCATCGCGCGGCTGGATTCTGGTCCTGTGCGGGGAGATACTCGATGTGCGCATAGCTCCTGCGCGCAGAAACGGTGTCGCACAGGAAGGTATAGACTTTCTTATGCAGATCCCGCCGGGCGCTGCGCGGCGGCAGGGCTGGGTCGGGATAAAACGGGTCGCTCACAACGACGGTGATGCGCGGCGGTAGCGCGCGCAGCAGCTTTCTCTGCCGGTAGATGACCGCCGCGGCGACGACGGGCAGCTGCTCGCGCACAGGGTAGGCAAACGACGTGTCCGGAAACGGACGGATGCCGTTGTAGTACGGCCAGATGTGTGCCTCCGGATAGATCATCACGGCCTGACCGCGTTCGAGCCGGCGGTGCATGGCGGCAAGAAACTGCCGCGTGCCCTCAATGGTATTCGCCAGCGGGATCGCGCCGAGCATCTGCACGATGTTGCGCACGCCCGGGATCGAGACGGTGTCGGCGGAGGTGATGATGTTCGCGCGCCGCGGAAACGCCAGCAGCGTCGGGATGAAGGCGTCCGCCAGCGTGTTCGTGTGGTTGCCGTAGAGAAAGTATCCGCCCGGCAGTGCGCGCAGCGCCTTGCGGTTTTCGATGCGCAGGCCGAACACGAGCTTGCAGTACAAAAACAGAAACGGTGTCATCACCATCCGGTATACGACGAAGGCGAGCGCGTTCCAGAGCGGTCCCTTATGCTCATACGGGAAATCCGCGCCGATCTGCTTCGGGTGGATGTGCCCGTTGGTCGGCGCAAAGTCGTCGTGCAGCGGGTCGTGATAGTAGACGGTCTTGCGGCTCATACCGGCGCACCGGCCATGGCTGCGGCGTCAAAGAGCATCTGCTCCATCTGGCGCATGCAGCTCTGCTGCTCAAACTGCGTGCCGCTGTCGAGATATTTGCGGCTGTAGTCCGCGCGCTCGTCCGGGTGGCTCACCCAGTAGTCGATCTTGCGCGCCATGTCCTCTGCATCCTTATTTTTAAATAGAGACTTTTCGTCGAGCGCGAAGGCCTTGGCCGCGCTCTTGGGCGAGTCGGCGATGACCGGCACCAGTCCGCAGGCGATGGCCTCCAGACAGGCGATCGACTCGATCTCCACCTCGGCGGGGTGGCAGTAGAGGTCGGCGCAGCGCAGCAGGTTCAGCAGCTCCTGCCGCGTGAAGAACGAGATCTCCATGTCCACGCCGCAGCGCTCGGCAAGGTGACGGTAGTGCGCCTCGCGCGGGCCTTCTCCGGCAAGGATGAGGTGGATCTGCTCGCGGTAGGCCGAGCGGCCGATGGCCTCGATGAGGATCTCCTGATTCTTTTCGCTCGACAGACGGCCGGTCGAGACGATGAGAAACTTGTCCTCGAGCCCTTCCGGACGCGTGGCCGGGCCGGGCGTGAACATGCTGTTGACGCCGTTGGAGATCACGCGGCCGTTCGTCGGGCCGACGACGGCCTCAAACGTGTCGCGGATAAACTGCGTGGGGTAGTGGATGATGTCCGAATACTGGTACACCATCTGATAGCACGCGCGGTACACGCCACGGTTGATGGCGGCCGAGTCCTTGCACAGAAAGTGCGCCGTGACGTTTTCCGCCTGACAGTGAAAGCTCGACGTGATGGGCTTGTTGTATGCCTTGGCGATCTTTACCGCCGTGTGCGACAGGCGCAGCACGAACGTCGTGTGCACGACGTCACAGTCGCGGATCGCCTCCTCGAGGATGGAGCGGTCCACACGCGGCAGCGTCACGCCGTTGCGCTCCACGATCGGGTTGAGCAGGTAGAGGTTGCGCTCCGGCACGACGTAGAAGCACTCGTTTCCGGCCTTGTCCTGATCGGCGCAGACCACACGCACGGTGTGCCCCTGCGCACGCAGATACCGGATGAGATTCATGCAGGCAATGGTCGTGCCGTTGTTCTCCTCACCCAGGATATCGCAGACAATCGTAATCGTCATTGTGTCGTATCATTCCTTGCATTTAGAATTGGCAGGGGAGTGTCTGCCGTAAGATGCGACGCTCATCATTGTAACCGGCAAAAATGAGAGCCGCATTAGAAAACGTTTTTTTCGACAGATCGTTCGTCATATCCAAAAAACCTCACCCTATCATAACATATTTGTGCGTGTGAGAAAACTACCCACGTGACCGAAATTGTGACATGAACCGGCGAAAGGTTGCAAAAATCTGTGCCCCCTTGAATTCGACGGACGAATCATGTATGATAATAAGTACCCAATCGTGCACATTTTTTGTTTGAGGGAGCAAATAAATTATGACAGATTTTCAGAAAATGTATCAGGACAAACTGACGACGCCGGAGCGTATCGCACAGCAGGTGCAGTCCGGCTGGCTCATCGGCATGGACACGGCGACTTCTCAGACGCCGGCCATCATGGCTGCAATGGCGCAGCACATCCGCAGCACCGACATCACCGGCGTGAAGGTGCAGACCCTGCTCGACGGCTATCCGTTCGACTTCTATACCGACCCGACGCTGGCCGGCAAGATGACGGGCTACAGCTGGTTTTCCAGCAGCGCGGCGCGCAATGCGGTCAACGCCGGCTATGCCGACATCATCCCCGCGTACTACCGCGACTTCCCGACCCGCATCCGCACCGAGTATGACTATGACGCCGTGTGCGTCGAGGTCGCGCCCATGGACAGCCACGGCTACTTCAGCCTCGCGCTCAACGGCTCTTATATCGACGCCATGCTCGATAAGACCAAGCGCATTTATCTCGAGGTCAACAATCGCCAGCCCCGCGCGCTGTGCGGCTCGCTGATCCACATCTCGCAGGTCGACGCGCTCGTGGAGTATCACCACGACCTGCCGGTGCTGCCGCCGGTGCAGCTTGACGACGTGAGCAAGACGATCGGCGGTCTCATCGCCGACCTCATCCCGGACGGCGCGTGCCTGCAGCTCGGCATCGGCGCGATCCCGGATGCGACCGGTATGGCGCTCAAGAGCAAGCACGACCTCGGCATCCACACCGAGATGTTCACCGACTCCATGGTCGAGCTGATCGAGTGCGGCGCGGTCAACAACAGCAAAAAGCAGATCCACCGCGGCAAGACCGTCACGACGTTTGCCTTCGGCTCGCAGCGCATCTATGATTTCGTCGACGACAACCCGTCCGTCGAGATCCTGCCGGTCGACTATGTCAACGACCCGAACGTCATCTGCCAGAACGACAACATGATCTCCATCAATGCGGCGGTCGAGGTCGACCTCTTCGGTCAGGTCTGCGCCGAGTCGGTCGGCACGAAGCATATGTCCGGCTCCGGCGGCCAGATCGACTACGTCCGCGGCGCCTGCCAGTCCCGCGGCGGCAAGAGCTTCATTGCCTTCACCTCCACGGCCAAGGGCGGCACGATCAGCAAGATCAAGCCCATCCTCACGCCGGGCGCCGTCGTCACGACGAGCAAGAACGACGTCGATTATATTGTCACCGAGTACGGCGTGGCGCACCTGCGCGGCCGCAGCCTCGGTGAGCGTGCCCGCCAGCTCATCGCCATCGCGCATCCCGACTTCCGCGACGAGCTGACCTTTGAGGCCAAAAAGCGCGGTATGATGATCTGATCTCACACCTGCCTTACAATGTATATCCCGCTGTTCGCGACTTGCGGACAGCGGGATTCTTTTGCCTTTTCCGCCGCAGACGCGTTGTGTATCCCGAAGCACATAATGGTGACGCGTGTTTCATCAAGAAATGCGATGTGTGCAAAAAGGTTACACTCGTCCTGCGCTGGCGCTTGTTCCGTTTTCGCAGCGAGATTATAGTGTAACCATAAAAAAGGGGACAGATGTGAAGCCTGCCCCAAAATCTATTGGAGGGATTTTCATGAAGAAAACGTGGAGCAAAGTGCTCGCCACCGTTTTGGTGCTGGCGATGGTGCTTTGCATGCCCGGCTTCGCAGCAAGTGTTGACACGGTCGATTATGATGCCGACCATGCGACCTCTGCTGACGAACTGACGGACGCGGACCTGCCGGAGCTGCTGTCGGCGAGCGGCAACCACTATCCGATCGTGATGGTGCACGGCCTGTTCGGCTGGGGCGGCACGGAGGTGCTTGGCCTGAACTACTGGGGCGGCTTCAGCAGCCTGCGCGACATTCTCAACAACGCCGGCTACGAGGTCTACACCCCGTCGATCGGCCCCGTCGCCAGCAACTGGGATCGCGCCTGCGAGCTGTATGCCTACCTCGTCGGCGGCACGGTCGACTACGGTGCGTATCACTCTGCCACGAACGGTCATGCCCGTTACGGCCGCACGTTCCCGGGCGTCCTGCCGGAGCTGAACAATCCGGACAGCGAGCTCAAGGTGCACCTGATCGGCCACAGCATGGGCGGCGAGACGATCCGTATGCTGGCGCAGCTACTTGAAAACGGCGACGCCGACGAGCGCAATGCCAGCCGCGGCGGCGATATCAGCCCGCTGTTCACCGGCGAGTGCCGCCACTGGATCGAGAGCATCACGACGCTGTGCACGCCGCACGACGGCAGCCAGTATGACACCAAGGTCTATCAGAACATCGGCGACCTGGCGCAGTATGCCATGGGCATCATCGGCGCGGTCACCGGCTCGAATGTCAACGAGAACAACTTCGGCCTGGACTTCAAGCTCGATCAGTGGGGCCTGGTGCGCCAGCCCAACGAGTCCTATTCCAGCTACTTCAATCGTGTCATCAACAGCAAGATCTGGACGCAGCACACCAATGACCTGAGCGTCTATGACCTCGACGTCGACGGTGCGGCCGTGCTCAACGGCTACGCCAAGGCGCAGGATGATATCTATTACTTCTCCATTGCCTGCTCGAACACCCACCGCGATCCGCTGACCGGCCACTATCTGCCGAATGCCAGCATGAACCCGATGATGATCAAGAGCGGCACCTACATGGGCAGACACGTCAACTATGCGGTCGGCCATGTGAACATCACTCTGGAGTGGTGGGAGAATGACGGCATTGTTTCCGTCCGTTCCGCCATCCGTCCGCATGAGAACTCCACGGATCAGTACAACGAGAACTACGGCGTCGGTGCTGACGGCAAGATGACCTTCAAGTCCGGCACCAAGATGGGTGTCTGGAACTACATTGAAAAGATCGACAACACCGATCACATCAACATGGTTGGTCAGACGCAGAAGTCCACGCACGCCATGCTGCAGGAGAAATTCTTCGAGCTTGCCAAGATGCTCAACAGCATCCCGGTCAGAACCAGCGCCTCCGATACGCACATCTGCCCGGGCGCCGGCTTTACGGATATGCCGGCCTACAGCTCTTGGGCACATGAAGGCCTGGATTACTGCATCCAGAACGGCATCATGAGCGGCATGAGCGCCACGACCATCGCGCCGGACGGCGTGACCACGCGTGCGCAGCTGGTGGAGATGCTCTACTGCCAGGCCGGCAGCCCGAAGGCCGCAAAGACCAGTCCCTTCACGGATCTGACGGAGAGCTGGTATGTCGATGCGGTCAACTGGGCCGCGGAAAAGGGCGTCGTGAGCGGTACGAGTGCTGCCACGTTCTCCCCGAATGCAACGATCACGCGTCAGGACATGGCGACGATCCTCTATAACTACGCCAAGAACGTCCTCGACCTGAACGTGTTCCAGACTGCGGATCTGACCGGCTATCCGGATTACAGCAGCATCTCCGGCTATGCCCGCACGCCGATGTCCTGGGCGGTCGCACAGGGTTTGATCTGCGGTGTCGGCAATGCCAACGGTGTCACGACCCTCGAACCGAAGGGCGATGCGACCCGCGCACAGACTGCCGCGATCGTCATGCGTTTCTGCCAGAACGTCCTCTGAGACTTCATTTCAACACACAAGCCCGGTGGGGAATCCCCACCGGGCTTGTCCTGTTTAACGCGCGCGAGTTTACCGTGCCTTTTCCCAGCCGTCGAGCGGCGCACGCTGGATCGCACCGAACACCTTGCTGCGCAGATCGGGGTAGATGAGGCTCATGGTGCGGATGAGCTCCTTGACCTCGTGCCGTTTGCTGCCGCGGTCCTCCGGGCAGGGATTTTCGACGATCGGAAGCGCCAGCGCCTTTGCGAGGTTTGCGATGCGCCCCTCGCCGGCATAGAGCATCGGCCGGATCTGATCCACGCCCGTGCGCGTCATGTGCGTCACCGGCTGAAAGCAGCTGATGCGCCCCTCGTACACGAGCGAGAGCAGAAACGTCTCGACCGCATCATCAAAATGGTGGCCGAGCGCGAGCTTTGTGATGCCGCGCTCGCTGAGCGCCGTGCACAGCGCACCGCGGCGCATCTTGGCGCACAGGGAGCAGGGGTTATCCTCCTTGCGCACGTCGAACACGATCTCCTTGATGTCGGTCTTCAGGCGCGTGTACGGCACGCCGAGCGACGCGCACAGCTCTGCCACCGGCGTGAAGTCCATGCCCTCGAAGCCGAGCTCGACCGTGATCGCCTCAAGGGAAAACGGCTTCGGATAATACCGCCGCAGCTCGTTGAGTGCAAGCAGAAGCACGAGTGAATCCTTGCCGCCCGAGACGCCGACGGCGACGGTGTCGCCCGGCGCGATCATGTCATAATCCTCTACGCACCGGCGCACGAGACCGGTGAAAGCATTCAGGTCGTTCATAGCAGCCCTCCGAAAACGAAAATAGAAAATGCGAAATCAAGAGCAAAACGGAGAAAAACGGAGATATTAAAAGCAAAGAGACATCTAAATGAAAATTCCGTTGACAGACACCGGCGGTTGTGGTATAAAAGTAGGGCGCGGATGTGAGAACTATTCTACGTTCGCGCCTGAAAAATGTCAAAATGTTTTTCAACACATTCTAATTGGAGGCACGAATATGTCCACTACTTTGCTGAACAAGGACACCGTCACCCGCAAGTGGTACGTTCTGGATGCAGCCGGCAAGCCGATGGGCAAGACCGCAGCGCTCGCTGCCGATCTGCTGCGCGGCAAGCTCAAGGCGTTCCTCACCCATATCGAGACGCCGCTGTACTTCGGCACCATCGCCGTCATGGCCCTGGTGGTGGCCGGTTTCTTCCTAGGCCAGGGCGTCAGCGGCGACGGGGCCGAGGCGCTGCGGCAGGGCACGTTCCAGGTCGTGTCGATCCTGACCTCCACGGGGTTTCAGACCATCCCCTCCTTCGCCGATCTGGGGCCGGCGCTCCTGTTCCTGTTCGGCCTGCTCATGCTCGTCGGGGCCGAGGCGCGCTCCACCTCCGGCGGTATCAAGCTCTACCGCGTCGCCGTCGCCTCGCTGGGGCTCGGCCACGATTTGCACGAGCGCTACGGTAACAAGCGCCATGTGACGAGCATCAAGATCAACCGTTTCGGGAAGCGGTCGGTGCTCACCGAGGTGGACGTGGCCGAGGCCCAGACCTACGTGGTGCTGTACCTGCTGCTGTGCGCGGCCGGCGCGTTCGCGCTCATCCTCTGCGGGGCCACCCTGCAGGAGGCGGTGTTCGACTTCATCTCGTGCCTCGGCAGCACCGGCGTGGGCACGGGCTTCCTCGGCGCGGAAAGCGGCCCCGCGCCGCTGCTGATCGGGAGCGCCGGGATGCTTCTGGGCCGTCTCGAGATCATCCCCCTGTTCATGGGGGTGGGCACCTTGGCGTCGCTAATTCGGAAAGGAGTTCGCCATGGCCGCTAGCAGTTGCAGATTCCCGCTGAGAAGCTCCCTCTCGGCACGGCGCGTCCTGCGCAACTTGGTCGCCTTCGCCCTGCTCTACGGGGCCGGCTTGGCCGCCGTGTGGGGCTTCTCGCTCTTGGGGGTGAGCACGCTTGTGGCCTTCC
>ERZ836939.2127-NODE-2127-length-20228-cov-3.378922_pt1 | contig 20228 bp, 18 predicted proteins | sample MGYA00519912_ERZ836939 | MGnify/ENA primary metagenome ERZ836939 (study PRJEB31850, sample SAMEA3708810) | human gut metagenome | biome: human gut; feature: human-associated habitat; material: faeces | place: China | collected 2014 ...
TCTTCGTCAACATCTAATAATGCCATAAAAGCACTTTCAACCTTATCATAGTCATCATCAGATTCAATATTTGCAAGGATAGGTTCTTCATTTTCGTCTTCGCTATATTCATAAATAAGAACCTCATCATTATCTTCACGAAGTAAAGCTATATACTCTTTACCTTCGATTTCTTCTACATCAAAAATTCCAAGTACAGTACATTTAAGTTCGCTACCGTCATCAAGCTGTAACATCATTGTTGCGTGTTCGCCACAACCACAATCTTCGCCATGTTCATGTTCGTGGTCATGTCCACAACCACAAGTATTTGTTTTTAATTCGTCCATTTTATAGCCTCCTTTGCTTTTTAAGTGTATTATGATTATACCACATACTTCCAATTTAATACAATATATTTTTATTACTTAAAGAAATTTTAATAATGTATCACACTTTGCATTCTCCATAGTAATCCAGTATCCCCATATATATTGCCCAAGCCAATTTAGATTGATACTTGTCACTTTGCAATAAATCGTGTTCAACGGAATTACTTAAAAAACCACACTCCACAATAACACTGGGAACTGTAATTTCCCTTAAAATATAATAATCCTTGTTTGGCTTTGCAACTCTATCATTTTCAGTATCTACAACTTCCTTTAGTCTTGATTGAATACAGGTAGCCAATCTTTTTCCATTCTCAGATTTTTTATGATAGCTCCCTTTGCTGAATTTTTAGGAAAAGAATTTTGATGAACACTTACAAATAAATCTACATTTTCTCCATTTCCTATTACAGTTCTGTTTTTTAAATCCTCTCTTTTTTTATCTGAAAGTGATGTATCGTCTAGCCTTGTCATATATACAACTGCTCCACCTTGTTCTAAATAAGCCTTTAGCTTTTCAGATATTTTTAGGTTTATGCCTTTTTCCTGTATACCATCAGATGCAACTTTTCCAGGGTCAAAGCCTCCATGCCCAGCATCTATAACAATATTTTTCTTTTCTACTGGCAAAGACGCCGTATTAACAGATTTATTATAGTGTGCCCTAGCAATACCAAGACATAACAAAGCTATGTAACATATTAAAAGCCACTTATTTCCCGAAAGTTTTATTTTTTTCAAAACTATCATTCCTAAACATATATAGTATTATATACCATTTACATTTAATATATACATCCCTAACAAAAAAGGGTTTATGATTACACCACCCCTTAACATTTGTTATTTTACCATAACCACATAATCTTTCTTTCTCTCTTTTGGTTCTGGCATTGGCATATCAGCATAACCTAAGACACAATTTCCTATACCAACACAGGTATCAGCTATACCCCATTTTTTCATAAGTTCTTTGCCCTCTGGAGTTTCAAAAGTTTCCTTTGCTCTATGAATCCAACAAGAGCCTAATCCTACAGAATGAGCTGCATTCATAAGATTGCCTAACACTAAAGAACCATCTTCTACATAAGTTGGTCTACAAGCCTTATCAGCAAACACAACAATTACTGTTGGTGCTCCGTAAAATGGGTCAGAATCAACACCCATAATTTTCGCATTAATTTTTGACAACAATTTAATTGTTTCCTTATCCTGCACTACAACCATTTTAGGAGATTGCATACCCATTCCTGTAGGAGCATATTCTCCAGCCTTTATAACAGCCTGTAATTCTTCATCTTTAATCTGTTCAGGCTTATATTTTCTTATACTTCTTCTATTAACCATATTTTCAATTACTTCATTAGTCATTAAAAAATCTTCCTTTCTACATTAAATAAAAACATTGTATTTATCTTTCCAATTCAATATCTAAATCTAAAATCCCGTACCATTATGATACGGGATAAATAGAATTTTATTTATTTCTTATAGCTGCCTGTGCTGCTGCAAGTCTTGCAATAGGAACTCTATATGGAGAGCAACTTACATATGTTAATCCTGCTCTATGACAGAAATCAATAGACGCAGGGTCGCCACCATGCTCACCACAAATACCAAGAATAATATTTGGTCTTGTACTCTTACCACCTTGAACAGCCATATTAACTAATTTACCAACACCCTTTTGGTCAAGTGTAGCAAATGGGTCATGTTCATAAATCTGATTAGAATAGTAAGAATCAAGGAACTTACCAGCATCATCTCTTGAGAAACCAAATGTCATCTGTGTAAGGTCATTTGTACCAAATGAGAAGAATTCAGCTTCAGTTGCAATTTCATCAGCAGTTAAAGCTGCTCTTGGAATTTCAATCATAGTACCTACTTTGTACTTTAAATCAATTCCAGATTCAGCAATAATCTTATTAGCCGTTTCAGTAATTATTGACTTAACAAACGCAAATTCTTTAAGTTCGCCAACTAAAGGAACCATAATTTCTGGAACAATATTCCATTCTGGGTGTCTCTTAGTTACATTAATAGCAGCCTTAATTACAGCCTTTGTCTGCATTCTTGCTACTTCTGGGAATGTAACTGAAAGACGACAACCTCTATGACCCATCATAGGGTTAAATTCGTGGAGAGAAACAATGATAGCCTTAATCTGTTCAACTGTCTTGCCCTGTGCCTTTGCAACTTCTTCAATATCTTCTTCTGCTGTAGGGAGGAATTCATGAAGTGGTGGGTCAAGGAAACGAATATTAACATGTTTACCTTCCATAGCCTCATAAAGTTTTTCAAAATCGCCCTGCTGCATAGGTTCAAGTTTATCAAGAGCTTTTTCTCTTTCTTCTACTGTATCAGAACAAATCATTTCACGCATAGCTGAAATTCTGTCTGCATCAAAGAACATATGCTCTGTTCTACAAAGACCAATACCCTGTGCACCAAAGGCTGCTGCCTGTTTTGCATCTCTTGGAGTATCAGCATTTGTTCTAACTTTTAATGTACGTACATCATCAGCCCATGACATGAATGTTTCAAAGTCACCACTGATTTCAGGTTCTACAGTTTTGATTCTTTCACCATAAACATTACCTGTACTTCCATCTAATGACATATAGTCACCTTCATGATATTTTTTACCATCTGGTGTCATTAATACTTTAGCTTCTTCATCAACTCTTAAGCTTCCACATCCACACACACAGCAAGTACCCATACCACGAGCAACTACAGCTGCATGTGATGTCATACCCCCACGGATAGTTAAGATACCATGAGCAATATTCATACCTTCGATATCTTCTGGTGAAGTTTCAAGACGAACTAATAAGATATCTTGAACACCATTTTTATGAGCTTCAATAACATCTTCTGCAGTGAAATAAATACGTCCTGTTGCAGCACCTGGAGAAGCAGCTAATCCTGTAGCTACAACTTGAGCACATTTCAATGAAGTTTCTTCAAAGTTTGGATGTAATAATTGATCTAATTGTCTTGGTTCTACTTTTAATAAGGCTTGTTCTTTAGTAATCATTCCTTCATTTACTAAATCAACTGCAATTTTTAAAGCAGCTTGTGCAGTTCTTTTACCATTACGAGTTTGTAACATGAACAATTTACCATTTTCAATAGTAAATTCCATATCTTGCATATCTCTATAATGTTCTTCAAGAATGTCACATACTTTACAGAATTGTTCATAGCATTCTGGCATAACATCATTTAATGTTGCAATTGGTTGAGGTGTACGAATACCAGCAACAACGTCTTCACCTTGTGCATTCATTAAGTATTCACCGAATAATTTCTTTTCACCAGTTGCAGGGTTACGAGTGAAGGCAACACCTGTACCAGAAGTATCTCCTGTATTACCATAAACCATTTGTTGAACGTTTACAGCAGTTCCCCATGAACCAGGAATATCATTTAAACGTCTATAAGTGATTGCACGATCATTGTTCCATGAACGGAATACAGCTTTGATAGCTTCCATTAATTGAACTTTTGGATCTTGTGGGAATTCAACTCCCGCATGTTTTTTGTATTCTTCTTTATAAATAGCAACAACTTCTTTTAAATCTTCAGCAGTTAAATCTGTATCAAATTCAACTCCTTTTTCTTCTTTGATATCATCAAATTTTCTTTCAAATGAGCTTTTTGGGAATCCCATAACAACATCTGCGAACATTTGAATGAATCTTCTATAACTATCATATACGAATCTTTCATTATTTGTAATTTTAGTAAACCCAGTAGCCACTTCATCATTTAAACCTAAGTTTAAAACAGTATCCATCATACCTGGCATTGATTCTCTTGCTCCAGAACGAACAGATACTAACAATGGATTTGTTGGATCTCCTAATTTTTTTCCAGTTTCAGCTTCTAATTCAGCTAATTTATTATCAATTTGCGCACAAATTTCAGGCGAAATTTGTTTTCCATCTTCATAATAAGCAGTACAAGCTTCTGTTGATACAGTAAATCCTTGTGGAACAGGTAAACCAATGCTTGTCATTTCAGCTAAGTTTGCACCTTTACCTCCAAGGATGACTCTCATATCTTTATTTCCTTCTTTGAATGAGTAAACATATTGTTTCATTTCAATCAATCCTCCTAATTAATCAACTAATATAATTATACACATGATAGCCCTTACATTCAAGTGTAAATTGATACCGCTTTCATAATTTTTGTTAATTATGTTGATTCTATCGCCTTTAATTTTTTAAAAAAAATTGAACAAGAAACAGCCTAACGGCTATTTGCTTGCTCTATTTCTACTTTTCGTCCATTTAATTTTTCTTTTTGACAATGTCTCATCACTTTTTTTACAGCTTTATCATTAATATTTACAAACGTAAACTTTCTTTTAATATCAATTCCTTGAATATCACTTTCTCTAATATTTGCCTTTGAGACCAAGAAATGAATAATATCTTTTTTCTTTGCTTTATCCATAGATCCTACCGTTAAAAATAAACGTGTATAACCTTCACTTGCCCCTTTTTTACGTTTTGATGAAGATTCAAGTTTTTCTTTCGTATAAGGAAAACCAATCTGTTGATTTAAAGATAATTCTATTAAAGCTGCCGTTACATCTTTTAACATATGATTTTCAATTTGATTTACCAAATCTTTCATTGGTTTATGTTCTCCATGTAAAATCATATCTTCTAATTTATACATTAATTCTGTTACTTTATGTTGGTGAATTTGTGTTAATGTTGGTACTTCTAATTTTTCAATATGAGATTTTGTTTTTCTTTCAATCTCTTTTAAATAGCGTTCTTCTTTCCCTACAACAATTGTATAGGCTTTTCCTTCACGATTCGCACGACCTGTACGACCAATACGATGTACATAAAGATCTACTTCTTGAGGTAATTCATAATTGATAACATGGCTAATATTTTCTACATCAATCCCTCTAGCGGCAACATCTGTGGCAATTAAATAATGAATTGTTCCCTCTTTGAATTTCTTTAAAGTTCGCATACGATGATCTTGATTTAAATCACCATGCATTGCTTCTACATTATAGTTAGCCTTTTGCATTTGTTCCGTTACTTCATCAACGCTTCTTTTAGTACGACAGAAAATAATTCCTGATTGTACCGTTTCACTATCAATAATACGGCATAATGTTTCAAAACGGTCTTTTTGTTTAACTTCAAAGTAATATTGTTTAACTGTGTTAGCTGTCACTGTTTTTTGTTTAACTTGAATATGTTTATAATCTGGTTTCATATAATTTTTCGCAATTTTTTTAATACCTTCTGGCATCGTTGCAGAAAACAACATCGTTGTATGTTCTGGATTTGTCTTAGAAATAATCGTTTCAATATCTTCTACAAATCCCATATTCAACATTTCATCAGCTTCATCTAAAACCACGTAAGAAACTTCATCTAGTTGAAGGACTTTACGTCTCATTAAATCCATCATTCTTCCCGGTGTTCCTACGACAATATCAACACCTTTTTTAATCGATTTAATTTGTTTTTCAATACCACTACCACCATAAACACAAGCAAAACGTAAAGAACTGTATTTTCCAAGTTTTTTTAATTCTTCATGAATTTGCATGGTAAGTTCTCTTGTTGGTGATAAAATATACGCTTGTGGTTTCTTTTTTCTTTCTTTTAAATTTGTAAGTAAAATACTTGAAAACGCCAAAGTTTTTCCTGTTCCTGTTTGTGCTTGTCCAATGACATCATAGCCTTCCAAAATAACAGGGATAATATTTTCTTGAATAGGTGTTGGTTTTTCAAAACCTAATTCATTGATTGATTTTAATAATTCTTCACTTAATCCTAATTTTTCAAATTTGTTCATTCATTTTCTCCTCAAGTTTTTCGAGTATAACATAATTCATTTTAAATTGCAAAAAAAAGAATGCATTAACATACATTCTTTAAATCACCCTTTAAAAAACCTTGAATATTATCAACGACTAAATCAAACAAACGATTTCTTGCTTCTACTGTTGCCCATGCAATATGAGGTGTCATTAAAAGTTTTGAAGCATCATTAATTTGTAGTAAAGGACTCTCTTTTGCAAGTGGTTCTCTTTCAAAAACATCGAGTCCTGCCCCGGCAATTTCATTATTTTGTAAAGCTTCAACCAGTGCTTCTTCATCAACAATACCACCACGTCCTACATTAATTAAAATCGCTTCTTTTTTCATTAACTTAAATGATTCTTCACCAATTAATCCTTTAGTTTGTTCATTTAAAGGACAATGAATAGAAACAATATCACTTGTTTTTAATAATGTTTCTAAATCAACTGAGAGATAATCTTGCTTCGTATTTTTTCCACTTGTTGAATAATACTGAACTTGGCAGCCAAAAGCTTCAGCAATTTTTGCAACCGTACGTCCAATATTTCCCATACCAATAATACCCCATGTTTTTTCATGTAATTCATAAAAACGAGGTCCAATATAACTAAACATACCACTTTCACTATATTGACCACTTTGAACATAATGATGATAATAACTATTTTTATGTAAAAGTTCTAAAGCTAAAGCAAAAGTATGTTGCGCAACACTTAAAGAAGAATACCCTGCCACATTGCATACCGTAATACCACGACGATGACAATAACCTAAATCAACATTATTGACACCTGTTGCTGTAATACAAATAAGTTTTACTTTCGAAGCATATTGTAAGACTTCTTCGGTAAGTAAACATTTATTCGTAATAATGATATCTGCTTCTTTAATACGTTCAATGACTTCTTCTGGATTACTTTGTTTATAAATCGTTGCTTGTCCAAATTGATTCAATTTAGAAAGATCAACATCATCTCCTAAACAAACACTATCTAAAAAGACAACGCTAGAACTCTTTTTTTTTAAAATATTTAAAATATCTTCATAAGATTTTCCTGAAAAGAATTTTCCTAAATTGATTGCTTCATTAATATCTAAAATAGAGCTTTCATGATAAATCCCTTTCATTTCATTATCTTCAAATTCAAAACTTAAATATTTATTTAAAAGACAAATTCCTAATGCTCTTGATGTCATTTCTTTATCTTTTTCAATTGTATCTAATATATTTTGAATAAAAGAAGCATCCTCTTGAACACATTTAGTAAGGGCTTCTTCTACTTCAATCCCTTCAAATAAATGATTTCTAAAACCATCATGATAAAGAAATGGTAAAACCACATCATAAACACTCATTGGAACATGCCCATACCCTTTTGTAAAGTTATATAGGATTGCAAGTCCTAAATTTTCATCTTTCATCTTATCTACTAACTTCATTTTGATCCTCCATAAATAATTTTATTTTTACACGATGTCTTTCTTGTTTTGTAAGATCATCATAGAATACAAAACAATACTTAAACACTTGATCTTTACGATTATATTTCAATAAATTATAACTTAAATAACTGCTTTTTCTTTCTCTGGTACCTCCTCCACAAGAAGAACCTCCTGCCATAATATACGTATTTCCTTTTTTTACAACACAAGGAATATGCTTGTGTCCATGGAAAATATAACGTACATGATGTTTTTCTAACCAATACATTACATCTTGAGCATCCACAAGGGCTTTTGTCGAGTCAGCAATTTTTCCCATGAATAGTTTTTCATTCCATTTTATTTTCAAAAAATCATCTTTTCTAAGTGGCATCAAATGATGGTGCATCATAGCAATCAAAGTATAATCCTCTAAATGATTAATAGATAATAACTCATCTTCAATTTCTTGTAAAAGTCTTTGCCCAACCATTCCCCTTGCTAGATTTCCTTGAGAAGTAGAATCTATTTTGATCACAATCATTTTAACATCCGGATAAACTTTAATATTTTCTCCTAGCAAATAAGCTACCACTTTTGTCTTTTGTTTTTTTAAAAGATTCAAGCCATAAACAATGACGTCATGATTTCCTAAAACAAACGTTACATCACTATGATATTTCCTTTTTAAACGATTCATAAAATGAGAGGCTGCATACATATTTTTACGATTAGGCGAATTCATTAGATCACCCGTAATCAAAAATTTAAGTTGATGATCATGAGGAAGCATATGATAAAGTTCATCTAGACTATCCTGTAATACAATAAGTCCATTGTCTGTTTTCTTTGTTCCTAAATGAAGATCGCTTAGTTGTATAAAATATTGATCTTCATTTGTTTGACATTTCTTTTCAAAAATCTTATTTGTTTCTATTAGTCTAAAACATTCTTTTACTTCCTCTATGTTTTTTACAGGATAAAAAACACTTTGCTCTCCTTTAAATATAAAAACACCAGGCCAACGATCTATTTGATAAAGAGCATTTAAAAACAGATGAAAAGGTCCATATAAAGAGATATCTTCTTTCAATGCCTTTTTTATACGAAAAACGCGCATCAAATCATGATTATAACTATTATCAAAATTTTCAAAGAATTGCTGATCGATTCCCAATAATAAAATGACTTGATATTTTTCTTTTTCCTTTGCTATATATTTATGAAAATCATGTGCATAACTTGTTTTAAAAGCCGTATCATAGGTTTCAAAGTTTTTACTTCTAAAAAGTAACTCACATTCATTTTTTTGAATTTGATGTACAAATGGAAATTTTATATTTTGTTTTGTTAACCAATTTTTAAATTCTACAAGTTGTTCATAACTTGCATACACATACCTAAATGACTTATTACCGTCTTTAAAAATAAAATTAAAATAGAGATTCATCAAATCATATTCATTCATGTGTGTCACCTCCCACATATTATACACAAAAAAAAGCCTAACGAATAGGCTTTTAGAATTTTAAATTTCTTGGAGTTCTTGGGAATGGTTCAACATCTCTAATATTTTGCATACCTGTTAAATACATTAAGAAACGATCGAATCCTAAACCAAATCCAGCATGTTTACATCCACCAAAACGACGTAGATCCATGTACCATTGTAATCCTTCTTTGGCCATTCCTTTTTCATCCATAATTTTTTCTAAGACATCATATCTTTCTTCACGTTGTGATCCACCAACAAGTTCACCAATTCCTGGAACAAGTAAATCACAAGCAGCTACTGTTTTACCATCATCATTTAAACGCATATAAAATGCTTTGATTTCTTTAGGGTAATCTGTTAAAAATACTGGTCCACCAACAATTTTTTCACAGATATAACGTTCGTGTTCTGAGTTTAAATCCATACCCCATTCTACTTTATTTTCAAATTTAACATCTGCTTTTAATAAATAATCGATTGCTTCTGTATAAGTCATACGTTTAAAATCACTATCTCTAACTGCTTTGATACGTTTGATACATTCTTTATCAATCATGCTTTCAAAGAATTTCATTTCTTCTGGTGCATTATCTAAGACATAATCAATACAGTATTTAACCATATCTTCAATTAAATCCATATCATCTTCTAAGTCAGCAAAAGCAATTTCAGGTTCAATCATCCAGAATTCACTAGCATGTCTTGAAGTATTTGAATTTTCCGCTCTAAAGGCAGGTCCAAATGTATAAACATCACGATATGTTAAAGCAAAAGCTTCAACATGTAATTGTCCTGTAACTGTAAGATAAGCTTCTTTTCCAAAGAAATCTTTATCAAATTCAGTATTATCGATTGTTGTTGCTCTAAACATTTCTCCAGCACCTTCACCATCATTTGAAGTAATGATTGGTGTATGGACATAAACGAATCCTTGGTTTTGGAAGAATTCATGAATAGCCATCGATAAAACAGATCTTAATCTAAAGATTGCATAAAAAGTATTTGCTCTTGGTCTTAAGTGAGGAATTTCTCTCATGTATTCAAAAGAATGTCTTTTCTTTTGTAATGGGAAATCTTCATCACAAGTTCCTTCAACCACTAAATGTGTTGCTTCAATTTCAAAAGGTTGTTTTCCATCTGGTGTTAATTTTAATTTACCAGTTACTTTAACAGCACTTCCTGTAGAAATATGAGAAGCTTCTTCATAATTATCAATAATTTCATCTAAATAAACAACTTGTACATTTTTAAAATATGTTCCATCATTTAAAGCTAAAAATCCGACTTTCCCACTATTTCTATTTGTACGGATCCATCCTTGTAATTCAACATATTCAATACCATCTAATTGATTTCTATCATTGATATATAATTCGTATAATTCTCTTACTGTAATAAATTCAAACATTTTTCTCTCCCTATTCTTGATCATTTGATTTCATTTTAATTACTAATTCTTGAATAGCTACCACAACATCTACTGTTTGGACTTCAACGCCTTCTTGAACCATAAAATGACTATGCGTAAAATCTACAATTCCTTTAATGCCTAATTTCATTAAACGATCCACTGTTTCTTGAACATTTTCTGAAATCGCCAAAATAGCAATTTTACAATCACTTGGAAAAGTTTCTTCCAACTTGTCAATATGACAAATTTTCACACCAAATCTTTCCCCTTCTTTATTTTTATCCATATCATAACCACAAACAATCTTACCTACTGTATATTGCCAACGATTATATTTTAAAATGGCACTTCCTAAATTACCAACCCCAATTAAAATAATAGGTTCATCTAATCCTAAACCTAAAACTTCACTTAAACCATCTATAAGATGTTTAACATCATAGCCTCTTCCACGTCTACCAAAATTATCCGTTTTTGATAAATATGTAAAATCACGCCTAATTGTTGTATCTTGTATTCCTGTAATTTCAAACAATTCACTCGATAAACATGTTTCTTTTCCTTCATGTTGCATTTTTCTAAGCGCTTTTAAATAAACAGGAAAACGGGACATTGTCGCTTTTGATATTTTTTTCTCCACACTAATCCCCTCCTATTGATTCTAATTCTAAATCAAGATGTGGTTTAATGCCAAGCGATAAATCACTAAACTTATTATTATCATACATAACTTTTCCTGCTAAAGCAATCATCATTGCATTATCTGTACAACATTTCATTGGTGGAAGAGACAATTGTACGTCTTCTAACATGGCAACTTGCTCTTTCATCTTTTCTCTTAAACCCCTATTAGCAGAAACCCCACCAGCTAACATAATTTCTTTAACACCATATTCTTTAGCCGCTCGAATCGTTTTATCGACCAAAACATCAACAACAACATTTTGAAAAGACGTTGCTAAATCATTTTGATTGATTTCTAATCCTTTTTGTTTACGATTATGTGCTAAATTAATAACCGCTGATTTTAACCCACTAAAACTAAAATTATAACTATCATCATCTAATGGTTTAGGTAAAGCATAACTTGCCTTTCCTAAATGTGCCATTTTATCTAAAACAGGCCCTCCAGGATAAGGTAAATTTAAAACTCTTCCCACTTTATCATATGCTTCTCCAACAGCATCATCTAAAGTTTCACCAATCACTTCAAAAGAATAAGGATGTTTCATCAAGACAAGCTCTGTATGCCCACCACTGACTACAAGACATAGTGCTGGATAAACAATATCTTTTTCATAATTATTTGCATAGATATGCCCTGCAATATGGTGAACCCCAATTAATGGTTTATCATAAGCCAAAGAAAGTATTTTAGCAACTTGTAAACCAATATGTAAAGAGCCAACAAGTCCTGGACCTTTTGTTACACAAATAGCATCAAGGTCTTCCATTTTTATATTTGCTTGTTTTAACGTTTCTTTTAAAACAACAGATACACATTCAACATGCTTACGGCTGGCAATTTCAGGGACAACACCACCATACATTGCATGTATGTCGATTTGACTTGCCACGACACTACTCAAAAATTCTCTTTGATCTTTTAAGACAGCCATCGCCATTTCATCACAACTTGATTCAATTGCTAGTAATAATGACATCTCTATCCCTCCAATTCCTTGATCATTAAATACGCATCTTCACCATTGCTATAGTATCTTTTTCTAACAGCAACATTTTTAAACCCAAATTTTTGATATAAAGCAATTGCTTTTACATTTGAAACACGTACTTCTAAATTAACATTTTGATAATGTAATTCTTCACTTTTTTCAAGAGCGTATTCCATCAGTTGGCTTGCATACCCTTGTCCTTGAAAATGTCGATCTGTCGCAATTGTTGTAATTTGACATTGATCACCTAAAAACCATAATCCTATGTATCCAATAATTTGATTTTCTTTTTCAAGAATATAATAACCCGCCATAGGGTTCTCTTTTAATTCATGTATAAAATCTTCTTCATTCCATGGTGATAAAAAAAGATCTTTTTCTAATTCTACAATTTTTTTTAAATCATCAACTTTCATTTCTCTTATTGACATATTTTTTTAGCCTCAACTTCCTTAATATATCTTGGAACAAGACCATCAACATTTTCTATTTCTTTTTCTAAAGTAGAAAGTGTATAAATATGATCGGCAAGATCCACTTCTTTTTCAGGTATTCCTACTAAATGTGTATCACCAACAATTTCATAATCACTATATTGTTTTTGATAATTTTCAAATTCATCAATATTTATTAAACAATCATCAACAATAACCTTTCCTTCATTGTAAATTCCTAGAAATAATTTATGGCTTCTTGCATCTAAAATAGAAATAGCTTTTTTCATTCCTGCCATCGCCTTTAAAGAAGAAACAGTTTTTACCTTAATATTCATCGTTGCATTTAATGTTTTCGCAATCGTTAAAGCAACACGTACACCGGTATAAGAACCCGGTCCAATAGTAATGACCATTTCATCAAAATCGCTCATTTTTAAATAATTTTCTTGTAATAACTTTTGTAAATAAACGATTGCATACTCAGATTGCTTTCGATTTCCTTCTTCTTGTAAAGAAGCTAAACATTTTTGATTTTCATATAAAGCTACTACTAAATACTTATTAGCACTATCCATGACAATTGTTTTCATATTCAATCTCCTTTACAAGTTCTTCGTATTTTTTACCAATTGGTTTTAAAATAAATTCTCTATGATCATCATCGATTCTTTTTATCGTCATTGCTAAACGTTCTTGAGGTAAAATATCTTCTAAAAATTCTGGCCACTCAACCACACAAATATCGTCACTATCAAAAATTTCTTCAAAGCCTAAATCTTCACTTTGTCCTTCTAAACGATAAGCATCAAAATGAGATAATTGATAATTTCCCTGATATTGTTTTAAAATTGTAAAAGTTGGTGAATTAATAATTCTTTTAATTCCTAAACCCTTTCCTATTCCTTTAGTAAAGGTTGTTTTGCCTGCACCCAAATCACCATTAAGTGTCAATAACATATGCGGTTTTAGTAATTTTCCTAAATATTCACCAAAAGCTAATGTTTCATCTCTATTATTTATAGTAATCACTTTTTCCATAATAACCCTCTTTTAAATCTTGATAAAAACTATACCATTTCTTAGTAAAATTCTGATCAAATGGTCCTCCCTTTTTTACTGCTAAATCAATCAAAACATCTAGTTGTTTCTTTAAAATTTTGTCTAATTCATCACTATAGCCCATTTCACGAGCATGTTGACGATATTCTTCTTGATCTAAAATACGATAGTTTCCATCTGGAAATACTTTTAAATCTAAATCATAATCAATATATTTTAAAGCCTCTCCATCATATAAAGTTGGTGAAGCAATATTACTATAATAATACACTCCAGTTTTTCTAATCATACAAATGACATTGTACCATTTATGTTTGGGCATATACCAAATAGCAGGTTCACGTGTATGCCACATTCTGCCATCTGATTCTGTCACCAATGTCCGATTATTAATAACAATGTAATGATCATCCGTTTCTTGTAAAACAAGTCCCTTTGACCAACATCTATGTATTTTACCATTATGTTTATATCCATGTATTAAGATTTTCTTTCCTACAATATCTTCCACACCAAACGACTCCTTATTAACATTTACATTATACACAAATTCATCTTTCTTTCAAAGAAAAAAAGACTCGAAACGAGTCTTATAAATGAACTGCTTTTTTAAGCCTTGGATATAAAATCACAAACAAAATAAAGCAAGCAATGATTGTTGCAATATTATAAGGTAAGTTATAAGTTAAGTTTGCTTGTAATGGTGTTTGGAAAGCATACCATCCTGAAATCAAATGACAAATCGTTTTTAAAACACCCATTACGATAATTCCAACAGGTAGTTCATACTTACCCACCTTTAATAAAGGAATAAGTGGTGTAAGTCCAATTAAAACCATTGGTAATAAATAATCAAAGATTACCGATAAAGGACCATAAAATGTTGCAAGTCCTAAAGCAAAATGTAGACCTAAACAAACAAGTGAAACAATCAAACTATAACCCCAATTCATCAAATAGCCACATAAAATAATTGCAACAAGCGAAAAAGCACAGTTACCACCTTTTGGCATCTCATAAAATTTTGTGCAATATTCTAAAACAACTTGCATTGCCGCAAACATTGCCATATAAGCCATATTCTTCGTAGTTAATTTAACTTCCATAGTCATCCTCCTTTAAATGAGGCAAAATAAAAACCTTTTTACACACGCAAAAAGGCAAATAAACTATTTTGCACTCTCTACGCTAGCATTACCTAGTTCAGATTATAAGGGACAAGGTTTTCACCTTTCTCAGCATTTTGCGCCCCTGGCAAGTCTTACTATAAATCAATCTCTTCTTTTTTTCAATCTTTTTATAGTTTTTTCTTCCTTGTCGGTGTTATAATGGAAAAGTATTAATAAGGAGGACTTGAATGTTATGTCAAAAATTATTTCCGTAAACGCTGGAAGTTCATCTTTAAAATTCCAATTATTTGAAATGGATGATGAAACTGTTATTACTTCTGGTGTTATTGAAAGAATTGGTTTAGAAGATTCTATTTTTACTATTAAGTATAATGGAGAAAAAGATGTCACAACTTTACCAATCGAAAACCATAAAGTTGCTGTTCAACTTTTATTAGACACTTTAATCAAAAAAGAAATTGTTAAAGACTTAGACGAAATCAAAGGTGTAGGTCATCGTGTAGTTCAAGGTGGAGCTTATTTTGATCAATCAGTCATTATTGATGATGATGTAGTTGCTAAAATTGATGAATTAAAATCATTAGCACCTTTACACAACCCTGCTCACTTAACTGGATATTATGCTTTTAAAGAAGCAATTCCTAATGCTGGAGCTGTTGCTGTATTTGATACAGCTTTCCATCAAACATTAGAACCAAAAAGTTATATTTATCCAATTCCTTACAAATATTATGTAGAAAACAAAGTACGTAAATACGGTGCTCATGGAACAAGCCATTTCTATGTTTCATCTCGTTGTCGTGAAATGATGGGAAACCCTAAACACTCACGTATTATCGTTGCTCACCTTGGAGCTGGTGGTTCTTTAACTGCTGTTAAAGATGGTAAATCAATCAATACATCTATGGGATTTACACCTCTTGCTGGTATTATGATGGGAACACGTTCTGGAGATGTTGATCCTTCAGTTATCGATTATTTAATCGAAGAAGTTGGTTTAGATATGAAAGAAGTCATCAAGATGCTTAATAAAGAATCTGGATTACTTGGTGTTTCTGGTGTATCAAGTGACTTTAGAGATGTACAAGAAGCTGCTGCCAACGGTAATGAAAGAGCGCAACTTGCCTTAGATATTTTCTTTAGAAGAGTTATTGCTTATATCGGTCGTTACTTCATTGCTTTAGGTGGAGTTGATGCTATTTGCTTTACAGCAGGTATTGGAGAAAACTCATTCTTTGCAAGAAAAGAAATTTGTAATTTATTAGCTGAAGCTTTAGGTATTGAAATTGATGATGATGCAAACGTTAATGGTAAAGGTGATCGTTTAATTTCTACGCCAAATAGTAAAGTTAAAGTTTACGTTATTCCAACAAACGAAGAATTAGTTATCGCTAGAGATACTAAGAGATTGTTAAATTTATAAGATAAAAGAAAGGTCTCCTCGTGAGACCTTTTAATATTCATCATCTTCATCAAAAATAATATGTTTTATGTGATTTTCTATTTCTTTTTTATCCGTAATTACATTGCAAAATCTTTTTCTAATATCTAATCTTTGAAGATCAACAACACGCATATCACTCAACTGCATACGACTCCTTATTGGATATTTTCTTATTTTTGCACGAATATCTAATTCATATTCAGTTGCTTCTGGTGAATCTTCTTTAATAGATGTACAGGGAATAACGAGCATTTTCGACCCAAAATCTTTTAAAACGTAGCACCAATGCCCATCCATCAATTCTTTAGGGAATCCTCTACCAATATTAAAATAGGCCATTTGGTGAACCATAGGTCGACGAGAAACATGATAATAAGTTTGATCAGGTTCTGGATTCTCTTCTTCAACTAATTGACAATAAAAATACTCTAATTGTCTTGTTTGATGCAATAAAGAATAGGTATACTTTTCTACATCATAGCATTCTGTTTCTTTCAAATTTTTTAATGATTTTTTCATTTCGTCCATATTATATTCTACAGACATCTCACTTTTTTTATTTTCCATAAAAATACCTCCATTATTATATCGCCAAAAAAAATCATTTTTTCTTCTTTTTTTAAAAAATTTGTAGTTGATTTATAAATAAGTACTCTATATAATAGATGCGGTTATAAAATGAGATTTGAAAATAGAGCGCCAGGACTGCATTGCAGTTGACGAGGACTAGACTTATCGAAAAATTCGGCGGATGGTCTAGAGGTATGATACTACCTAAACGATGAACAAAAACTACAAGTGATTGTAAAACAAATTCATCTGGTATCCTCTTTTTTATAACCACACATATAAATGTATAAAGGAGGATTTTTTATGTGTGGAATTACTGCCATTAGTGCAAACAAAGAAGCCCTACCATTCTTACTTCAAGGGCTAGAAAAACTAGAATACCGTGGATATGATTCAGCGGGTATTACAACAATTGAAGGAAACCATTTATTTACAAAAAAAGCTAAAGGCCGTCTTCAAAATTTAAAAGATTTATTAAAAGATGAAAATGTTTTAGGTCATGTTGGGATTGGTCATACTAGATGGGCTACTCATGGAATCCCATCAAATTTAAACTCTCATCCTCATACTAATAATGATGAGACTATTTCTTTAGTTCATAATGGAATTATTGAAAATTATAGAGAACTTAAAGAAATCTTAATTTTACAAGGATATCAATTTCATTCTGAAACAGATAGTGAAGTTGTTGTTCATATGATGGATTATTACTATAAAAAAGAAAAAAATTTACAAAAAGCATTAGAAAGAGTTATTACAAGAATTGAAGGAAGCTATGCTTTATGTATTGTTTCAACAATTGAGCCTGATAAAGTCTTTATCGCTAAAAAAGACAGTCCATTAGTTATTGGAAAAACAGCTGATGCTTCTGTCGCTGCCAGTGATATTCCAGCTATTTTAGATTATACAAAAGATGTTTATTTCTTAGAAGATTATGAAATCGCTATTTTAAATAAAGGAAATGTTTCTTTCTTTGATCAATACGGAAATCCTATCGAAAAAGAAATCACTACTATTCCTTATGATAATGAAGCTGCTCAAAAAGGTGGATATGATACATTCATGTTAAAAGAAATTCATGAACAACCATATGCTATTGCTGAAACTTTAAGAGGACGTGTTGAAGGAACAGATCGTATCATTTTACCTGAACTTGATGCCATTCATGATAAATTCAAAACTTTCAACAAAGCTTACTTTGTTGCTTGTGGAACTGCTTATCACGCTTGTCTTTCAGGAGCAAATATTTTAGAAAGATTAACAGGAATCCCTACTTTTACTCAAGTTGCCAGTGAATTTAGATATTGTGATCCTATCGTTGATGAAAAAACAATGTGTGTCTTTGTTTCTCAATCAGGAGAAACAGCTGATACAATGGCTGCTTTACGTTTAGCTAAAGAAAAAGGATGTACAACAATTGCAGTTGCAAACGTTTTAGGATCATCTATTTCTCGTGAAGCTGATCATACAATTTATACATGTGCTGGTCCTGAAATTGCTGTTGCTTCAACAAAAGCTTATACAACACAATTAATTGTCTTATTATTACTTGGTATGTATATTTCTCAAGCTTTAGGAAATGAAAATGAAGATTATAAACGTATTATTGAAGGTATTGCTTCATTACCTCAACATATTGAAAACATCTTAAAAGATGAAAAAACATTTGAACATTATGCATCTTATTTAAAAGATTTAAAAGATACTTATTATATTGGTAGAAGTTTAGATTATGCTACTGTTTTAGAAGGAGCTTTAAAATTAAAAGAAGTTTCATATGTCCATGCTGATGCCTATATTGCAGGTGAGTTAAAACATGGTCCAATTGCATTAATTGAACAAGGAAGTTTAGTGATTGCTGTAGCAACACAACCAAATATTGCTGCTAAAACAATTTCTAACATTCAAGAAACAATTGCTCGTGGTGCTAATGTTATCTTATTTACAATCGATGGACAAGAAGTAGGAAATGTTAAAGAAACATATATCTTACCTGACGTTGATCCAATCTTACAATCTGTTTTAGTTGCTGTACCTTTACAACTGATTGCTTACTATGCAGCTGGTCTTAAAGGTTGTGATGTTGATAAACCACGTAACCTAGCTAAATCAGTTACAGTTGAATAAAAAGAAAACTCTATGATTCCTATTTCATAGAGTTTTTTATCTTTTTATTCTTTTAACAAAAAAAGCGCTTAGGCGCTTTTTTAACTATCTTCTTAATCCTAATCTTTGTACTAAAGAAGCATATCTTTCGATATCTTTATTTTTTAAGTATTTTAATAAATCTCTTCTTCTACCAATTTTCTTTAATAAACCTCTATTTGAGTGTTTATCTTTTGGATGTTGTTTGAAATGACCATTTAATTTGTTGATATCTGCAGTTAATACAGCGATTTGTACTTCTGGAGAACCAGTATCTCCTTCTTTAGTAGCATATTCTTTCATGATAGCTTGTTTTTCTTGTTTTGTTAACATTTCTTTTATCCTCCATATGTTAATTTCTTGGCAATATCCAAGCTATACGTTGAGTATTCGCATATCCTAGACATTGTTGCACGACTATTATAACAAAACATATATAAATTTCAAAGACTTTTTTTAATTATTTTGTAAATCTCTTGAAAATTATTTTTTTGTCTAAAATTATTTAAAACTAACAAAACAAAAGGTGCAACCATAACCCCCCAAATACCCATCAATTTCATAAACAGATACATAGCAACAAACATATAGAGAGCTGGTATTTTGATTTTTTTAGATAAAAGATGTGGTTCTAAAATATTCCTTATCAGAGCAATGATCCCATAAAGAATTAATAGTTTTAATGATATAGATATTTGATTTAATAAAGCAAGAGTAATGATCCAAGGAAACATAATCATCTCAATTCCTAATACTGGAAAAAAGTCAAAGAAGGCAATAAAAAAAGAAAAATTCAATGCTTGTTTGATTCCTATCACTTGAAAGCCTAAAAAAAGCCCTATAAATGTGATAACAAATAAAATACTATATGTTTTTATAATGATAATAAACGTCTCTGTAAAAGAAGATATAAGGGTCGTATAAAGACTTTCTTTTTTTCTTTGAATAAGTGGTTGATGAAATAAAAAAAGCATTGTTAGAAAGAAATGAATAAACAGACAAGCAATAAAATGAACCATATTCATCGCAAGCGATAATACATAATGAATACTTGTTGAAAGAATATTTTGAATGAGAGTTTGAATTTGTTGATAAAATTGCGTAAAAAAAGAAATGAGATATTGATGGCTAAGAAGTTCTTGATAAACCGTTTCTATAAAGCTCGGTAGAAAAGAAAGTGTTTTAATAAAAAAAAGACATGAAAAGAAAATAAAGA
>ERZ836939.2141-NODE-2141-length-20114-cov-4.017299_pt1 | contig 20114 bp, 12 predicted proteins | sample MGYA00519912_ERZ836939 | MGnify/ENA primary metagenome ERZ836939 (study PRJEB31850, sample SAMEA3708810) | human gut metagenome | biome: human gut; feature: human-associated habitat; material: faeces | place: China | collected 2014 ...
TTTTACAACATCACCGGCGCCCATAGTGATCACCAGATCACCAGAGGCTGCATGCTGCAAAATAAATTTTTCAATTTCTTCAAAGGTTTCAAAATAATGAGCACTTGTACCGGCCTGCTCTAACAAAACGCGGATATTGTCGGAGCTTATGCCAAGATCATCAGTTTCTCTTGCCGGATAAATTTTTGCAAGAACGACCTCATCTGCTAAGGACAGAGCTTTTGCAAAATCAGTAAGCAAGGCTTTTGTTCTTGTATAGGTGTGCGGCTGGAAGATGCACCAGATCTTTTTGTGAGGATACTTCTTTGCAGCAGTAAGTGTCGCTGTGATTTCCTGCGGATGATGTGCGTAATCGTCAATAATAGTAATTCCATTTACGACACCCTTCTTTTCAAAGCGTCTCTGTGTGCCATGGAAATTCAAAAGACCGGAAACAATGGCATCTATTGAAATATTCAGCTTTTTGCAAAGGGCAACGGCAGCAAGTGCATTGTAAACATTATGCTCTCCAGGAACACTTAACTGAATGTGACCAAGTGTAGTGTTGCTTGCATCTGTGACGTCAAAGGAAGCTTGAGCAAATTCATTATAGGAGATATTAGAAGCACGATAATCGCAGGATTCTCCGTGTCCAACAGTGATAATCTCGCAGTCAAGTCCATTGATCAACTCAGAAAGATTATGAATATCACCGTTAATTACAAGTATTCCATCCTTTGGAAGCTTTTCCATAAATAAGCGGAAAGAATGACGGATATCGTCAATGTCCTTAAAGAAGTCAAGATGGTCTGCTTCAATATTCAGGATAACTTCCATAGTAGGATAGAAGGATAAAAAGCTGTTTGTGTATTCGCAGGCCTCAGTGACAAAAAGATTTGAGCCACCTACGCGAATATTTCCTCCGATTGTTGGAAGAATGCCTCCGACAGAGATTGTCGGATCAGTATCAGCAGCCAAAAGAATTTCAGTAACCATAGAGGTCGTAGTTGTCTTTCCATGAGTTCCAGCAATGTTGATTGCCGTTTTATAGTTTCTCATCAGCTGTCCAAGAAGCTCAGCTCTTGTTAACAGCGGGATATTGCGCTTTGTTGCGTCAACAATCTCTGGATGTTCAGGATGGATCGCTGCTGTGTAGACAACGACATCTGTTCCCTGCGGAATGTGAGAGATGGACTGATCATAAAAGATAACAGCGCCAAGTGAGGACAGATGGTCAGTCAGAGGTGATTCCTTAGAATCAGAGCCGCTGACGGTAAAGCCCTCCTTCATTAAAACCTCAGCAAGTCCGCTCATGCTGATGCCGCCAATTCCAATAAAATAGACATGGCATGGATTTTCAAAATTAATATGGTACATGGTACTTCCTCCGAATAATCAAGTTAAATAAGCAAAGTCAATACTGAAAAACAGTTGTTTCTTAACACAAATTCTGCTTGATTTAAGTATACTCGATTTTGGAGGAATGTAAAGCGTAAATGTTATTATGCTGTGCGAATGAACGCCTATTCACAAAACTGCAATATTTACAGCATGCCCGAAGGTGAATGGATTTCACGAGCCGGATTAGTTGCATTACAGTTCACTAAACGCCTATTCACAAAACCGCACGTTCCGTGCGTCGCTGCTAATCGCAAACAAAGTTTGCTCGCGCTTTGTTTTGCTCATAAACAGGCGTTCACCACATCCTGCTGATCTGTCAAATTTCCATGCAAGCATGAAATTTGTCAAGATCTAGCAGGTTGCGTGAACTGTAACAAATAAATAAAAATGCATATTTTTTTTTCTGTAAATTGTTCACTTTTTGAAAGAGATGTGCTATAATAACGACAAGTACTAAAAGATTACAGTTCCCCAAACGCCTATTCACAAGACTGCACTTATGTGCCTTCACTGTTAGACAGTTCTATTTCACTTGATGACAGGCGCTTGGTGAACTGATAACACAACAATTAAAGAACAAAGGGGTGATTTTGTGGTTAGAAAGGAAATGATCGCCATGTTATTGGCGGGCGGACAGGGAAGCCGTCTTGGAGTTTTGACTTCAGAAGTAGCGAAGCCAGCTGTATCCTTCGGCGGGAAATACAGCATTATTGACTTCCCATTAAGTAACTGCATTAATTCAGGGGTGGATACAGTAGGTGTGTTAACACAGTATCAGCCACTTCGTTTGAATACCCATATCGGCATAGGTATTCCGTGGGATCTCGACCGTAATTATGGCGGAGTGACAGTACTATCTCCATATGAAGCAAACGAGAACAGTGATTGGTATACTGGTACTGCAAATGCAATTTATCAGAACATTCGCTATATTGACAGCTTTAATCCAGAGTATGTATTGATTTTAGGCGGTGATCACATTTATAAAATGGATTATCAAGTGATGCTTGATTATCATAAGGCAAACAATGCAGACGTTACGATGGCTGCTATGCCTGTTCCGATTGAGGAGGCAAGCCGTTTTGGCGTGCTGATCACAGATGATACAGGCCGTATCACTGATTTCGAAGAGAAGCCTGCACATCCAAGAAGCAATTTAGCTTCCATGGGTATTTACATATTTACATGGTCTGTGCTTCGTGAGGCATTGATCACAAATAAAGATATTCCAAATTGCGACTTTGGTATGCATGTCATTCCATATTGTCATAAGCGTGGTGACAGAGTATTCTGCTATGAATTTAATGGATATTGGAAGGATGTTGGAACACTTCATTCCTACTGGGAAGCAAATATGGAGCTGATTGATATCGTTCCTGTATTTAATCTGTATGAAGAGTTCTGGAAGATATATACTAAATCTGATAATCAGCCGCCGCAGTATATTGCAGATACGGCACAGATTGAGCGCTGTATCATAGGTGATGGCTCTGAAATCTATGGAAAAGTACGAAACTGCGTTATTGGACCAGAAGTTATTGTTGAAGAAGGTGCAGAAGTTTATGATTCCATTTTGATGCAGGGTGCTGTAATCAAGAAGGGAACAAAGATTTACAAGTCAATCATCGCACAGGATGCAGTTGTTGGAGAAAATTGTACGATTGGTGTCGGTGAGTATGCAGACAGCCAGTATAATAAGAAGGTTTACTGCTGTGATCTTGTAACCGTTGCAGAAGGCTCCGAAATTCCGGATGGCGTTACAATTGGAAAGAACGTAGCAATTGCCGGAAAGACCGCTATTGAAGATTATCCGGATGGAAATCTTGTAAGCGGTGGATACATCATCAAGGGAGGCGAGGAAGAATGAAAGCGATTGGTATAATTTTAGCCGGTGGAAACAACAAGAGAATGAAGGAGCTGTCATATAACCGTGCGATCGCTGCTATGCCAATGGTAGGAACCTATCGCAGCATTGATTTCGCGCTGAGCAACATGTCAAACTCCCGTATTCAGAAAGTAGCAGTTTTAACACAGTATAACACTGTATCCTTGAATGAGCATTTAAACTCTTCAAAGTGGTGGGATTTTGGAAGAAAGCAGGGCGGTTTATATGTATTCACCCCTACTATAACCGCTGAAAATAGTAACTGGTATCGGGGTACAGCCGATGCCCTGTATCAGAACCTGCATTTCCTCAAAAGAAGCCATGAACCATACGTGGTTCTGGCTTCTGGCGATGGAATTTATAAGCTGGATTATAATAAGATTCTGGAGTACCACATTCAGAAGCGTGCTGATATCACTGTTGTCTGCAAGGAAATGCCAGAGGGAGAGGATTTAAGCCGCTTTGGACAAGTGAAGGCAGATGATGACGGAAGAATCCGAGGCTACGAGGAAAAGCCAATGGTTGAGACTTCCAGAAATGTTTCATGTGGTATCTATGTAATCAGAAGACGTCTTTTGATTGAATTAATTGAGCGTGCAGCAGAGGAAGATAGATATGATCTGGTCAAGGATATTCTGATCCGTTATAAGGATATCAAGAGAATTTATGCATACCAGCTTGAAACATATTGGAATAACATCTCCTCAGTTGAGGCTTACTACAGAACAAATATGGATTTCTTAAAGAGAGATGTCCGCAGTTATTTCTTCAAGGAAGGCAACAGTGTATTCACAAAGGTAGATGATCTGCCGCCGGCAAAATATAATCCGGGTGCTAATATTTCAAACAGCCTGATCGCATGTGGAAGTATTGTAAACGGTACAGTTGAAAACTCTGTTGTATTCAAGAAGGCATATATTGGAAACAATTGTGTTATCAAAAATTCTATTATCATGAACGATGTTTATATCGGAGATAATGCAGTCATTGAAAATTGCATCGTTGAGAGCAGAGGAACCATCGAGGCAAATGCATGTTATAAAGCAGAGCCAGGTGATATTCGCATCGTTGTAGAGAAGAAAGACCGCTTCATCATTTGATAATACCAGGGGATCAAAGTCACAAGCGAATCATGCTTGCATGAGAAAGCTTGTGACCTTGATCCCCGCCAAAAACATGAGGATGAAGCGAAGCGAATCCGAATGTTTTTAGAATTTATATAAAAGAAGAATAAAAAATTAGCTGCACAAAGGCGTGCAGAGGACGGAAAGGCAATACTGGGATGGAAATTACAGATGTGAGAGTGCGCAAAGTTGCACTGGATGGTAAGATGAGAGCAATCGTCTCTATTACGCTAGACAATGAATTTGTGGTTCACGATATCAAGGTGATCGAAGGAGAAAAGGGAGTATTTGTTGCGATGCCAAGCCGTAAATCGGCGACAGGAGAATACCGAGATATCGCACATCCCATTAACTCAGAGACAAGAGATTATGTGCAGAAGATTATTCTCGAGAAATACGAGGAGGCTTTGCAGGAAGCATAAACTTTGATTTCATAACAATTCGACAAAGATATATGAATACTTATAAAAGAAAGACTGCCCTCGGGCAGTCTTTCTTTCTCTTGCAATTGTCGTCTTCATTCGGTATAATGTGGCTGAGGGAAAATGTAACGTAATATTTTTGGAAAGGCGAGGTTTTAAAGTATGAAAAGGAGAAAAACAGCAGCGGGACTATTGGCGGCATCACTGCTAGTAGGAGCAGCGCCGATGGTGACAAATGCGGCGCCAGTGAGAATTGTATCAACAAGCATAACAGAACAGTCTTCGTCAGGCTATCGTGTAAATGTAACATTTTCGGCAGATGCAGGTGTGAGCCGTGTTATGATGCCGACATGGACAGAGGCAAACGGACAGGATGACATTGTGTGGCATCAGGCAAGTGTTAGTGGTAATACTGCATCATTCTATGTTCCAGTCAGTGCCCATAAAGGAGAAAGCGGTGCATATATTACGCATATTTATGTATATGATAGACAGGGACAGTTTGCGCTAAAGGGCGAAAATGTAACAGTTCCAGCATCTACATCTGCGTCATCAGGCCTTTCAATCGGTGACGTTTCTATTACGGAACTTAGTGCATCGGGCTACCGAGTTACGGCAAAAATAAATGCACCGTCAGGAGTAAGCAAAGTATTGATGCCAACATGGACAAACGCAAATGGACAGGATGATCTAGTGTGGCATCAGGCAAGTGTAAGCGGCGATACAGCTACATTTTATGTGTCGTCAAGTGCCCATAAGGGAGAGAGCGGAGCATACACGACTCATATTTACCTATATGATAATGCAGGAAAGTTAGCACCATTAAAGGGTGTCAATGTAACTGTTCCATCAGGTGCAAATCCTGGAGGCAATTCAGGAAATAATAATGGCAGCGGTACAGGTGTGCTGTCGATGGCGATTCCATATGTAACAGAATTATCATCAAATGGTTTCCGTGTGACAATTCAATTTAATGCACCTGCAGGCTATAAAAAGGTTTCAACTGCAGTGTGGACAGCAGCAAATGGACAGGATGATCTGGTATGGCATAACATGACCGTATCTGGAAACACAGCGACATGCTATGTTCCAGTAAGTGAGCATAAAAACGAGCACGGTTCATACATTGTGAATGCGTATGTATTTGAGACTGACACAAAATATGTACTTCAGGGAATGACCGTTCCAGTGCCGTAAACAAAGAAAATGGAGGAACAAATGGCAAAGAAAAGACGTAGCTGGGAAGACTATCAGAAAAAGAAAATAAAAAGAGGCCAATCAGGTGCGCCTATTGTCATACTTTTGGTGCTACTTGTAATTGCATGTGCAGGTCTTGGTGTAGTGGCATGGGTATGCCTGCGCCCAGTGACGCTTCCACATGTGCAGCCAAATCAGGCAGCATCGACGAAAGCACCTGTGGAATACGAAACATGGGAGGCAACAGAGGCGGCTGCGGATGGTGCTCTTGTACAAAGCAGTGATCCAGTCATACAGGCTGCTAATTTAAAGGCAATGCAGTACGATTATGACGGTGCAATTGCACAGATTCAGTCAATACCTGGCTATGCAGATAATGAAACATATGTCAGCTGCATTCAAAGCTATGAGAGTTTGAAATCACAGGCTGTACAGTGGACAGATTATGATAAGATTACACATATCTTTTTCCATAGTCTTATTGTTGACAGCGAGCTTGCATTTGCAAGCTATAAGAGCAGTGATTATGATCAGGTAATGACAACCATCGAAGAATTTAAGGATATAATGCAGTCTATGTATGACAAGGGGTATGTTTTGATAAGCCTTCATAAGATTGCAAAGATGGAAACGCAGCCAGACGGCACCGTGCAGATGGTGCAGCAGCCAATTTATCTTCCGAGAGGAAAAAAGCCATTTGTACTTTCCGAAGACGATGTATGCTATTATGAGTATATGACAGGAACTGGATTTGCGACAAAGCTTTGTCTTGATGAAAACGGTAAGGTTGTAAATGAGTATGTTGAGCGTGATGGAAGCGTATCATATGGTTCTTATGACGTTTTGACTGTTTTAGAGGATTTTATTGAAACACATCCTGACTTTTCTTATCAGGGTTCAAAGGGTATTCTGGCATTTACGGGATATGATGGTATTTTAGGCTATCGCACAAGTGATTTTTGGTACAATGAAAATTGTGACTATTACGTTTCTACACCTGCAAACGATAAAGAAAAGCGCGAAGATCATACGTCACCAAATGAAAATATTGAGCAGGACAAGCAGACAGCACGAGAAGTTGCACAGGCAATTCGCGATCTGGGCTGGGAGCTTGCCAGCCACAGCTGGGGTCATCTGAATATGACAAGTACAAGCTATGAACATCTTGTATGGGACACAGATATGTGGGAGCGCGAAGTAGAATCTATAATCGGAGATACAGATATTATTTTATATCCGTTAGGAGCAGATGTAGGAGACTGGAGACCATCACAGTATACATTTGAAAATGAAAAATTCAAAAAGCTCTGGGATGTAGGCTTTAGATATTTCTGTAACGTAGACAGTACTCAGTACTGGCTGCAGTATGGCTCAAATTACATGCGTCAGGGCCGCCGCAACATGGATGGTCAGATGATGTTTAAGCAGATGGTTTATCCAGAGAAGGTACTCACAAGTGATCTGTTTGACGTATATGATGTCTTTGACAGACGCAGACCGCTTCCTGTAAATGGTATAACAGTGCCAGAAGATTTTGATCTGCAGGCGCTTGCCGATTTGCTTGGAATGAGTGAGCGCATAATAAATTGAACTAACAGAGGAGAGAAAAACATGTATATTATAGCAGGTCTGGGAAACCCAACCGCACAGTATAGAGGAACAAGACACAACGTTGGCTTTGAGGTTATTGATTACCTTGCTGACAAATACAATATTGATGTAACAACAAAAAAATTTAAGGGATTAATTGGAACAGGCGCGATTGAGGGACAAAAGGTTGTTCTAGTAAAGCCTCAGACTTTCATGAATTTAAGCGGAGAGTGTATTCAGGAGGTCATGAATTACTACAAAACAGATATCTCTGATTTAATTGTAGTATATGATGATATTAACCTAGAGCCAGGACAGCTTCGCGTGCGTGGTAAAGGAAGTGCAGGCGGTCATAATGGTATGAAAAATATCATTATGCATTGCAATTCACAGGATTTTCCAAGAGTGCGTGTCGGAATCGGAGCAAAGCCGCCAAAGATGGATTTAGCAGACTTTGTACTCAGCCATTTCCAGGGCGAAGAAAAAAAGGCAATGGAAGACGGCTATAAAGAAGCTGCCGATGCAGTTTGCTCCTTAATGAACAACGGACTAGAGGCAACCATGAATCATTATAACCAGAAGAAAACAAAATAATGATAAGGAGGGTCAATTGTGGGTATTTTTGCAAATCCGCTGACGGATCTGCTGGAATATGAAGACTTTTCAAGAGATTTTTTGAAGGGAACAGATCCAGTGGGCATGACAGGCTGTATTGACTCCGAGAAGGTGCATTTTATGAGCACCTTTCTTGGAGAGAAAAAAGTGCAGCTTGTTGTGACGTACAATGAACAGCGGGCAAGGGAAATTGAAGAAGATTATAAATTATTTTGCAGTCAGGTCTATGTGATTCCACCGCGTGACCTGATCTTTTTTAGCGCAGATCTGCAGGGAAATGCCATCATTGCAGAGCGCATGAAGGCATTTGCAGCACTTTATCAAAACGAGGCGAAGGTTATCATCACGACAATGGATGCGCTCATGAGCGAGGCAGTGCCGTTTGAACAGCTGATGAGTCATGTGATAAAGCTAAAAGAAGGTGATGAGCTTGATCTTGAAAAGCTAAAGCATGACCTGACTGTGATGGGATATGAGCGTGTAGGACGTGTGGAGGAGCCAGGACAGTTTACTGTTCACGGAGGTATTGCTGATGTATATCCATTGACAATGGAGGTTCCGGTTAGAATCGAGCTTTGGGGAGATGAAATAGATACGATTCGCTGCTTTGAACCGCAGAGCCAGCGCTCAATGGATCAGATCGAGTCCGTATCTGTTTTTCCAGCGGCAGAGGTGATCGCAGATGATACGGCAAGACGGCGTGCTGTTGGAATGATTAAAAATGAGCTTGAGAGTCAGTTAGCTGTCTTTAAAAAAGCAAAGGAGCCAGACAAGGCGAAGCGTCTTCGTGAGGAGACAAACCGCATATTAGAGGCACTTGGCGAAGATGTTGTATTAGAGGCACCAGACAGCTATATAAGCTATTTTTATCCGCGCACTGTTCAACTTTCTGAATATTTTGATGAGAAGAACACGTTAGTTTTCCTTGATGAGCCGATGCGTCTTAAAGAGCGCGGTGATGGTGTGCAGGCTGAGTTTGAGGAAAGCATGAAAAATCGTCTGGAGCAGGGCTTTCTTTTGTCAGGTCAGACAGCGCTTTTAACACCGGCAAAACATGTTCTTGCTGCTTTTGAGCGCGGTCAGGTTGCAGCATTGTCTTCACTTGACAGCCGCCTGGCTGACTTTACGGTGGTAAACAGCTACGCAGTAAATGTTCAGAACATGAACACCTACCGTGAAGGTTTTGAACTTTTGATAAAGGATCTGACACACTGGAAGAAAGAAAAGTACCGAATTGTTCTTTTGTGTCCGTCAAGAACTCGCGCAAACCGCATTGTCAATCAGCTTATAGAGTATGATCTTTTGGCATATTACAGCGAGGACGAGGATAAAAAGATAAATCCAGGTGAGATCATGGTTACTTATGGAAATCTTCACCGTGGCTTTTTATATCCGATGCTAAAATTTGCTGTTATCACAGAGAGCGATATATTTGGTGTTAAGAAAAAGAAAAAAGAAAAAAAGAGCCACTATCAGGGTCAGCGAATAAGTGATTTTGCGCAGCTAAAGCCTGGTGATTATGTGGTGCATGAAAATTATGGACTGGGGATTTATCGCGGAACAGAGCGACAGATTGTGGATAAGGTAACAAAAGATTATATTAAGATAGAATATGGTGATGGAGGAAAACTGTATTTTCCCGTCACACAGCTTCATATGATCCAAAAGTATGCTGATTCAGAGTCTAAGCAGCCAAAGCTTAACAAATTGAACGGCCAGGAGTGGACAAAAACAAAAAGCCGTGTTCAAAAAGCAGTCAACAACATTGCAAAGGAGCTTGTGGAGCTTTATGCAGTGCGCCAGAGTGGTCACGGCTATCAGTATGGAGCAGACACTGTATGGCAGAAAGAATTTGAAGAGCTTGTACCATTTGATGAGACAGCAGATCAGCTTGCAGCAATTGATGCGACAAAAGCTGATATGGAAAGCACGAAAATCATGGACCGCTTAGTGTGCGGTGATGTAGGCTACGGAAAAACAGAGATTGCCATCAGAGCTGCCTTTAAGGCTGTGCAGGACAGTAAGCAGGTCGTATTTCTTGTGCCGACAACTATTCTTGCTCAACAGCATTACAATACATTTGTTGAGCGAATGAAGGACTATCCAATTCGAATTGAACTTTTATCACGCTTTCGCACGTCAGCGCAGATCAAGGCATCACTTGAGCGCTTAAAAAAGGGGCTTGCCGATATTGTAATAGGAACGCATCGTGTGCTGTCAAAGGATGTTGTATTTAAAGATCTAGGCCTTTTGATTATTGATGAGGAACAGCGCTTTGGTGTCACACACAAGGAAAAGATTAAGCAGCTTAAAAAAGACGTTGACGTGCTGACACTAACGGCAACACCGATTCCGAGAACACTTCATATGAGTATGATAGGCGTGCGCGATATGAGTGTGTTGGAGGAAGCACCGTATGAGAGAAGACCGATTCAGACATATGTAATGGAAATGAATTGGGAGATGGTTCGCGAAGCAATAAACAGAGAGCTTGCCAGAGACGGACAAGTTTATTATGTGTATAATCGTGTCAAGGATATTGATCAGATTACGGCACAGATAGCAAAGCTTGTGCCAGATGCAAATGTTGCCTTTGCACATGGTCAAATGTCAGAGCGTCAGCTAGAACAAATCATGATGGACTTTGTTAACGGTGATATAGACGTGCTTGTTTCCACAACTATTATAGAGACAGGCTTAAACATTCCAAACGTAAATACTATTATCATCCACGATTCTGATCGCTACGGACTTGCACAGCTGTATCAGCTAAGAGGACGTGTAGGCCGTTCAAACCGCACTGCCTATGCTTTTATCATGTATCAGCGAAACAAGATTTTAAAAGAAGAGGCTGAAAAGCGTCTTCAGGCAATTCGTGAGTATACTGATCTTGGTTCAGGTATTAAGATAGCCATGCGTGATCTGGAAATTCGAGGCGCTGGAAATCTGCTTGGCAGTGAGCAGCACGGTCATATGGAAGCAGTTGGCTATGATCTGTACTGCAAGATGTTAAATATGGCTGTCAAAAAAGAAAAGGGTGAGCTTGAGATGGAGGAAACCTTTGAAACAACGGTGGACATTCCAATCAGCGCTTACATTCCAGACAGCTATATACGAAACGAAGAAGACAGGATGGAAATTTACAAGCGTATTGCAGCAGTCGAGACAGAGGAAGAGTCAATGGATATGATCGACGAGCTTATCGACCGTTTTGGAAGTGTTCCAAAACCAGTCACCAACTTGCTTGAGGTGTCAATCCTTCGTGCGGATGCGCATTCTCTCTATATTAAAGAAATCAAGTCCTCGTCAACAGAGATTCGCCTGTTCATGCATCCAAGAGCAAAATTTGACACGATGCGTGTGCCGGATCTTATACAGTCTTACCGAGGTGCACTTCGTCTGCTTGACAAAGACAATCCTTATTTCTTATTGAGGGCAGGAGATGGCGCAGTCAAAGAAAAAACGCTGACATTGAAAACATTGAAAAAACTGTTAAGCGATATAAAAACGTTGATTGTTTCATAAAATCATGCTAAAATGAAAAGCAAAGTTCACGAGGCGCCCGATAAAGAAGATGCACTTCGGAGCGTTGATAGAGAATATAGAAATAGAGTGAGGTAAATTTATGAACCGAATTATGAAGTATGCAGCAGCATCCCTCGCAGCAGCTACTGCCGTTAGTACATTAGGCGGATGCGAACAGTTAGAGAAAAAGGCACCAGAGGATACAGTTGCTGTTTCATTTGGCGATACAAATATCATGCTGGATGAGGTTACTTATATGATACGTTCCATGGAGTATACCTATGAATCATATTTTGGATCAAACATCTGCGGCAACGATATGGGCGATGGTTCAGGCATGACAGTCGGTGATTACATCAAGCAGATGTCTCTGTCACAGCTTCGCCAGACACTTGTATTAAATGAGTATGCAAAGAAAAATGGCATTGAGTTAAGTGATGATCAAAAAGCAAAGGTAGATGAGGCAATTGAAAAGCTTCAGACAGAATCAGAGGATTATCTGGAAGCAGTCGGCGCAACAGATGAGCTGATTGAAAAGACATATACAGAGAATGCAATTGCCAATCTTGTTTATATGGATCTTGTTGCTGATGTTGATACGACAGTTGGTGATGATGAGTTCCTTCGCAAAAAGATTGCATATGTAAAGCTGACGCCAAGTGAACTGACAGAGACGACAGCAGCCGATGAGGCAACTACAGAAGTGTCAAGTGATGAAGACAGCAGCGAAGGGGCATCTTCTATAGAGAATACAGAAGCAGAATCAGAAAGTGCATCCAAGGATGTAACGACTTCCACAGAAGAAGCAAGCAGTGAAAACGCATCCACTGATGCAGTATCAACTGAGGAAGCATCAAGCGAGAATGTTTCGGAACTTTCCTCTGAGGCATCCACTGAAGATTCAACTGAGGTAGAAACACTTTCAGAAGAAGAGCAGGAACGTCAGGATGCGATGAACGATGCAGCAGACAAGATCCTTAAGGAATTTGAGGAAGGAAATGATGCAGCAGACTTTATCAGTGATTATCAAAATGACAGTCACTTTACTGCAACAAATTCTGAGATTTCCATTAGTGAGGATGGAACTGCTGTATATAATGCAGCTGCATGGGCACTGGCAACAGACGAATGCACTGTATATAGAAGCGATGACGGCAGCATCTACATCATCCGCTGTCTTGATGATAACGATGAGGAAGCACGTCAGAGTGCCATAGATTCAGAGATCGAAAGCAGAAAGACAGCATTGTTCTCAGAGAAATATGCCGAGATTCAGGACGATTCTTCCAAGTTTAAGGTAGATGAGGATGTGATTGACACAATCCGCTTTACAACTCCGGTTTACGTAGCACCAAGCGAGGAAGAAACATCAGAAAGTGAAACTAGTGGCGAGGAAACCTCAGAAAGTGAAACTGGCGAGAAAGAATCAACAAAAGAAGAAAAATCAAGTGAGTCTGATGAGTCAGAGGAAGCGGTAAGTGAAGCTTCTTCAGAGGAAGAGAGTAAATAATTAAGAGCCGCCTAATATCGGGAAAGGCACAGTAAAGTGTCATTTTCCTGATTGCAGGTGGCTTTTTTGGCGAAAAACGCGGTCTCTTTCTTAATCGTTATCCCGATTTCACTTGACATCTCGTAATAATTTTGTTATAATGCCCCTCGAAGTGTAATAATTTTGTAATATTTAGTAATAGTTCACTCGTGAATTGTTACTGTGAAACTAGCGAGGGAGTGCAAGCTTACTCGCTCGCAGATAAGAATGTAAAGAGGTTTTATAAAGAAAGGCTTGGTATATATGAAGATCAAAGGAAACAGATTTGTTACGTCAATCTTAGCAGCGTCTATGCTGTCTGGTACATTTTTTGTTCCGGCATCCGCAGGTGAGCTTGAGGGTGAGAGCGCAATCGCAGGCATGGCTGTTACATTGAATAACTACTACGCAGGAGAGGAAACTCCGGATGAGGCAATCTTAGATTATCTTGTTCCTAAGGCTCAGGCAACATCTGAGGCTGAGAGTGAGACAGAAACCGAAGAGCCAAAAACCGTTATGGCCGCTACTGTTGCTGTCACTTCAGATGCTTCTAATGTAGGACTGGTAAGCGCAGCAGGTTACTTAAACGTGCGTGAACAGCCATCCACAGGCAGTGTAACAGTCGGAAGACTTTTCAGTAACTGCCAGGTTAACATCAAAAGTTCCGTAAACAACAGCGAAGGCAGCTGGTATCGTATCACTTGCGGCGATGTAGAAGGTTATGTAAGCGCAGCCTACGTATTAGTTGGCACAGCAGCCAAGACTGCTGAGGACAATATCCAGAACCGCTATGCAGTTGTTACAGCAGATCAGTTAAATGTTCGCGACAGTGCATCTGACAGCGCAAATGTTGTTGGAACTGTATACAAGGATGAAGAGTACGCAATCATCGAGGATCAGGGTGATTTCGTAAAGATACATATTGCAAATGATGAGGTTGGATATGTTTCAAAGTCCGGCATCACCATTAAGACTCAGTTCGCTCAGGCTCAGAAGGTAGACAATGAATTTGTATCTCAGGAGCTGGAGAACTTCATGATCGATATCAACTACTCTAGAAACGTATACGAGCAGGCAATGGCAGAGGGAACAGGCGAAGGCTACTATCGTGCATATGCAGCTATCGTTTACGCAGCAGAGCTTCTTGGTTACTACAGCGAGTTTGCAGCAGATTCTGGATTAGAAGATCTGGCAGCAACTTCAAAGCAGGAGCAGGAAAGCGCACTTGCACTTGCAGATGCAGCATATAAGTTAGCATCAGATTCTGGTTACTTTACTCAGGTTGCAGAATCAGTAGCATCAAGCGAGGCAGCAGCAGAATCCTCCGCAGCAGCAGAGTCTGTACAGGAAACTCAGACACAGCCATCAACAGATGCATCTTCTGAGGGAAATACAACAAGTAATACAGCTGAGACAACAGCACCAAGCAGCTCAGCATCTGATGAAACCATAAGTGTAGAAGTTCCGACTGCAGCATCTGTAACAGGCATTGAGGCTTGCTATCAGGGCGGTACAAAGTATGTGGGTGATGTTGTCTACACCGCAGAATTGTTTGTAAGAGTAAGCTACAGCGATGGAACTGTAAAGGATATTTACGACGGATGGTATTCACCACAGGTAGGTATGACCTTAAAGCAGGAGGGCTATAATGTTGTAACCATGTATTATGGTGATTTTAGCTCCAACCTTGAAGTATACGCAAACCCGGCACCGGAAACTCAGCCGGCAGCACCAGAGACACAGCCAGCGGCACCAGAGACACAGCCGGCAGCTCCAGCGCCAGCCCCAGAGACTCAGCCAGCGGCACCAGAGACACAGCCGGCAGCACCAGAGACACAGCCAGCAGCACCAGCACCAGCCCCGGAGACTCAGCCGGCAGCACCGGCACCAGCTCCAGCTCCAAGCGGTAATGGACAGTCTATCGTAGACTATGCAATGCAGTGGGTAGGACAGTGTAATTATGTATGGGGCGGTACAAACCTGACACCAGGAGGCGGTGTTGACTGTTCTGGATTTACCATGAACGTATACGCAGCATTCGGTATCAGCCTTCCGCACTACTCCGGCGAACAGATCAACTATGGACAGGCTGTATCATACGAGCAGCTGCAGCCAGGTGATCTTATCTGCTTCTCAGGCCATGTAGCAATCTATATCGGCGGCGGCATGATGGTTCATGCAGCAAGTGCAGAGAGAGGTATCGTAGTAGATAATGTATTCTATAACAAGCAGCCGATCGGATATCGTCGTCTTGTATAAATAGTTAAAATTCAAGGCCGTCTGTCAGAGTTGACAGGCGGTCTTATTTTCGTGTATTATAACCGTAAGAAACGAAGACATTAACAGTTAACGTTAACTGGGAAAGAAGGTAATATTGCATGAGACGTGATAAAGTCAATTACTATCTGGATCTGGCAGAGATCGTATCCCAACGAGGAACCTGCCTTAGACGCCGCTACGGTGCTGTTATCGTAAAAAATGATGAGGTGGTATCTACTGGCTATGTTGGTTCCCCGCGAGGACGCAAAAACTGTACTGATTTAGGGTTTTGTATCCGACAGAAACTTCAGATTCCAAGGGGTGAGCGCTATGAATTGTGCAGAAGCGTTCACGCTGAGGCAAATGCCATAATCAGTGCATCAAGAGATCAGATGATCGGAAGCTCTTTATATTTGACAGGAGTAGAAGCAGATACAGGTGAATATGTAAAAAATTCCAACAGCTGCTCCATGTGTAAGCGAATGATCATAAATGCAGGAATCGAGACTGTATATGTGCGTGATGATAAAGATAATTACCGAGTTGTAAAGGTAGCAGACTGGATTGAAAAGGATGAATCACTAGAGGGCACATTCGGGTACTAAGTAAAACATGAAATTTGGCTAATTTCATCTTGATTTTCGACAGGCGGTCATATATAATTAGGGGTGGTGTCCATGCGGCAGATTTGTTCGTGTGCGTTTGGCAGAAAAGAATGCAAGAAGCGTAAAGGCACCATGAAACCTAGGCTGGCGAAGCAAATGGTAAAAGGGCTTCGTCTGTGTGAGAATGTCACAACAACAGGAAGGAAAAGACAAATGATACATCAGCAATACGAAGTAGATGACCATCTTCATGAAGAATGCGGCGTGTTCGGCATTTACGACATGGATGGCAATGACGTAGCGTCGACTATTTATTATGGTCTTTTTGCTCTGCAGCACAGAGGTCAGGAGAGTTGCGGTATCGCGGTAAGCGACACTAGCGGTCCCAAAGGACTAGTACTGAGTCATAAAGGAATGGGTCTGTGCAACGAGGTGTTTACCCCGGAAGACTTAGAGTCAATGAAAGGAAACATCGGTGTAGGCCACACCAGATACTCGACGGCAGGTAGTTCTACGAGAGAGAATGCACAGCCGCTTGTATTAAACTACATCAAAGGAACACTAGGCCTGGCACATAATGGCAACCTGATCAATACGCCGCAGCTGCGCCAGGAGCTTGCAAGAACAGGTGCAATCTTTCAGACGACAATCGATTCTGAGATTATCGCGTACATGATTGCAAGAGCCAGAGTTGAACAGCCGACCGTACAGGCAGCTGTCGCAGAGGCGATGAAAAAAATCAAGGGAGCGTATTCACTTGTTGTCATGAGTCCGAGAAAGCTCATTGGAGCAAGAGATCCATATGGCTTTAGACCGCTGTGTATCGGAAAGCGTGGCAATGCCTATATACTGGCATCAGAAAGCTGTGCACTTGACACTATCGGTGCTGAATTTGTCCGTGACGTAGAGCCGGGCGAGATAGTCACCATCACACAAAAAGGAATTGAATCAAACCGAAGCATGTGTATCCCAAAGGAGCAGCATGCAAGATGTATTTTTGAATATATTTATTTTGCCAGACCAGATGCCTATATTGATGGCGTAAGTGTATATGAGAGCCGTCTGATTGCAGGACGTTCTCTTGCAAAGTATCACCCAGTTGATGCTGATCTTGTTGTCGGTGTTCCGGAGTCTGGTAATGTCGCAGCTATGGGTTATGCGATGGAGAGCGGAATTCCGTATGGCATGGCATTTGTAAAGAATAGCTATGTCGGCAGAACCTTTATCAAGCCAAAGCAAAGCAGCCGCGAGTCAAGTGTTCGCATTAAGCTGAACGTACTTACAGAGGCTGTAAAGGGAAAGCGTGTCATCATGATTGATGACTCAATCGTGCGTGGAACCACAAGTGACCGTATTGTAGGTATGCTTCGTGAGGCAGGCGCAAAGGAAGTTCATGTAAGAATCTCCTCACCGCCGTTCTTGCATCCGTGTTACTTTGGAACTGATATTCCATCTGAGGATCAGCTGATTGCACACAACAGAAGTGTAGATGAAATCTGTAAGATTATCGGAGCTGATTCCCTCGCATACTTAGACGAGGAATGTCTGTATGAAATGTCAAAGGGACTTGGCATTTGTACTGGATGCTTCAATGGCAAATATCCGCTGGATCCGCCGACAGAGGACATCCGCGGCGACTATCAAAAGTAAAAAGATATAGAAGAAAGGTTGGTTTACTATGGCAACAGATCGTTATACAAGCCCACTTTCCGAGCGCTATGCCAGCAAGGAAATGCAATATATTTTTTCACAGGATAAGAAGTTTACCACATGGAGAAAGCTGTGGATCGCACTTGCAGAGAGCGAGAAGGAGCTGGGATTAAATATTACAGACGAGCAGATCGCTGAGCTTAAAGAGCATCAGAATGATATCAATTATGATGTTGCAAAGGCAAGAGAGAAGGAAGTTCGTCACGATGTTATGTCTCACGTTTATGCATATGGTGTACAATGTCCAAAGGCAAAGGGTATCATCCATCTGGGTGCAACCAGTTGCTATGTAGGTGACAACACTGATATGATCATCATGCGTGAGGGACTGCAGCTTGTAAAGAAGAAGTTAGTCAATGTCATTGCTGAGCTGGCAAAGTTTGCAGACCGCTACAAGGCGCTGCCGACACTGGCATTTACTCATTTCCAGCCGGCACAGCCAACCACAGTCGGAAAGCGTGCAACGCTTTGGATGATGGAGCTTGTGCAGGATTATGAGGATATCTGCTATGTAATCGATTCCTTAAAGCTTCTTGGCTCTAAGGGAACAACAGGTACACAGGCATCATTCATGGAGCTGTTTGACGGTGACCATGCAAAAATCAGAAAACTGGATCAGATGATCGCAGATAAGATGGGCTTTGCTGGTGTATATCCTGTTTCTGGACAGACCTACTCCCGTAAGGTAGACAGCCGTGTATTAAATGTACTGGCTGGTATTGCAATGAGTGCACATAAGTTTACAAACGATGTGCGTCTTCTGCAGCACTTAAAGGAGGTAGAGGAACCATTTGAGAAGCATCAGATCGGTTCTTCTGCAATGGCATATAAGAGAAATCCAATGAGAAGTGAGCGTATTGCTTCTTTGGCAGACTATGTGATCTCAGATGCTATGAATCCGATGCTTGTCGCTTCAACTCAGTGGTTTGAGCGTACACTTGACGATTCTGCAAACAAGAGAATCAGTATTCCAGAGGGCTTTTTGGCAGTTGATGGTATTCTGGATCTTTATCTGAATATCGTAGACGGAATGGTTGTTTATGAGAAGGTAATTCACAAGCATCTGATGGCAGAGCTTCCATTTATGGCAACAGAGAATATCATGATGGATGCAGTAAAGGAAGGCGGAGACCGTCAGGAGCTGCATGAGAAGATCCGCCAGCTGTCCATGGAGGCTGGACGTAATGTCAAGGTAAACGGTCTTGACAACAACCTGCTTGATTTGATTGCAGCAGATGATACATTCCACCTGACAAAAGAGCAGCTGCAGCAGTGCATGAATCCAGAGCGTTACACAGGACGTTCTAAGGAGCAGGTAGAGGATTTCCTCGCAGAAGTAATAAATCCAATCCTTGCTAAGAACAAGGAAGACCTTGGTATGACAGCAGAGATTAACGTATAAGAAAGGTAAGGTAACTGATATGGCAAGAGCAATTGTAGGCGCCAATTGGGGCGACGAGGGCAAAGGTAAAATTACTGATATGTTAGCACAGGAGTCTGACATTGTAATCCGTTTCCAGGGCGGAAGCAACGCTGGACATACAATTATCAACAATTATGGAAGATTTGCAATGCACCTTCTTCCATCCGGCGTGTTCTCACAGCACACTGTAAATATCATTGGAAACGGTGTTGCACTGAACATTCCGTATTTTATAAAGGAGTTAAACAGCTTAACTGAGCAGGGCGTTCCGAAGCCAAACATTATGGTTTCTGATCGTGCACAGATCCTGATGCCATATCATGTAGCATTGGATACCTACGAGGAAGAGCGTCTGGCAGGAAAGTCCTTTGGTTCCACACGTTCCGGTATCGCTCCGTTCTACTCTGATAAGTATGCAAAGATTGGCTTCCAAGTAAGCGAGCTGTTCGGAGATATGGACGAGTTAAAGGAAAAGTGCGAGCGCATCTGCACCTTAAAGAATGTTATGCTTGTTCATCTGTACCACAAGGATCCATTAAATGCAGATGAGATTTTCAATACACTTATGGAATACAAGGAGATGATCGCTCCTTACGTAGCAGATACAGGACTTTACCTGCATCAGGCAATCAAGGAAGGAAAGAAGATTCTGTTAGAGGGACAGCTTGGTACCTTAAAGGATCCAGATCATGGTATCTACCCGATGGTAACTTCTTCCTCTCCATTAGCAGCATACGGTGCAATCGGCGCAGGTATCCCGCCATATGAGATCAATGAGATCACAACAGTTGCAAAGGCATATTCTAGTGCAGTAGGCGCAGGTGCATTTGTCAGCGAGATCTTCGGTGAGG
>ERZ836939.2156-NODE-2156-length-20007-cov-4.910886_pt1 | contig 20007 bp, 14 predicted proteins | sample MGYA00519912_ERZ836939 | MGnify/ENA primary metagenome ERZ836939 (study PRJEB31850, sample SAMEA3708810) | human gut metagenome | biome: human gut; feature: human-associated habitat; material: faeces | place: China | collected 2014 ...
ACTCAATTCTATCACTATATCTTTCCGCATTTCACTTTTTTGTAGTAACTTTGCGCCTCTAAACACTTAAACAATTCTATTATTTATGATTACATCAGACCAACTACATGACGTGTTGGAGCGCGAGCAAGCGCTGAGGGGGTATCTTTGACATTGATGGTAAGTCCATTCAATTAGAAGAAGAAGAATTACGTACACAGGATCCTGCTTTCTGGGAAGATGCAAAACGGGCTGAAGCTCAGATGAAGAAAGTGAAAGACTTGAAGAAATGGATCGAATTGTATAACGATGTGAAGGCGGCTGCCGATGAGGTTCAGTTGGCTTATGAATATGTGAAAGAAGGAATCGTCTCTGAAGAAGAGCTGGATGCCAATTATGCCAAGGCAATCGAGCTGATTGAGAACTTGGAGTTCCGCAATATGCTTCGGGATGAGGCCGACCAGATGAGTTGTGTATTGAAGATCAATTCAGGTGCCGGTGGAACAGAAAGTCAGGACTGGGCATCCATGTTGTATCGTATGTACACTCGTTGGGCAGAGGCAAATGGATATAAGATTTCTATTGCCAACTACCAGGACGGAGATGAAGCTGGTATCAAAACGGCGACAATCAATATCGAAGGTGATTATGCGTATGGGTATTTGAAGAGTGAGAACGGAGTCCATCGTTTGGTTCGTGTTTCACCATATAATGCACAGGGAAAACGAATGACTTCATTTGCTTCGGTGTTCGTAACTCCATTGGTTGACGATTCTATTGAGGTGAAGATTGATCAGGCTGCTATTTCATGGGATACTTTCCGTTCGGGTGGAGCCGGAGGTCAGAATGTGAATAAGGTAGAGTCTGGAGTTCGCTTGCGTTACCAATTTAAAGATCCTTATACCGGTGAGGAAGAAGAAATCTTGATTGAGAATACGGAAACCCGAGATCAGCCGAAAAACCGAGAGAATGCCATGCGTCAGTTGCGTTCTATCTTGTATGATAAGGAATTGAAACACCGGATGGCTGAACAGGAAAAGGTCGAAGCTGGAAAGAAGAAGATCGAATGGGGATCACAAATCCGCAGTTATGTGTTTGATGACCGTCGGGTGAAAGATCATCGGACTAATTACCAAACTTCCGACGTGACAGGTGTGATGGATGGAAAGATCGATGGTTTCATCAAAGCTTATCTGATGGAATTTGCCGGATCTGAATCTGCTGAAAAATAGAAATAAACAGAGTTATCAACAATCTGTTAATAAAAAATCTGGGTGCAATATTTGCGTATGTCAAGAATAAGTCGTAATATTGCACCCGATTTCAGAACACATGTTCTTTGAAAGACTGGTCCTATAGCTCAGTTGGTTAGAGCACCTGACTCATAATCAGGGAGTCCTTGGTTCAAGCCCAAGTGGGACCACTTCTATTTATTGAATCACTTGCGAGTTTTTCGTAAGTGATTTTTTTGTTTATATATATTCTCAAATCTATTAGGCATGAAAAGACTGTTTTTATCTTTCTGTATCGGGCTGGCTTGTTGCTCTTTGTCTGCCCAGTCTACTGTTACTTATTCTAATCCGGTTATACCTGGAGATGTTGCCGATCCTACGATTATTCGGGCTGGTGATGTATATTATGCTGCCGGGACATCTTCTGAATGGGCTCCCTTTTATCCTTTATTCCAATCGTATGATCTGGTGAACTGGCGACAGATCGGACATTTGTTTGAAGAGCAGCCTGCTTGGACGAAATCTTCTTTCTGGGCACCAGAGTTATTCTATTATCGGGGAACGTATTATGTGTATTATACGGCTCGTCGGAAATCGGATGGGATTTCCTATATCGGTGTAGCCACTTCTGATACACCGTCCGGACCTTATACAGATCATGGAGTTGTTGTTGAATATGGAACAGAAGCCATTGATGCCTTTATCCTGGAAGATGAAGGGCAACTCTATATTTCTTGGAAGGCTTATGGATTGGACGATCGTCCGATCGAATTGCTGGGTTGCAAATTGTCGGCTGATGGATTAAGATTGGAAGGTGAGCCTTTTTCATTGTTGAAAGATGAGGAAAGGCGGGGGATGGAAGGACAACACTGGCTGAAACTGGGAGATTATTATTATCTGATTTATTCGGTGAATGGTTGCTGTGGTCCGAAAAGTGATTATGCGGTATCTGTAGCCCGTTCCAAATCATTGCAGGGACCGTATGAGAAATACGAAGGAAATCCGATTTTACATGGTGGAGACGAAATCCAGTCATGTGGACATGGAACGGTAACTACAACGCCCGACGGACGGATGTATTATCTTTGTCATGCCTATTTCCCCGGGGAAGATTTCTTCATGGGACGTCAGCCGATTCTGCAGGAACTGGTGTTGGGCAGTGATGCCTGGTTGCATTTCAAGGAAGGAGAAACGGCTTCGAAGACACACCCGCTGCCGTTGGCCGGACATGTGCAGCAACCGGTTCCCGACTTCTACGATGATTTTACTTCAGACCGCTTGCGTGTGGAATGGACCTGGAACTATCCGTTTGCCACACCCCGTATCCAGTTGTTTGGCGGCCGCCTGTCATTGAGCGGAGAACCGAAGGCAGATGCTGGGGCAGGTACTGCTTTATGTTTGCGTCCGGTAGCAGCCGATTATACATTTGAAACGGTTCTCTTGAATCAGAATGAAGCTCGCAAAGGTATAACAATGTATGGTGATGATAGGAATCTGTTATCAATTACTTGTCGGAATAATCAATTGGAATTATCTTTACGGAAAGATGGAAAAGAAACTCCGTTGGCTGCTCCGGTTATTCTTCCCATACCAGAAAGAGGCGAAACCCCAGTTTATCTGCGTTTACAAGTCAAAGCGGGTTGTCAGTATGCTTTCTTTTACAGTCTGAATGGTAAGGATTGGACACAGATCAAGCAGCAAGTTCAAAATGCTGATCTGGTGCAATGGGATCGGGTTGCCCGTCCCGGATTATATTATGAAGGGAAAACCGGAGAAGCTTTATTCGAATATGCTTTGATGCGTAATCAACAGTAGAAAAGATTTACAGAAGGAATGAAAAACGATTCTCGTGAGTTTCCTGTTGGATTCTCAGGAGAATCGTTTTTGTTTCTCGTTGGATTTGAAATGACTTGGAATATCTTTCGTGTTAGAAGTTTATTCCTGGACTAAGGCACGGGCGATAGTCAGATCGAATGGGGTCGTGATCTTTATGTTTTCCCGGTTCGATAAAACCATAGCTACCCGGAAACCGGCAGCTTCAACTACCGAGGCATCATCGGTAAAAGTATCCGTATAAGGTTGTTGATACGCATTTAGCAGCGTGTCAGATGTAAATACCTGAGGTGTATGAACGGCATAATACAGCGAACGATCTACCGGACAACTACTCCCGTCGGCCTGTTTCATCCGGAGTGAATCAATCATCGGCAGGGCAGGAACGACAGCACCCGTTTCTTCGGCTTGGGTGAAACAGGCAGAGATTACTTCCGGAGATACAAATGGACGGACACCGTCGTGTACAGCGATCAAGACTTTTTCGCCGGAAGCTTCTATTTCTTCTCGAATCGCATTCAGTCCGTTCTGTACGGAATGAAAACGGGTTTCTCCCCCATTGACAATCCGATGAGGAGCCTTGCATCCAATTTCCTTACAGAGCATCTTCCAATATGCTTGGTGGTCAATGGGTAGAACAAGAATGATATTTATCTGATTGTCCCACTTCCAAAACTTCTCGACAGTATGCATAAGCACTGGTTTTCCTGCCATTGGAATGAACTGCTTGGGTAAATCTCCCCCCATACGCAAGCCTTTTCCGCCGGCAACAATGATGACATATCTTTTCATGATTCCAGTTCCTCCAATACTTTCTTTACTTCTTCATCTACTTTATACAGTTTGTCCTTGCAGAGTTTAATCAGACGGGTGGCTTCTTTTACATTGTCCAGTAAACAATCCACGTCTAAATCTCCCCGTTCGATATCTGCTACGATACGACGTAACTTGTCGATGGCTTCGTTGTATGATTCTGCTTTCTTTGCCATATGCCTGTAAATGTTATATAGTTTATTTCTTTTTCTTTATTTGCCGGATATCTGCTACGACTTCTCCGTCCATAAAACGGGTAGTCAGCGGTTCGTTTTCCTGAATATCCTTGACTGTCTTGACGATCTTTCCATTTTGCAATGTCAAGCTATATCCCCGTTGAAGAATATAATCCGGAGAAGCCATACGGATGAATTGCTCTTTCAGCTCCAGAAAACGTATTTCATGCGTAAAACGACTGTCTGTTGCTACCCGTATGCGTTGTTTCATTTGTACCAGGTTTGATCCTTCCCGGTTGACGGATTGCTGGATGATACCGGGCAATTGGGCCGTCAGGATATGTAAGGCTGATAAATTCTTTTCAAGTCGGTTCTTAACCAACATGGGAAAACGGGAACCGATCTGTTGTAAGGTGTAAGATTCTTCTTTTAACCAACCTCTGACTTCCTGTGTGAATCGTTCTTCCAAATCGTTTAATGTAGCGGCTTGCTGGTCCAGACAATGAATCAGAAAAGCGGCTACCGCGGTTGGGGTTTTGAGTCGTGTATGTGCTACTAAGTCTACGATTGTATCATCCCGTTCGTGACCTATTCCGGTAATAATCGGTAGCGGAAACTGGGCACAATGAGCTGCCAGTAGATACGAGTCAAAACTGTTCAGATCAGAAGTCGCACCACCGCCACGGATGATGACCACAACATCAAAATATTCCCGGCAGGCATCAATGCGTTCGAGAGCTGCGATAACGGATTCTTCCGTTTTTTCTCCTTGCATCAGCGCGGGAAATAGTTTCGGATAAAAGGGATACCCCGCCTGATTATGCAATAGCTGATTCAGAAAATCCTCATATCCGGCAGCCGTAGGAGATGTAATAACGGCAATCCGGGTAGGAAAGTCCGGAAATGTAAGTTCTTTGTTAAGCGTGAAAACTCCGTCGGCCTGTAACTGACGGATAATCTCTTGCCGCTTACGGGCCATATCTCCGATCGTATAAGTCGGATCAATGTCAACTACATTCAGACTGAATCCATATAATTCGTGGAACTCGATGGTCACTTTGACCAATACCTTCAGTCCGGAAGTGAATGTCTGTCCGGTTTCCATCTCAAAATAAGGCTTCAGCATTCGGAATACCTTAGCCCAGATGGAACCGCGGGCTTTAGCCACCAGCTGATTGGTTTTCGGATTCTTCTCTATAAATTCCAGATAACAATGTCCTGAGGCTGCATTGACACGGACATCACTTGTCTCGGCCCGAACCCAGTACGTTTCCGGGAAAGTAGCTTCCAATGTATCTCGAACAGCTCCTGTCAGTTCGGATAAGGTAAAGATCGTTTTATCATCTCCGTTTACTTCCATTTTTTAACCCTGCTTTATAGGATTTGTATATATTGGGGATACCATATCCCAATTGATTATCCGGTTGTTTGGCTTGTGACGCATACTGTTTGATCAGTGCCCGGATTTCAGCAGCATTCAGATGAGGAAGCGCTTGCCATAAACAAGCCCCCAGGCCGGCCAGAATAGGGGTAGCAAACGAAGTTCCGTTGGCTTGCCGGATGAAACCCCCAGGTTCAATAACAGAACAATTCGTTCCCATTGCTGCGACATCAGGTTTTATTCGGCCATCAGCCGTAGGACCTATGGAACTGAATCCGCTTCTTTCCCGTTTTTCTGTTACGGCTCCGACGGTCAGAATATCCGGTGTATCAGCCGGAACGGTAATCTTTTCCCATCGTGTATTACCTTCATTGCCGGCACTCGAAAAGACCAGCAATCCTTTTTCTGCAGCAATCTGTGCCGCTTGAGAAATAAATGCTGTTTTACCCGTCAAGTCATCGTGTGTATAATCAGTAGCCGGTTCATCAAAGTCAAAATAACCTAATGAGGAGGTTATGATATAGGCTCCGACACTGTCTGCATATTCTATGGCTGCTGCCCAGTAATCTTGTTCGATGGGTGATTCTCCGTGAGAATCTTCGCTCTTGATTAACCAATAGGTTGCTTCAGGAGCTGTGCCGATCATAATACCCGGTAAATTGGCTGCTAGGCAAGATAATACTTTTGTTCCGTGTTCATCGCTGGCATAAACCGTTTCCCCTGGATATACCATGTTGCGGGTTCCGGCAATATGGGTAGAGGCGAACGCTTCGATTCGGTTGACATCCGTGAATCCTGCATCAATTACGGCGATACGTATTCCTTCCCCTTTGAATCCCTGTTTGTGCAGTTTGTCTCCTTTCATCATGCGGATTTGTTTCTGCGCATAGCCGTATGGGTTACGAAGAGGTTCAGCGTCTGTGGATAAAGCTTCTGTACTTGTCGGATCTTGCCAGGGAATGTGTTTACCTTTCCACACCCAGCACACAGAATCGACAAATGCTATCTGCTTTAAATTCTCCACCAGACTACTATCCGGATATTCTACAACTACGGTTGATAACCAGCGGCTTTCTGTAATAAGCGTACAACCACTATTGGTTAATTGCTGTTTGTAGGCAGCAGAGATGGGCAGGTCTGATTCAGAAATGGGAATGTGTTGTTGATTTCGCCGTGTGAGTGCCGCTTCTGAAAGAAAAGCTTCCGGCTGGTGGATATGATAGATTTGATTTCCTTTGTCTTTGAGGTAAACACGAAACCGATAATAGGTATTTTCACTCCACGAAAGGGTAGAGGCGAAGAGATATAAAAGTAGCAACCAATATTTCATACGTTTCTAAAGATCCTTATAAAGAGATGCACACAAAAGCTCAAAGAAAAGACACTGTACAAGTTTCCTTTGAGCTTTTGTGTGCTGGATTTCATCTTGTGGAGGCCGGAAAAATGCATCCACTTAAATTTTATTCATCCATCTTTTTACAGATAGGTATTTCTCGTTTGATGTTCTGACGCAAAGAGATCAATGTCTCTGTTGCTGTTACGCCAGGAATTTCCTGAATTTTAGAGTTTAATAATTCCATCAAATGTTCATTGTCGCGGGCGTACAATTTAACCAACATCGTGTACGGACCTGTTGTAAAGTGGCATTCTACTACTTCCGGAATCTTTTCCAATTCAGGCACAACATCTTTATACATAGAGCCTCTTTCCAGTTTTACACCGATGTAAGTACATGTGTTATATCCCAGAATTTTGGGATTAATGTGGTATCCTGATCCGACGATAACATTCATATCGATCAGACGTTGTACACGTTGATGAATGGCTGCACGTGATACTCCGCATTCTTCTGCCACATCCTTGAACGGAATACGGGCGTTCTTTGAAATAATATTCAGGATCTGATGATCTAGTTTATCTATTTTTTCCATATACTGAAATGATTAATATATTCAAGAATGTTTTTACCGTATCAAAAATATGTATTTTATTTTGAAAAATGAGCATTTTGAAAGAAAAAAGTCGTGAAATAATAAAGAAGCAGGGAAAAACTGCTTTACAACATGCTTCTCCCTGCTTTTTTATGAAAAGACGCGTATCGTTGTATAATAACGATGCTATGTCAATGATTTATTTTACGATATCTAATAATTCTACTTCGAATTTCAAGACACTGTTCGGTTTGATTTCCGGACCTGCAGCACGTTCTCCGTATGCCAATTCTGACGGAATCCAGAAAATATATTTAGAACCTACCGGCATCAACTGCAATCCTTCTGTCCAACCTTTGATTACTTGGTTAACACCAAATTCTGCAGGTTCACCACGATCAACAGAGCTGTCGAACTTAGTTCCATCCAATAATGTTCCAGTATAGTGTACTTTTACACGATCCTTTTCTGTCGGTTTAGCACCTGTTCCTTCTGTGATGACTTGGTATTGCAAACCGCTTTCAGTTGTGATAACACCACTTTTTGTCTTGTTTTCAGCCAAGAATTTTTCACCTTCTTCTTTGTTCTTCTTAGCTTCTTTTGCAGATGCCTGAACAAAATAAGTCTGCATATATTCACGAGCCTTTTCAGGAGTCATCTTGGTTGAATCACCTTTGATTGCTTCTACAAAACCAGCGATTAAAGCATCTACGTTAGCTTCACCACCCGGTAAAGTTTTCAGATTTTCTTTGTAACCAGCACCTGTGCTCACACCAATTGCATAGCTGACGCTATCTACATCATTGCTCAAGCTGACATTCTGCTTTGAATCGCAAGAAGTAGCAGCAAGACCCAATACGACTGCAGATGCTGCAGCCAAAACATTTACTTTTTTCATTGTATATTTATGTTATAAATTTATTATTACTTGACGATATCTAGCAGTTCAACGTCGAAGATCAACGTACTGTTCGGTTCAATCATTTCACCGGCTCCATGTTCTCCGTAAGCTAGATTAGAAGGAATGAACAAACGCCATTTTGATCCTACCGGCATTAACTGCAAGGCTTCTACCCAACCAGGAATAACTTGGTTAACACCGAATACAGCAGGCTGTCCGCGTTGTACAGAACTGTCGAATACAGTACCGTTAATCAAAGTTCCATGATAGTGGCATTTTACTTTGTCGGTTGCAGACGGTTTCGCTCCATTACCTTGTTTCAGTACCTGATACTGAAGTCCGCTTGGTAATTCTACTACACCCGCTCTTCCTTTGTTGATATGTAAGAATTCTTCTCCTGCCTTTTTGTTGATTTCCATCTTCTCTTTCTGCAGTTTGATGAAATATTCGTTGATGACTTCCTTGGCTTCATCGTATGTAATGGCCGGTTGTTTTTCTTCCATAACATCTGTCAGACCCTTAATGAAGTCTTCAACTTGCAGATCTTTGATCCCTGAGTTCTGGAAATTATTTCCAATGCTTAATCCAAGTGCGTAGCTAACTTTATCCATGTTTTTATTTTACAAACTATTTATGCGGCGCAAATGTAGTGTTTTAATCAGATAAATACCTCATATATTCAATGAAAAATTCTAAAGGGAAAAGGATTCGGATGGATCTATCTCCGATTTTTGCTACTTCTCTTGTAGAATTAATCTTGTGTATAGACCAACTTGATTACTTGGGCTTCTGTTTCTTTGGAAGCATGAACCAGTTCTTTCTGAGACATACGGATAGGTGTTTGGGAAAATTCGGGTATGTTGAATGAAAACAACGAATTACCGTAGTAGTCTGGAGATTGCTGTGGAAGCAGAAAAGGTTTGCTTAGCTTCCCTGCTGCATCAATGTGTGCGATAAACGGGCGTGTGAACAATCCATCCAGACGGCGGCTGGAAAAAACAATCCAGTGTCCGTTACTGCTCCACGAATGATAACTTTCTACATCCGAGCTGTTAATTGTTGTAAGACTGTCTGTTTCGAATGTGTCCAGATGTAATAGACGAAGGTCTGCATCTTTATGCCAGATGGAAAAATTACCATAGTCGGAAATAGTGTATAAAAGATATTTCCCGTCTGGAGAAACTCGGGGGAATTTAATACTTCGTCCTTCTTTCCAGGCATTAAACAAAGTGTCAATCTGATTCCCGATTTCTCCGGTTTCGGGTTGGAAAGATACTTTCAGTAAATTGTATTTAACATTCCTGTATTGATCAGGCATAGTAACCGAATCCGCAGAACAGTAAATCAGTGATTTTCCGTCTGGGGTAAAAGTGGGGAATGTCTCGAAATGTTTGGACGAAGCAAGCCAAGGAACACTGTATGCTCTTTCTTTTTCCAGATCATAGATGACAATGTCTGAGCTTTCATCATAGACTTCAATCCGATTGGGATCGGCATAATGGAAATCTTGGTGTGTTTCATTGGTCGAAAAAACAACGTATTTTCCGCTGGGATGCCAATAAGGATAGACAAAGGCTGATGCCTGTCCGTCTTTTTCTAAGGTGATCTTCTTTATCTGATCATTTTCTACCAGATACGTACCATTATAATAAGCCCGTTGATGAAATAACCATTTCTCTCCGTTCTGTTGGCAGAATGAATGACAATTCATACAGCTGTTGTTTGTGTATTGGTTGGTAAGAACAGGTTTTTCAACAAAGTTTTCAACACATCGTTGATAAATCCCCATCTCATTCCACATCCGATATCCTGGAAATATCCGGCGATAAGTCAGGTAAGAATCAATGGAATCAGCAGATATATAAATAGGGAAATCTTTTCTTTTCCAGCTGTTTGTCTCTTCTTTAAAGAATATGCTTGCTTGAATTTCTTTCCCTTGTGCATCATGCAATAGGTCTTTCCAGTCGGATACTGGGATGTTGAAAACTCCTTTGTCTGCTTTTACTTTTAACTCTTTGTTCGGACTTTTCAACAGGGTTATACCTTCCATATCAGTAGCTGGAAGCCGGAAGTTGAGAGGTGCTATATTGACGGGTATTGTAACCGATTCGTAGTTGGGAAATAATTGGACATCTCCGGCTTGAACCTGTTCCGGTAGTTTAATATCGCAAGCTGTTTGGGTAAAACAGATGAGTAATGTGCTGAGTAAAGAATAAGCTTTCATGATTATTTCTGACTTTTGAATTGTTTGAAATAATAGTAGAACCAATAGGTGTGTCCGAATTCTTGGTAGATAGCCTGCATATTCTGACTTTGAGAATGGCTGTTCATCAGTTGTCTCAGTCGCTGGTATGATTTACGGATATCCGGTTGGACCTGAATCTTTCCGGTCAAGGTATTGTCTGCCTCTTCCAGAATTAACCAGGCTTCCTGATAATGTCTGGGCCATGGTTGATTATTCGGATAGGCTGTGTCTGTTAAATATTGACGGAATTTATCCAGCTGTTTGTCTAGTAGGTAATAGCAACCTTTATATTCCCAACCAATACGGTTAGATATATCATACGAGGCCCATAGAGAATCTGTAGACATTAGGGAAAGTAATAAGTCCTGTTGCTGTTGCGGCATTCTTTTATGTTTTAATTCCGGCTCTTCTTGCATTTTCTCCGGATCTCGTAAATAAACTGCATATTGTTGCGCCCATTCTTTATAAAATGGCATTTGGAATAAGAGGTCTATATACTTTTTAGCTATCTCTTTTTCTCCTCTTAATAGGCTGATTTGTACCAGCCGTTGCATCATGCGGGCGCTTCCTTTTCGTTTGGATTGGGTAAATCCGTCCATGGCATAACTCTCTGCTAAAGATAGGTCTCCAATCATAAAATGAATGTCGCAGAGTAATTTGTCCATATAAAGGCTTTGATTCCAAGGGGCAACCAGACTTTTGGCGCCTTTCTGGTCGAAGGCAAACATGTTTTCGGCTAATACTCCCTTTTGAGCTAACGACATGTTTAAATAGTTGAGGCTGATATAATCTTGTATGGGTTTCCCTTTATATCGGTTGATGATGGTATCCCATTGTTTTTCCCGAGCTAAATAAGCAAGTTCGTCTGTCATTCGGTTTTGCATGTCTAAGGAATCTGGCATACAATACCTTCCAAATAGCAACGTGGGTATGCAGCAACAACAGTTAAGAATTATTTTTACGCTTGCTTTCTGTGCGGGGATAAAAGCGAGCAGAAAAGACACAAGTAATACCCCTATAAGGAGAAGCGAGTATTGCAGCCACACATAGTAGATGAAATAATGGGGAAGCAATTGTATCTCCAAATATGATTCAGGCTTGAAGCCTTCCAACAAAGATACAGGAATGTTGAATGATTCATAGAATAATAAGAAAACCATTGCTGGAATCAGGCTCCACAAACCTTGCAGCTTTTGTTTGTAAGTCGGGTATAGTGCAGCTGCTGTCAGCATATAGATGACAGCATAACAGATGGCTAATAATCCCGTAAATAGGAAGATTAGTATGGTGGATAGAATACCGTATAGGGCAATTGTCTTTGAGCGGTTGATACGTGTTAAGGGCAGAAGAGACAGATGGAAGATAAATAAAGCTATTGTTCCATCAACCAAGAAATTACTGCGGATACTCATTTTGAGAAGTAGAAGTAAAGGAAAAACGGCGAGTATCAAATGATAACCGGCTGGTTTGATTTTCTGCAGTAAATGGTAGAAGCTAAGTCCGCATCCAATGATAAGAATCATTTGGATGGTAATGGCCAATAAGGGTATTCGGTAATATTGGATAACAAACTGTCCGGCAATAGCACATAATCCTCCGGGTTTAAATAGTTCGTCCTTGATTTGCCACCATTGGGGAATGAACAGTTGGCTTTCTTCTTGCTGTTGAAAAAGAAAAACACCAAAGGCGAGGAAAAAGTAATATACCAAAGCTGCTGTTATAGCCCAGAATAATGTTTGTTTCCAATTCATTTTGCCAAATTATTTCAGTTTCATATCCTCTATATGAAAAGAAGAGGGTTGTAAAAGCCCTCTTCTTTTCAATTATCCAGATTATATATAATATTAATAACCAGGATTTTGTTCCAATAAGTTATTAGCACCAATAATACTGTAGTGTAATGGGAAACGATTCAAGTCAGGATTGTTGGTGGCTTTGTGATCCCACCAATCTTCTGTTACATATGCGTTCCAACGGACTAGATCCGTACGACGGCGTCCTTCTCCCAAGAATTCAAGTTTCCATTCTTTTAACATACGATACTTATCTAGATTAGATGTAGTTACAGGATCTGGATCATTTCCTCCTTCAAAATAACGTTTACGTACGGTATTGATTAGGTCGGCAGCCCCTTGTTTGTCTCCATTACGCATCTTACATTCTGCTAACATGTAATATACTTCTGCCAATCGAATAATAGGAATATCCGGATTAAACATTTCTTTATATTCATCTTGATTTGGGCGTGGGCTGAATTTAATTAAGCGCACGCCAGAATTTTCTTCTGCTGTTCCAACTGTAGATGGAAGATCGGCTTCTGTTGCGTAATCTGTTCCTAACTTAGCAAAATAAGAAATCTGGTCTCTAACAAGAAGAGGCTTACCAATATATTCACGAGCTCCTGTACATATCCATTCTGGATGATCTGGATTAACCATTTCTCCGACGACAAACATACCTCTGTATTTTCCACCACTTTCATAGACATATTGTTGTTTACGAACGTCCTTGTCGTTGAATCCTTCGTAATTGTTACTTAAATTGAATTGATATAAATTACCTTGTGGATCACGACTTGGTAATAAACAACATCCATTATCTGAACCTGAATCTTTTAAACCGCCTAAGAAATCTTTGAAGTTATAAGGAACAGTAAAGCCCCAATATCCTCCATCTGTCTCTAATTTTGCATTTTCACTAGGTACAGTCCAAATAATTTCAGGACAAGTTTCATTTCTAAATCCAAATATCGAAGTCCAATCTGTTGCCAAAGCATATTTACCATATTTACCATCAAGTATGTCTTGACAAATTTCTGCAGCTTCGTTATACATCGGTTTTCCTATGTAAGACTCCGCATTGAAATATAGTCGAGCTCTCAACACAGCTCCTACTGCTTGATGAATGACGTTAGTTTCCATGGCTCCAAGTTCAGTTTTTACAGGAAGCTCAGGAGTTGATAATTGGAGCAGAGAATCAATAAAATTGAAGGTCTCTTCTGCTGTTGAACGAGGTAAAACATCACTCTTCGTTGTTTTATATAGAGGCACACCACCGAAGAAGTCTAATCCATCCAAGTAGAAAGAAGCAACAAGTGTGTTTAATTGATTCATCATGGATTCTCTTGTCCCTGCCTCAAAACCAAGTGCATCGAAATCTACTCCTTCTAAATCTTCTGCAGCATCCCATGCTAACGCAACACCCATAGAGAAATTTGTCCATCCTGTTTCTATAGAAGTCATATCTTCTGTATATTCATGATGATGGAATTTCTGATAAATAGCACCATTGTACCAGTCACTACCACGAGTCGGTACACAAATCTCATCTGTACCTAATTCTTGTAATTCCCAACGTGCTCTATCTTGAGCGACCCACCATCTCCAATGGGTGAAAGGTCTGTTAAAGCGTTCCCAAACAGCGTCTTGTGATGTGTAGAAGGTCTCAGGAACGACTTGTGAATAAAATGAAGGATCTACGTCGCAGGATGTAGCAACTATAAGAGTCGTTGCTCCAGCCAATATCCAATTCTTGATTTTATTTGTTTTCATGTTGAATTTAAGCTTTTTAGAATGTTACTTGAATACCTAATGTATAAGTACGTACTTGTGGGTAAAGTTCCCAGAACTTTTCTGTACCTCTATCCCAACCGGCAATGTTAACTTCCGGATTAACACCGCTGTAACCAGTTATAGTCCCTACATTACCAACAGTCCCATAAATACGTAACCGTTCTGCCCATTTTGTGTACTGTTTTAATGGTAATGTATAACCTAACGTAATGGCATCAATTTTTAAGAAGGTTCCATCTTCTAGATAATAGTCACAGATTTGTTTTTCACCACGGATATCATTGTATTTTCCATAGGCTTCTTTCAGGACATTCAATTCATTGATACCTTGGATACCAAAATACATGTTGATAGTATTATATACGTCGAAGTTGATCCAGCTACGCATATTGATACCTAAATCAAAGTTCTTATAAGTGAATGTGTTGTTCCAACCAATAATGACAGATGGTACATAATTACCCATATAACGTTTGTCTGCTTCGGTCTTTTTAGCTGCTGGAATAACTTCACCATCTTTATTATATAACAAGAAATCTCCGTTTTCATCAATACCTGCATATTTCCATAAATAGAATGAGCCAATGGTTGAACCTTCTTCCATTCTAGCTGCATCTCCCGGACTTCCTGGAGCGGGGAAGCCGTTACCGTTATAATATGTATTGTTACCCCACAATGTTAATATTTTACCGGTATTGTGACTAAAGTTCATATTTGATGTCCAAGTAAAGTCTTTAGTCTGAATAATATCACCTCCAATTTCAAACTCCCAACCTTTACTTTCCATGGCACCAATGTTCTGCCATTGACTACCTTGCGTATATGGTGGTTGAGGAACCTTTACGCTGTAAATCATGTTATCAATTTTACGGCGATAGTAATCAAATTTACCATATAAACGATTGTTAAAGAATGAATAGTCTACACCAATGTTCCACTCTTTCTTTTCTTCCCAACCTAAAGCCTCGTTGATATTTTGAGTTTTACCATACGAATAGGCCCATGTTCCATCAGGTAACATCCAATATTGGTCTGAACCTAATGTATTTGCCATATAAGATGAACTAAAATCATTATTACCTGTCACACCGTAACCAAAACGTAACTTTAAATCATTGATCCAAGTATAATCTTTCATGAAGTCTTCATTGGAAATACGCCATCCACCAGAAATTGACCAGAAATTAGCCCAACGATTATCTGCTGCAAACTTAGATGATCCTTCATGACGGATAGATGCGGTTACCATATATTTGTCTTGATAAGAATAATTGGCACGAGCAAATAATGAGAATAAGCGTTCTGTGATATTTTTACCAGAACCCATGCCTGCTTTTCCATCACTTAAATATGTGCCCTTTCCTAAATCCCAAAATTTGATACCTTCTACATCAAAATTATAGTTCTCAGCATAGAAGTTTTCACCGTTGGTTTCAAAATAAGAATACCCGGCTACTGCATTCAAACTATGTCCGCCATTGAATTCTTTGACATACGTAGCATATCCTTCCGATGTCAAATTTTCTGTCTTGCTGAATTCTAGTTTAGCCCAACCGTTGCGTTTGTTGTTTACTTCATCTAAATGATAGCGTGAACGGAATCCATGATATTCCCACTGACGATTCTCATATCCTAATGTTTGGGTATATGATAAACCAGGAACATATTTTACATTTAATTTCATGGAAACTTCCGGCTTGAACCACTTGTCTAGTCCTTCATAAGTGGTCAACATTGAATTGGCTACAACATTATAATCCAATGTTTCTCCGGTCCATACATTATAACCACTTTCGCTGTCTGGATCATATGGAGAACGAGTCGGATTATTTCGTAAAGCCTGTTGGAAGTTAGGATAATTGTTATTTCTCCATGCTTGGCGATAATCTACATTTGGGCGTATTTCTAACCAACCATCAAATAGTTTGAAATTTGCATTCAATCTACCTCCATAGTCTTGTCGTGAATCCTGGATGGCTATACCTTCATTGTTTTCATAGAAAAATGATGTGTAGATTTGAGCGTTTTCCGTTCCTGCTTCTAAAGCTAGGTGATGTTTTTGTGAGAAATTGTCGTGATTAATTAATTCATCCCACCAGTCAACATTGTCTCCGTAATCTATACCTACTTGGTGTTCACGGTATTCATCAGCTGTCAGCATATCAGGTTTACCGTAATCCTGCTTCTTTGTTAATTCGGTACTATAGGTCAGTTTTACTTTACCATTCGTGTTTGATCCACTTTTAGTGGTAATCAAAATCACACCAGAAGCAGCTCGTGTACCGTAGATAGCACCGGCAGATGCATCTTTCAAAACATCAATAGATTTAATGTCATCCTGATTTAGTGAGCGGATATCACCGCCAGGAAAGCCATCAATGACAATTAATGGTGATTTACCAGCGTTGATTGAAGTCATACCACGTAACTGGATGCTTGTGCCTGCGTTGGCACTACCATTATTAGCCATTACCAGGCCACTGATTTTACCTTGCAGAGAAGTTGTGATATCAGAACCGCTGACTCCTTTCATTAAATCACTACCTGAAAGAGATGTAACAGCACTGGTAACTTGTTTCTTTTCCATGGTACCGTAACCTACAACAACCACTTCTTCGAGCGCTTGTGAATCTTCAGCTAAACTGACCTTGATTTGTGACTGGTTACCAACTGGAACTTCTTTTGTTTGATATCCAATGTAAGAGATTTCCAAGATGGCATTGGCTGGTACATTGTCTAATGTGACCTGTCCATTCATGTCAGTTACATTACCATTTGTAGTACCTTTTACAATTACATTGGCTCCGATTAATTCACCAGAAGCATCTGAAACGATGACAGTAATAGTCTTACCCTGTTGATTAATAGATTCTATTTTAGGACCTATATCGGAATTTGATTTTACCGATGCTCCCAGCGCATGAGCTGAAGCCATGAATAGTAATCCTGTGGTAAGGAAAGCCGTTGCAGGATTAAATAATCCAACTCTTGGCTTTGATGAGTTTTTCTTACTACATTTTTCCATGTCTTTTCTTTAAAGTTAGAAATTTGAAGATTAGCACGTATGAGTGTCTTTTTAATGTGTTATCATGTAAGATTGCGTTTTATTTAAGTAAGATTAGTTCTGGCAGGACTAATCTTATTTAATAATTCACCCTCTCATTATTTTTCGACAAAGATATACATTTTTTTAAAATAAGATGCATACATGGGAACTTTTTCATAGTATAATGTGAATTTTTCTTGTGTCAATGTTTCTTTGTTAATTAAGATTATTGTGTCTTTTGTAAGAAAAATTGCAGTTCTTAACCTCTGATTAGAGCCTAAAGATAGAAATTGTCTCGTTTATTTATAGAACTAGTTCTGCCAGTACATGTTGTTTCCTTTTTCTCATTTACTTTTCACTTATTTGTTGTTTTAATCGCTTTGATTTCACATTCTTCACATCATTTTTCAGAATAACAATGAGTTAAGGGTGTGTGTGAAGGGTGTTTTTTAGAATTAGACTTGTATATAGTAATAAACTGACCTTATTGAAATAGCTAACGAGTATCAAAAATGACACTCGTTAGAATCGAAATTGATACTCGTTGCTTTTGTCTAAAAAGCCGGCGTATTTTGGCGAAAAGGTAGGCATGAATTGATGAAAAGGTAGGCATCTTTTTTGTAATTCATACCTATGTTTTTTTCTATGGAATACACTCCTTTCCTATACCTTATTATATATATACTATTGTATGAAGTTTCAACCTGGAAAACAGAAGAACTAGCGGAGTAGAATAAAATAATTAATCTAAAAATCTTTACTCTTAAGACTGGTAATATTAATATTGTTTAAGAATATTGCTTGAGTTGGATATTTGTCTTTTAGAAGCTATAATGACTTTCAAAAATGACCAATTTGGACACTGCTAATTAATTTTTTGCTCAGTAGATAAGCATATATTGGATATCGGAATAGGATTTATGAGGATTATTCTGAAGTTGTTAGAAGCTATGTACTATTATGGATTTCGAAATAGGCAAGCAGAATTAGATTTTTGACGAGTGTCTCGCCATCAATGAACCTATATATATAATAAATGATTGGAATTCAGAGGTGGGTATGTTAAGTTAAAATCAAGATTAACAATTGACAATTCATAAAATTGCGGTGGGAGAAGTCCCATCGCAATCTATTAAAACATATTTTTTAAGTTAATAGTCACGTGTCTTGTTTAGCAAGATAAGTAACCTGAGAAGGCGAACAAGTGGTTTAGTATTAATAATAGTGTAATAAAAGTCTATCCTTCCCCTCCGTGAGGACCGGAAGGTAATCAACAAAAGAAGGCGGTACCGAAAAGTATCGCCTTTTTTGTTTTCATTATTTGCTCTTTCATGAGAAAACTATTAATTTGCATAATAATCTAAATTCAATCTGTATGAAAAAGAGATTAGTTGTATTGACTGGTGCCGGAATGAGTGCAGAAAGTGGTATTTCCACCTTTCGTGATTCAGATGGCTTATGGGAAAAATACCGGGTGGAAGATGTAGCTACACCCGAAGGGTTTCAAAAAGATCCGGAACTTGTATTGAATTTCTATAATCAGCGTCGGCGTGAGTTATTGAATACAAAGCCTAATGCCGGGCATCTGGGCTTGGCTGCTTTGGAAAAAGATTTTGATGTACGGATCATTACACAAAATATTGATAATTTGCATGAACGTGCTGGAAGTACGCATGTGATTCATTTACATGGTGAACTGATGAAGGCTTGTTCTGTCCGTGATTTAGAAACTACTTATGACCTGGATCCTGCATACCCGGATATTCATTGGGGAGATAAAGATCCGAAAGGAGTTCAACTACGGCCTTTTATTGTTTGGTTTGGAGAAGCTGTTCCAATGATTGATCCGGCAATTCGTGAAGTAGAAGCTTGTGATATTTTTGTGATTATTGGAACCTCATTAAATGTTTATCCTGCAGCTGGTTTATTAAACTACGTTCGTCGCGGGCAGCCGATTTATTTGATAGATCCGAAAGAAGTGCGGACTTATCGGGATGATATCGTTCATCTGCAATGTGGCGCTTCTGAAGGCGTTAAACGGCTGACGGAGATATTAAATGGTTGATTGTATTCTTATTAATAGAGGAAAGAGGCAAATGATAGTATCTTTTGCCTCTTTATTTTCTTCTATTTCTAAGTGAGATATTATTCCCATCGGATGCTTTCCATAATAAACTGTTAGTACTTATTTCAATGTAGAAGAGAGGAAGTGGACCTTTGGACTAAAATAGATGCTATAACGGCTAACTTCTTGTTTATTAGTTAAAGATTATAGATTCGCACGCAATTTTAATAATGGATTTCTTGTAAATCAGAAAAAAGCATTACCTTTGCAGTTGATTTTTGAGAGAGGCAACATAAAGTCTAACTTACTAATTAAAACAAACTTAGTATTAACAATTTTAGAATGGAAAATTTGAAGAACATTCAACCGATCGACAATTTCGATTGGGATGCTCTTGAAAAGGGCGAATCTTACGGTAGCGTAAGCAAGGAAGATCTTGTAAAAACTTATGACGAAACCCTGAACACTGTAAAAGACAAAGAAGTGGTTATGGGTACTGTTACTGCAATGAACAAACGTGAAGTTGTAGTAAACATTGGTTTCAAATCTGATGGTGTTGTTCCGATGTCTGAATTCCGTTACAACCCGGATTTGAAGATTGGCGACGAAGTAGAAGTTTACATCGAAAGCCAGGAAGACAAAAAAGGACAATTAATCCTTTCTCACAAAAAAGCTCGTGCTTCTCGTTCTTGGGAACGTGTTAACGAAGCATTGGAAAATGACGAAATCATCAAGGGTTACATCAAGTGTCGTACGAAGGGCGGTATGATCGTTGACGTATTCGGTATTGAAGCCTTCTTGCCGGGTTCTCAGATCGATGTCAAGCCGATCCG
>ERZ836939.2163-NODE-2163-length-19968-cov-3.239843_pt1 | contig 19968 bp, 16 predicted proteins | sample MGYA00519912_ERZ836939 | MGnify/ENA primary metagenome ERZ836939 (study PRJEB31850, sample SAMEA3708810) | human gut metagenome | biome: human gut; feature: human-associated habitat; material: faeces | place: China | collected 2014 ...
CCCAAGCTCAAAAACCTAATCGTGCAAGCACGAACGGCTTTTGGAGCTTTTGACCATGATATCATCTTATCACATTATAAAACAGCAGGCATAATTTTACAAGATCTTTCTCTGAAATGTCAAGCATGAAAGTTACAGTTCACGGATAAACCAATATTACAGCATGACAAATTTCATTACAGTTCACGGAACGCCCATTCGCAAAACCGCACGCTCCGTGCGCCGTTGCTTCGCAACTTTGTTTTGCTCATTAACGGGCGTCCACTTCGTCCTGCTGATCTGACAAATTTCTATGCAATCATGAAATTTGTCAAGATCTAGCATGACGCGTGAACTGTAATATAAAAAAATAAGCATCTATTTCGTTTCCAAAATAAACGCTTACTTTTTTTACATTACATAACCTTTAAAATGGCTTGTACGATCCATGCAACTCCAACGAATGTAATTGCGCCAAACATCAGATATACTGTACGGATCGGCATTGACGTTCTCCATAAATGTCTTTCATCTATAATATCTGTGATAAATTTCATCTCTGACTCGGAAAGCTTTGACTTATCAAGTGTCATGATCTGCTCATCTTTTTTTGTACACAGAACAATTTCTTCCTTGCGGTTATATGCGCCAAGTACCTGAGACCACTCATACTTGCGTTCTTCCTGTGCCTCAATACGATAATTTACGATCTGCTCTTTTGTGATTCGTATATGCTTACCTGTCTTTTTTAACCACTCTTCGTTTTTAGAAGCTCTCTTGAAACGACTGATATGATTATAATTCATATAGACAACAAGAACAAGTAATACAAAGCCCATACCGCCGTTGATAATGGCTGTGTTGTTTGTTCCCGTCAAAATCTGTGGGAGTGCTGATGATATCATTAACATAGAAAATGCATACATAACAGCTGTCAGAAACACATAGCTTTTCTTTCTGCAGTACATATTCCATATCGACATCTCGTAGAATTTTTTTCCGTCCAGCAAAACGGAACAATCGACCTGATACATCTTTTCCTCTTTTCCGTGCTGCAAATCTCACAGCACCTTGTATTCTTCTGAAAAATCAGCCACAAAAATCAGCCATGATCCAATTTGCGACCTCCATGCCTTTAAGCGTGAGCGCAACATGTGTCTCATCTGCTTTCATCATCCCCATCGCAGTATATTTCTTAACTACTTCCCCATATACTTCATTAAATGATTTGCCAAAGCGTTCATAAAATGACGACAGTCTGACACCTTCTTTTGTGCGAAGACCAAGAAAGGCCATCTCCTCCATTTGTTCCTGCAAAGAAAGTATATCACATTCCGCAAAGCATTTGTCTAAAGACAACGGATCATTCCAGTCAATCTCTGAAAACGCTTTTGTATCAGTAATGACCTTCAAACGACAATAATCACCTGATGAATTTGTTTTCATATACGAAGCAGCACCTGTACCGACACCAAGATATTCTTCACAGTGCCAGTACTTTAAATTGTGTCTGCATACGCTTTCTGGCAATGCATAATTGGAAATCTCATAGTGCTCATAGCCAGCCTCACCTAAAAGTTTCCAGGTAAGTTCGTCCATCTGCACCACTTCATCTTCAGAAGGAAGCAATTTCGCGGCATCCTTTTTCTTCTTTTTGGCACAATCAGTTTCACCATACTCATCAAAAAAAGGTGTTCCCTCTTCGATGATCAGGCTATATGCTGAAATATGCTCCGGATGAAGTGCAAGCACACTTGTCAGCGTATTTTTATAGGACATAACAGTCTGACCTGGAAGCGCACTCATGATATCAATATTGATATTAGTAAAGCAGGCATTACGAGCCGCTTTAAAGGTATCTAAAAACTCTTCCCAGGTGTGGATTCGCCCTAAAAGCGCCAGTTCCTCATTATCAGCTGACTGCAGTCCTATGCTTAAGCGGTTGATTCCTGCTCTTTTGTATGCACAAAGCTTTTTTCTCGTGACAGTGCCTGGATTACATTCAGCAGTAATTTCAGCATCATCTGCAACATAAAAAGACTCTCGTACTGCATCCATTAATGTTATCATCTGATCAGATGATAACAAAGACGGCGTACCGCCTCCTATAAAAATGCTATCTACAGTGTAATGTTTCTGTTTTTGTTTCAAACGAACACCAATTGCTTTTATCTGGCCATATAAGCTTTTCAGATATGCTTCACGCTCTGCATCACAGGCAGGCGCTGACAAAAAATCACAGTATCGACATTTTCGCACACAAAATGGAATGTGAATATAAAGGCCAAGCATCTTATTACTCCTCATCAAGCTTGAGTACACTCATAAATGCCTTCTGCGGAATCTCTACGTTTCCGACCATACGCATGCGCTTCTTTCCTTCCTTTTGCTTTTCAAGAAGCTTCTTCTTACGGCTAATATCACCACCGTAGCATTTTGCAAGGACATCCTTACGCATTGCACGAACAGTCTCTCTAGCGATAATCTTGCTGCCAATTGCTGCCTGAATCGGAATCTCAAAAAGCTGTCTCGGAATTTCATCCTTGAGCTTTTCACACATCTTTCTTCCTCTCTCGTAAGCACTGTCTGCAAATACGATGAAGGAAAGTGCATCGACGGTCTCTTTATTTACCAGAATGTCAAGCTTGACAAGCTCAGATCTCATATAGCCCTTTAATTCATAATCAAACGATGCATATCCTCGTGAGCGTGACTTAAGCGCATCGAAGAAATCGTAAATAATCTCATTTAATGGCAAATCATACTTTAATACAGCACGGTTCTCCTCGATATATTCCATACCAAGGTAAATACCTCTTCTTTCCTGACAAAGATCCATTATAGCACCGATATATTCACTAGTTACCATAATCTCAGCTGAGACAACTGGCTCTTCCATATGTTCAATTGCAGATGGATCTGGCATATTGGAAGGATTTGTCAGCTCCATCATTGTCCCATCTGTTTTATAAATATGGTACACAACGCCTGGTGCCGTGGTTACAAGATCAAGATTGTACTCTCGCTCAAGACGTTCCTGAATAATTTCCAAATGGAGAAGACCAAGGAAACCACAGCGGAAGCCAAAACCAAGTGCAATAGATGTCTCAGGCTCATACTGCAGGGAGGCATCATTTAGCTGAAGTTTTTCAAGCGCATCTCTAAGATCTGGATACTTTGCACCATCTGCCGGATAGAGACCACAGTACACCATCGGATTAACCTTCTTGTATCCAGGAAGTGGCTCTGCTGCCGGATTGTTATTGTCAGTAATCGTATCGCCGACGCGAGTTTCGCGCACATTTTTGATGCTTGCTGTAATATAACCAACCATTCCTGCTGAAAGCTCATCACATGCAATAAACTGTCCTGCACCAAAATAGCCAACCTCAACGATCTCTTCTACTGCTCCAGTTGCCATCATTCGCACAGTATCGCCTTTTTTAACAGTTCCCTCCATAATACGGCAAAATACGATAACACCGCGATATGAATCATACTTTGAATCAAAGATCAATGCTTTAAGCGGTGCGTTCGGATCTCCCTTTGGTGCCGGAATTTTATGAACTATCTCCTCTAAAACGGCTTCGATATTTATTCCATTTTTTGCTGAAATGCGCGGTGCATCCTGCGCCTCTATGCCAATAATATCTTCGATCTCAGCCGCCACACGGTCTGGATCTGCACTTGGCAAATCAATCTTATTTATAACTGGAAAAACATCCAAATCATGATCTAACGCTAAATACACATTCGCCAATGTCTGTGCCTCGATTCCCTGTGCAGCATCGACAACCAAAATGGCACCGTCACAAGCTGCAAGGCTTCTTGACACTTCATAATTAAAATCGACGTGTCCAGGCGTATCGATCAAATTGAAAATATACTCCTCACCGTCCTTGGCCTTATACATGGTACGCACAGCCTGGGACTTTATGGTTATGCCTCTCTCTCTTTCAAGATCCATATTGTCCAGAACCTGTTCCTGCATCTCTCTGCTGGTCAAAAGGCCTGTCTTTTCAATAATACGGTCCGCTAACGTGGACTTTCCGTGGTCTATATGCGCAATAATACAGAAATTGCGAATCCTGCTCTGTTCTGATAACGACAATTTGTAACCCAACCTTTCATAGAAACAAGCAGCAGCTGCCTATGCAGCTGCTGCCCGGTAATTTGTGACTTGTCTGTCGGCTTATACCAGCGCAACAGTCTCTCTTGCGATTGCCAACTCTTCGTTTGTCGGGATAACGCAAACCTTAACCTTAGAAGCCGGAGTAGAGATCATTGTGTTCTCTCCTCTCTTCTTGTTTGCCTCATGGTCAACTTCAATGCCTAAGTAGGTCAGACCGCTTAAGATCTTCTCTCTTGCATTTACGTCATTCTCACCAACACCTGCTGTGAATGCAATTGCGTCTACACCGTTCATAGCAGCAACATATGCACCGATGTACTTAATTACACGATAAATAAATGCCTCGTTTGCTGCCTTTGCTCTCTCATTTCCTTCATTTTCAGCCTTTGTAACATCACGGAAGTCACTGGAAACACCAGAAATACCAAGAACACCAGACTTCTTATTTAAGATATTTAATACCTCATCAACAGTCTTATTCTCCTTGTTGCAGATATACTGAACAACAGCTGGATCAACATCACCACTTCTGGTACCCATGATCAGACCTTCCAGAGGAGTCAGACCCATACTTGTATCTACACACTTACCGCCAATTGATGCAGAAATACTTGCACCGTTTCCTAAATGACAAACGATAACCTTGCAGTTTTCTGGATTCAGGTTTGCAAACTTAATAGTCTCCTTAGATACGAAGCTGTGGCTTGTTCCGTGGAAGCCATAACGACGAATACCATACTTTTCATAATACTCGTATGGAATTGCATACAGATATGCCTTCTTTGGCATACTCTGTCCGAATGCAGTATCAAATACTGCTACCTGCGGTACGCCTGGCATAGCTGCCTCACATGCCTCAATACCAATCAGGTTTGCTGGGTTATGAAGAGGTCCGAGATCGAAGCACTCTCTGATTACTCTCTTAACATCCTCATTTACAACGATAGAATCGCTGTATACCTGACCTGCGTGCAGAACGCGATGGCCTACTGCTGAGATTTCCTTGATATCGGTGATTACACCGTGATCCTTATCTGTTAGTGCATCCAGCACAAGCTTTACAGCAATCTGGTGATCCTTCATCGGAGACTCTACTACATAGTCTTCCTTTCCAGTTGGCTTATGAGTCAGCTTAGAACCATCAATGCCGATTCTCTCGCAAAGTCCCTTTGCCAGTACCTCCTCCGTCTGTGAATCAATCAGCTGATACTTCAGAGAAGAACTGCCGCAGTTAATAACTAATACCTTCATAATTTATCTCCCATCTGCTGCCCATGCAGCGTTTGTATCGTTGCTGTCCGTAGGGCAGACTGTCCCCAGACCGCAACAGGCTAATTCTATTCTACCGCGTTTCAAAAAGGTTGTAAAGTACAAAGTTGCCCGAAAGTTTACTGAATATTTGGATTTGCATAATAATAATCTGCTATATCCTGCTTCAGCTTATTCCATGCATCCTCGTGCTCCACATAATAAAGCGGGCAATATTTTCCATCACAGTCGAAATGGCGAATCACATGATCTGGCGTCAGACCTTTTTGCTGTAAAAGCCACGCTGTAAGCTTTACAAGTGTATTGTATGTAGTATCTGAAAACTTACCTGTCTCATCTGGATGACACACTTCGATTGAAATCGTATCTGGATTTCTTGAACGAACTGCATATGCCATCTCATTAAGTGGAAGACACTGTACTACCTCACCATCAAGCCCTACAATCAAATGTGCACTTGCCTGACGGCCAGCACCCTCTACAGCTGGATTATCAAGTGAATCAAAATAATCCCTGTTTGCCTTTGCAGAGCTTCCAGGATTTGCCACATAATGAATTGCAATATCATTTACAGCATCAAGGGCAATTGCTGGTCTTGACACATTATTAATATGGATCAAATCAACAGTAATCCAATCTGGAATAACAATACCAGACGGATCTATGACATGCTGCGCTGTATCAACTGCATTTACTGTCGCAGCAACAGATTCTGCCGGTTGCTGTACCTGCTCTGTTTCACCAACTGTCTCCAACGGATTTGTCTCTTGAATCTCTTCCTGTGTAGTTGGCACAGTAGCTTTCACTTCTGGTTCATTTGCCTCTTCAATTTGCCCGCTTGTTATCTCCTCCTGTGAGGTCTGCACAGGCATTGTTTGAAACAGTTTATCATCTTTTTTATTGCAGGATCTAAAAAGAACTGCTATCACAATCAAAGCAGCAACTGCAATCACTGCTGCTGTAATCCGCTGCTTCAATGCCTGCCTTTGCTGCTGCAGACGACGTTCTTCACGCTGTTTTTTTTCATATTGTATGCGACGCTCCATGTCATAAGTGCCATCAGCTTCCTTAGCACGTCTTTCGGCATTGCGCCTTTGATTTTCAAATGCTTTCTTGCGTTCTTGTTCTGTCATACCTTTTTACCTTTCATACAGAGGAAAGAAAAAGATTTACTTTTTTCTAATCCTATATTACAATAAGAATGCCGTGTTGTTTACATATATACGCCGGCCAAATGGTCAAACGCATTATTTATTATATGCGAATTTGAATCATCTGTAAAGTAAAAAGGAGCACATTTAATATGAAAGACAAAATCATGAACTTTCCACTGATTCGTTTTATAATCAATCTTAGAATATGTCAGTGGGCTGCCAATAATCCTGTTTTGTCGCGTTTTTGCAACTACGAAGTCATTAGCTACCTTGTCTGTGGTGTCCTTACAACCATCGTCAGCTATGTAAGCTACTTTCTTGTCCGTATCTTTTCTGGAGTCTTGATTTCTCAATGTATCTCCTGGGTGCTCGCTGTTGCATTTGCCTACGTCAGCAACAAGATTTTTGTTTTCCTGTCAGATGACTGGTCTGTGCCTGTTTTAAAAAAGGAACTGATTCCTTTTATAAGCTGCCGTATCTTTTCCTTTTTTGTCGATACTGCCTTCATGGAAATTACAGTCAGTCTTCTTTGCTGGAATGAACCGGCAATGAAACTGTTGTCTAATGTATTTGTTCTATTAATAAATTACATTGGCAGCAAGCTTCTTGTTTTTAAGAAAAGAAGCTAGTCACAGAATGATCAAAAAACAATGCTATCATAAAGATATATTTTAATAAGAAAGGATTTGTGCTATGAATTTGAATTTTTCAAAAATCATGCCGCAGCAGGCACATTCGAAGCGAACATGGAAGGATCGTTTGCCTTATCTTCTGGCTTTTTTTATTCCAGTTCTTTCCATGATTATGATCTTTATCGGAAAGGAAATCTACCCATTTGGCGACCGTTCTTTTTTGCGTACTGACCTGTATCACCAATATGCACCGTTTTTTCAAGAGCTAAAGGATAAGCTTGCAAACGGTGAAAGTTTGTTTTATACATGGGATATCGGTTTAGGTACAAACTTTATGGCAATATTTGCCTACTATCTTTCCAGTCCGCTTAACTGGTTTTTATTCCTGTGTCCAAGCTCACTTGTCATTGAGTTTATCACATATGGAATTGTATTAAAAATGGCGCTCTCTAGTCTTACGATGACCTGGTATTTAAACAGACACAACCACACAAACAGCATCGCAGCTGCCTTTTTCGGCATCTTTTATGGCCTAAGCGGCTACATGGCTGCGTACAGTTGGAATATTATGTGGCTTGACTGTATGGTTTTGCTTCCTGTAATTTTCCTTGGTTTAGAGCGGCTGATCAATGATGATAAATGCTATCTGTACTGCATCAGTTTAGGTCTTGCCATTCTTTCCAATTATTACATTGCAATCATGATCTGCATTACGCTTGTAATTTATTTTGTAATCTGCATGATTCTCGCAAAGGGAAAAAATTTTAATTACCCTAAAAAGATTTTGAATTTTGGTCTGTTTTCTATTTTAGCCGGCGGACTCGCAGGTGTTGTGCTTTTCCCTGAGATTGCAGCACTCTCATATACAGCTTCCGGCAACTTTAGCTTTCCAAAGGACTGGTCTTCCTATTTTTCTATGTATGACATGATTGCACGTCATCTTGTTAATGTTGAGGTTGAGATCGGACTAAAGCATTGGCCAAATATTTACTGCGGCGTTGGAATACTGCTGTTTGTTCCGCTATATTTTATGAACAAAAAGGTTTCCTTCAAGGAAAAGATTTCTTACCTTTGTCTGATTATTTTCTTCTACTTAAGTTTTAGCACTAATGTGCTTAACTTTATATGGCATGGTTTCCACTATCCAAATTCTCTTCCATGCCGTCAGTCATTTATCTACGTTCTATTTTTGCTTGCGATGGGATATAAAGGCTTTCTTGGCTTAAAGGACCGCCCTAAAAAGCAATACTTAAGTGTTTTGCTTGGTGTTGTTGGCTTTATCATTTTGGCTGAAAAGCTAGAAGCCTCCTACACAGGAACAGGTGATGAACAGTATTATCTGTTCTCCTCATTCTATTTAAGTATTCTCTTTGTGGTAATTTATGGCATTTTAATTCATTTATACCGTTCAAAAGGCAAAAACTGGCGTATGCCGATTACTGTTGTTACACTTATCATTATTACTGCTGAAGCCACAATCAATATGTCGTATACAAGTGTTACAACAGTAGGAAGAACAACTTATAAGGAATATGATTCTAATGTACGCACACTTACCGCTGCTGCCGCAGCTGATGATGACACTGTATTTTACCGAACAGAAAAGGTAAACAACCGTACGAAAAATGATGGTGCATGGCTTGATTATCCTTCTGCATCAATCTTTTCATCAACAGCCTACGCTCATCTAACTTCTTTTTATAAGAAAATTGGTTTAGAGTCATCAACTAATGCATATGGAACTGCCGGCTCCACACCTGCTTCCAACATGCTCCTTGGCATCCGTTACTCTATATACACAGACAACGATCCAAAGCCAGAGGATACTTTGCTTAGAAGTTTCTATCAAAGCACAGACAATGTAGACCTCTACAAGAATACTTATGCACTGCCGTTAGGTTTTCTTGTCTCTGATTCACTTGAAGCAGATTGGGATTTAACAGCAGATGATCCTGGCATAAACTGGAACAATCTTGTTCATTCACTTGGTATTGCTGATGACTTATTTGTTTCGCTTGACGTGACAAACAACGGAACCACTAGCGTAAACGTTACAACAACAGAAGGCGGCTACTACTGCTTTTATTCTGCTAAGTCTGGACCTTCTAAAATTCGAATAAGCCATCATAATACATCAAAAACCTTTGACAATTTAAGCCGAAGCTTTTTTATGTCATTTGACTATCAGACAGACGGCTCACTCTTTACTATCACAAATGATGATTCTTCTAGTTCAACCATCATCAATTTGTCCGCATACCGTCTGAATGAGGATGTGCTAAAAGAGCTTTATGAAATTCTTGACGAGTCACCGATGGAAGTTACTTCCTACACAAGCACAAGTGTAGATGCAACTATTACTGCATCTACTGATGGACGCGTTGTAACAACAATTCCTTATGACACAGGATGGACTGTCACTGTTGATGGAAATACGGTTGATATGACAGCCTTTAAAGACACATTCGTCTCCTTCGAAATTTCTGAAGGTACACATACCATTCATCTTGATTACACACCAGATGGTTTTTATCTCGGTCTTGCAAGCACGCTTATCTGTATTATTTTACTGATTATGATTGCTGCACTGATTCACCTCTGGAAGAAAAATCAAGCAGATGAAGCTTCACTTAATGATCAGGAGGAAATTTCTGCTTCTCAGGCAACTGCTTTGGCTGATTCAGAAGATCTTGAAAATGATTTATCTGAACCTACAGATGGTGCTTTAGATGATGAAACAGATAATGAAATCGAGACGGATGATTCAGTAATAGTTGAAGATGATGATCTAGCTGATGAATTTTTTGAGGAAGATTCAAACGAACCAGAAAAACCTTCAGAAGAAGAACTTTCGGAAGAATTTTCAAATAAAGATTTTTCGAAAGAACTTTCAGATGAAATGCTTTCGAATAAAAATTTTTCAAAAACAGATGAAAAGCGTGATTCATCAGCGAAAAAAAATGTCAGCCTAGACAGTATTGAGCTTGATTTAACTCGCAGCCGTCACAATTCATTAAGCAAAAAAACAAACAAAGACAGTCAATAAGCTGTCAGAAAAGAGGATTGATTATGAAATTATGGGGTGGACGCTTCACCAAAGAAACTAATGAGCTTGTAAACCATTTTAATGCATCACTTCCATTTGACTGTCGCTTTTACGCACAGGATATTCGCGGCAGCATTGCACACGTGACTATGCTTGCAAAATCCGGCATCCTGACAAATGATGAGCGTGATCAGATCATCAGTGGTTTAACAGGTATTCTTTCTGATATCAACAATGGCACACTTACATTCGATGACGGAAGTGAAGATATTCACAGCTTCGTAGAAGCTCATTTGATTGAACGCATCGGAGAGGCTGGAAAGAAACTTCATACAGGCCGAAGCAGAAATGATCAGGTTGCACTTGACATGAAACTTTACACAAGAGATGAGATTGATGAGACTGATGGTCTTTTGAAAACTCTCCTTGAAGAATTGCTCACCATTATGAAAGCAAACCTTGATACCTTTATGCCTGGCTTTACTCACCTTCAAAAAGCTCAGCCAATTACACTTGCTCATCATTTTGGTGCATATTTTGAAATGTTTCGCCGTGACCGCAGCCGTCTGGCTGATATCCGCCGTCGTATGAATACATGCCCTCTCGGTGCAGGTGCACTGGCAGGAACCACTTACCCACTTGACAGAGAGTACACTGCGTCTCTTTTGGACTTTGACTGCGCAACTGTAAACAGCATGGATTCTGTTTCTGATCGCGACTACCTAATTGAATATCTGGATGCACTCTCAATTATTATGATGCACCTGTCACGCTTCTGTGAAGAGATTATCACCTGGAATACTAACGAGTATCAATTTGTTGAAATTGATGATTCTTACAGCACTGGATCTAGTATTATGCCGCAGAAAAAAAATCCTGATATTGCAGAGCTGATCAGAGGAAAAACAGGACGTGTTTATGGTGCTCTTGTATCTCTTTTAACTACCATGAAAGGTCTTCCACTTGCATATAACAAAGACATGCAGGAGGATAAGGAGATGGCATTTGACGCATTTGATACTGTTAAGGGCTGTATTGGTCTGTTCACTGGCATGATTGCTTCTATGACATTCCGTAAGGATCGCATGGAAGCCAGCGCAAAAAATGGATTTACCAATGCGACAGATGCCGCTGATTATCTTGTAAACCACGGTGTTGCTTTCCGTGATGCACACGGCATTGTTGGTCAGCTTGTTTTACTTTGCATTGATAAAAATTGCTCACTTGATGAGCTTTCTCTTGATGCATATCGTTCCATCAGCCCAGTATTTGATAAGGATATCTATGACGCAATCAGCATGAAGACTTGCGTAGAAAAGCGTCTTACAAAGGGTGCTCCAAGCCGCACTTCCATGGAAGCGCAGATCGCTTTTTGCGAAAAATATCTGCTTGAGAACTAAATTGATTTTACTATAAGATCCTGAATAATTATGTTTTTTACAGAGAAAGGGCACGAATCTGAATTGGATTCGTGCCCTTCTTCTATTTACCAGATTCTCCGATCTGTTTACTTTTATCTTACCTTATTTTTAATTTCTTCATGGATCTTCTCAACAAACTCATCAAGTCCAACTGTTGTAGTATCCATTTCTCCATGAAGTCTATAGGAGACTGACTTATTCTCCATTTCGTTAAATCCGATTACAAGCAGATACGGTACCTTCTGAACTTGACCCTCGCGCATACGATATCCAAGCTTTTCTGCTCTGTCATCCAACTCAACACGAACATTTCTATCCTCAAGATTCTCACAGATTTGTCTTGCGTACTCCATGAGCTCCTCGTTATCTGTCTTAACAGGCATAACCTTTACCTGAACTGGTGCAAGCCATGTTGGCAGATTTCCCTTTGTCTCCTCAAGAATATATGCCATGAAACGGTCAAGAGATCCCAAAATTGCTCTATGCAAAACAACAGGAGTCTTCTTCTCTCCATCCTTATCAATGTAAGTCAGTTCAAACTTAGCTGGCAGACAGAAATCAAGCTGACAGGTAGACAATGTGTACTCATTTCCAACAGCTGGCTTTACATTTACATCAAGCTTTGGACCATAGAAAGCAGCCTCACCAATCTCCTCTGTATACTCAATTCCAAGGTCATTCATAACATCTCTAAGGGCATCCTCTGCCTTATTCCACATCTCATCGTCGTCATGATACTTTGTCTTGTTTTCCGGATCTCTCAAAGACAGAACACAACGATAGTCTGTAATGCCGAAATCCTTATAGGTGCTAAAGATCAAATCAACAACCTTTGAGAACTCATCCTTGATCTGCTCTGGTGTTACAAACAGATGCGCATCATTCTGGCAGAAGTGACGGCCTCTTTCAATACCCTTTAAAGTTCCACTTGACTCATAACGGAAATCATGAGCAATCTCACCGATACGAATTGGCAGATCTTTGTAAGAATGCATACGGTTTGCATAGATCATCATATGATGCGGACAGTTCATCGGACGAAGAACAAATGCCTCTCCATCTACTTCCATAGCTGGGAACATGTTCTCCTTGTAATGATCCCAGTGACCAGATGTCTTGTACAGATTAACTGTTCCAACACACGGTGTCATAACATGCTGATAGCCAAGCTTTCTTTCCTTATCCTTGATGTAGTTTTCAAGCTCCTGCCAGATTACATAACCCTTTGGAAGGAACATTGGAAGACCACGGCCTACCAGATCGTCTACCATGAACAAATTCATATCTTTACCGATCTTTCTGTGATCTCTCTCCTTAGCCTCCTCAAGAAGCTTTAAGTGCTCCTCTAATTCCTCAGCTGTCGGGAAACATACACCATAGATTCTCTGCAGAACCTTATTATTCTTATCTCCCTTCCAGTAAGCACCAGAATGCTTTAACAGTTTAAAGTAACGGCAAAGCTTTACATTGTCAACGTGAGGTCCGCGGCAAAGATCTGTAAAATCTCCCTGCTCATAGCATGTAATATTTCCATCTTCCAGATTGGAAATCAGATCAAGCTTATACTCATCATCCTTAAACATCTCCAGTGCTTCTTCCTTGGAAATCTCCTTACGGATAATCTTAAAGCCTCTCTTTGCAATCTTCTTCATTTCCTTTTCGATTGCAGCCAAGTCCTCTTCCTTAAATACGTGATCACCGAAATCAACATCATAATAGAATCCTTCTGCAACAACTGGTCCTACCCAGAATTTTGCCTGCGGATACAGATGACGGATTGCCTGTGCCATCAAATGTGCACAGGAATGATTCAATGTGTTTAATGCTTCGTCTTCTTTAAAGTTTACCATTTTGATCTCCTCTTATCTTTTTACATTTTATTTTCCATCGGTGACAGAGCAGGATACAGGAACATAAAAATTTAACTTGTGCAATAAAAAAACACCCTCAGGTATCTCAATACCTAAGGGTGCTAGCGCACGGTTCCACCTTATCTTTCACTCTTTGCTTATAACGCAGCAACACGGCAACGCTTCGAAGCTTTTTGCTTCTTTCACGCACAGCTCAGGAATGGTCTTCATACAGTATTCCCATAAACCGCTTCCACCATACACGGCTCTCTCTGAATGATCTTGCTGTACTACTCTTTCCGTCATTGCTTTTATTTTAAAGATTTCAGATCTCATTCTACCACGGCTTTTTCCAATTTACAATAGCTTTTGTAAATTTATTTTTTATTTTGGTTATTTCCATAATAATAACCGTAATTTCCCTTGCCATAATAACTGGAATCCTTTTTGCTACCGACCATATTCTGGACAACACCAATTACATTCGCACCCACTTTATCCATCTCAGACTTCATCTGCGCCAATGTCTTCTTCTTTGTAACACCATTTTCAACAACAAGCAATGCTCCATCACAAAAAGATGCCACAATTGCTGCATCTCCCACTACGCAGATCGGAGGTGTATCAAAAATAATATAATCATAGGAATCTCTAACTTCTGCACAAAGATTTTCCAACCACTTTGCAGACAAAAGTGCAGATGCATTTGGAACAAGCTTTCCACTAAACAATACATGCATATTAGGAATGCCAACATCATAAATAACCTGACCTAGCTCTGCATTTCCAGAAAGATACTCAGAAAGTCCAAGCTTTACACCTTCTAGTCCCATACGTCTTTGAAGCACTGATTTTCTCATATCTGTATCAACAAGAAGAACCCTTTTTCCCACCTGTGACAAACTATATGCCAGATGGAACGAAATAAAAGATTTTCCCTGATTTTCAAATGCACTCGTAACTACAATCGTTTTCACATCCTTGCTGCTGTATAAAATTCCTGTACGCAACTGGTAAATAGCCTCGGATGCATTAAATGGTAAATCCTCAGGCCACATAATTTTCTTCTGTTTTTTTCCTTTGTAATCTGGAATCGCACCAAGAACTGACAAACCAGTACATTTTTGAATGTCTTCATCACTCTTAATTGATGTGTTGGTAATAACAGATACTGCTACAATGCCACATGCAATCACAATTCCTGCCAAAATGCCAATTAATGCATACGATAAAACTGAGCGTCTCGTATTTTCCGCAAACAGATCATCTGCCTTATCCAAAATCGTTGGTTTACTGCTTCCTAACACATGAGGAATTTCATCCACACTGACAGACAAAATTTCATTTGCAATATTAACTGCTTCTCTTACTGTTCCTGCCGTCACATAAATCTTTAAAATGCGAGTACTATCTGGATTCTCGACAGAAACAATGTTGTATAATTGTTTGTAGGTAAGATCTAGCTTCAAATTTTCAATTACCTTATTCAATACAACTCTACTTTTAATGATACCTTCATAGTCTCCTGTTAGCGCAGAACCTAGCTGTACATCCGACATGGACACTTCCTTATTGCTGTCAATGATACACATTGATGCCTCTGCTTGATAAGCATCCTTAACAATAAACTTACCGTACACACCTAACGCTGCACCAAATATAATTGCTAACAGTACTATCCAATACCACCGCTTGCGCAATGCTCGAAAGATTTCCATTAAATCAATGGTATCTTCTTCTGCACTCGCCCCCATTGCTGTAATTTCTTTGCTCTCCATAAATCACACACTCCATAGACAAATGTTTTATTTGCCGCCTTTTTTTGTTTTTCTATTTTATAATAATAAACATTTATCATTTTGTCAATACCATTTTTTCCAAATATAGCTAAATCTGTTTTCTCACAATTCGGTATTCATCTCGATATTGAAAATGAGGGCAGATATAACGATCTCCATAGAGACTTGCTTTTGCAATATCATCCTCGTCAAAGAAAAACTGACAGCCATAGGATTCTTCATCCTCATCATATTCAAAATATGCACACTCCTCACAAGATGTTCCCTTCATCGTTTCCCTGCCTTTCATTTTCAAAAGTTTTTGCATTTCATCTCAATACAATTCATGCAAACTCATTTAAATCTACAAAATCAAATTATAACTACAATTAGTCGTCAAGTCTTCTCATCTCTGTATATGCCAAAAGGAATGGACCAACACCCTTTGCATCATCCTCAACTACTGGTTCAGACATATAGTATTCGTAAGTTCCATCTCTCATCTGCGGACCACCAAGACCAGCAACCAGACAAATTCCTCCAAGACTCAAGCGACCATCCTTCTCCTTTAAATAGCGATCACAAATTCCGTGGAATGCCTTCTCTCCAAGTTCTCGGAATCGCTCTGGCAAAAAGCCAAGTCTCACGCCTTTAAGCATTGAATATGCCATAATTGCACTTCCACTTGTCTCAAGATAGTTTTTCTCACGGCCACCCATATTGACAACCTGATACCACATGCCGCTCTCATCCTGAAACTTTGCCATGGACTCCATCAGGTCAACAAAAACCTGCTTTAAGCGATCATAGTCTGGCTGATAGCTATTATCTGCCTTCGTCAATGTATCAAGAAGTGCCATTGAATACCAGCCAAGTGCACGCAGCCAAAAATTCTTTGAAAGACCAGTCGTCTTATCACACCAAAACATTTCTTTTGATGAATCATAAGCATGATAATAAAGACCTGTTTTTTCATCTCTCATATTCTTTACGACATTGAAGAACTGGTTAAAGATATCCGGATAGTTCTTCTTGTCATTAAAGCGTGTCTCATATTCCATATAAAATGGCTGTCCCATATAAAGTCCATCAAGCCAAACTTGATTCGGATAAATCTTTTTATGCCAGAAATTGCCTTCACTTGTTCTTGGCTGACCTTTAAGCTGTCCATAAATTACATCAATTGCCTTGCGGTACTTTTCCTTACCAGTAATGTCATACAATAAAAATAAAGTCTTTCCTGCATTAACATTATCAATGTTATAATCATCTGGATTATATCCCTTTATAGTACCATCTTCCTGAACACGATGGTCAATATAGGCCTCAGCAAAATCAAGATACTTTTTCTCTCCTGTAATCTTCCATGTCTCTATCATAGCAAGGATCATGCATCCATCAATGTAGTTCCAGCCAGACTTTCCACCCTTTCTGGCAGCCTCAATATTCCATGCCGGAACATCAAGTGTACTATTTTTAATCAAATCATCCAGATATGACTCTATAATCGGCATCTTCATCCTGTATTCTTCCTTTAAACTTATTTTATGATTATTTTCTGATATGCGCATTCTTGCGAAGTACCTCGACTACCTGCTCTACATACTTTTCGCAATCATCTGGATCACTTGCCTCAACCATAACACGAATTAATGGTTCTGTTCCGCTCTCCCTTACAAGAATGCGTCCGCGATCTCCCAGTTCCTCTGTGATTCGTGCAACTGCTGCCTGAACATCTGCATCCTCTCTTGCTGCTGCCTTATCCATTACTCGAACATTTGTCAGCTTCTGAGGATATGACACAAAACCACGTCTTAACTGAGAAAGTGTCTGCTTACCTAATACCATTACTTCCATCATCTTGATTGCCGTAATCAGTCCATCTCCTGTTGCTGCATACTTGCTGAAAATAATATGACCAGACTGCTCACCGCCAAGACGATATCCATTTTCACTCATGCACTCATATACATACTTATCGCCAACAGCTGTCTTTTCATAAGAAATACCTGCTGCATCAAATGCTTTATACAAGCCAAAATTTGACATAACAGTTGTAACAACAGTATTATCAGCAAGCTCTCCCTTATTTTTGAGATATTTACCGCAAATATAAAGGATTGCATCGCCGTCTACTACATCTCCATTTTCGTCTACGCAAAGACAGCGGTCTGCATCACCATCAAATGCAAATCCAACATCAAGGTGCTTCTCCTTTACCAAAGCCTGTAGTCCATGAATATGAGTAGAACCGCAATTTGTATTAATATTAGTTCCATCTGGCTCGTTATTGATCACATATGTTTTTGCACCAAGTGCATCAAAAACATTCTTTGCAATCATCCAAGCACTTCCATTTGCACAGTCCAGACCGACACGCATATTTCTAAAGGAACACAGTGCCAGAGACATTAAATATCCAAGATAACGGTTTCTTCCTGCTGCATAGTCCACGGTACAGCCAATATTTTCCTTTGTCGCATATGGCAGATTCTTCTTATCTTCATCAAGATACTTTTCAATCTCATCAATGACAAATTCCTGCATTTTTTCACCCTTATCATTGATCAGCTTGATTCCGTTATCATAGAATGGATTATGACTTGCAGAAATCATAATTCCACAGTCGAAATCTTCTGTACGAACAACATATGATACACTTGGTGTTGTGGTAACATGAAGAAGATAAGCATCTGCACCGGAAGCAGTTAAGCCTGCAACAAGTGCATATTCAAACATGTAGCTGCTTCGTCTTGTATCCTTTCCGATTACTACCTTGCACTTATGCTCCTTTCCAAAATACCAGCCAATAAAACGACCTACCTCAAATGCATGCTCAACTGTTAAATCTACATTTGCCTCACCGCGAAAACCATCTGTTCCAAAATACTTTCCCATTAATTCTGTCCTGCCCTTCGTTGATGTTAAAAAAACTTCTTATCTATGTAAAGCTTCCCAGCCATTCATAGCAGATGCAATAACCTTGTCCATATCATAATATTTATATTCTCCAAGACGGCCTCCGAAAAATACTTTTTTCTGCTGTTGTGCCTTCTCGCGATATTTCTGATACAGCATCTGGTTTTTCTCATTATTTACCGGATAGTATGGCTCCATGCCTTCCTCCCAGTCAGTAGAATATTCCTTTGAAATTACTGTTTTAGGCTGTGTTCCAAACTCAAAATGCTTATGCTCAATTACTCTTGTATAAGGTGTCTCTCTGTCTGTATAGTTAACAACTGCTACACCCTGATAATTATCTGTATCAAGCACTTCCGTCTCAAAACGCACAGTACGATACTCAAGTTTTCCAAAGCAATACTCAAAATACTCGTCAATTGCTCCTGTATAAACTACTTTATCAGCCATTGACATCCATTTTTCCTTTTCTGCAAGGAAATCAACGCTGGTCTTTATATCAGCCCCCTCAAATAATGCATCTATCAACTTATTATAGCCGCCAATCGGGATTCCCTGATATAAATCATTAAAATAATTATTATCGTATGTAAATCTCACGGGTAATCTTTTAATAATGAAAGAAGGAAGCTCATCACATCTTCTTCCCCATTGTTTTTGTGTATATCCTTTTACTAATTTTTCGTATATGTCTCTTCCTACTAATGAAATAGCCTGCTCCTCTAGATTTTTAGGATCTGTGATACCTGATTCTTTAATTTGTTGCTCAATTTTTTTCTTTGCTTGCTCTGGGGTAATGACTCCCCAAAGCTTATTAAACGTATTCATATTAAAAGGCATGTTGTACATCTCGCCCTTAAAGTTTGCCACAGGACTGTTGGTATAGCGGTTGAACTCAGCCAGATTGTTGACAAATCCCCAAACCTTCTTATTGCTGGTATGGAAAATGTGGGCGCCGTACTTGTGCACATGGATGCCCTCCATATCCTGGCAGTATACATTTCCTCCTATATGGTTCCTCTTCTCCACCACAAGGCAGGTCTTGCCCGCCTTTGCCGCATACCAGGCAAATACGCCTGCATACAGGCCGCTTCCCACTAATACATAATCATAATGCTTCATCGCACATTCTCCTTCCGAATCTTGGCGGGTGCTTACGTCCCGGATACTATGCATCTTATCATGGATTTTCCGCGCACACAAGACCGCAGTTATTTACTGTTTTAAGCTTACTATTTTAAGACAGGTTATCGATCAGCTGCTCCATCACCCGGAAAAATACTTCCAGATCTTCCTCCCGGATCCCCCGCATCATTTCTTCCTCCATACCGTCCAGATCCTTACACACCTGTTCCCTATATTGGAGAGCCTTCTCCGTCAGCAGAATGCGTTTCAGACGGGCGTCATAGGAAGCCGCTTCCCGGCGTATCAGGCCGTTTTCCTCCATTTTTTTGAGCAGCTCCGTTGCCGTGGGGGGACGCATGCCGAACTCTTCCTCCACATCCTTCTGAAAAACATCCCCGGACTGTGCCAGAAGAAAGTGAAGCACCTTTCCCTGGGCGCCGCTGAACTGTCCCTTACAGGAAAATGTGTCCACCTTCCGGCGTATTTTGTTGGACAGCCTTCCCACGCATCTTCCAACAGACTGTGATGACCGTATCATGTAATTCCCTCCTGACATTTTTCCGCTTTCCCTCCATAACAAACGGGCGCGGTACAGTGGCTTTTAAGCACACTCTACCGCGCCCGGCGCAGCAATGTCAAGGCAATCGTGCAAAAATCACACAA
>ERZ836939.2171-NODE-2171-length-19951-cov-3.123090_pt1 | contig 19951 bp, 20 predicted proteins | sample MGYA00519912_ERZ836939 | MGnify/ENA primary metagenome ERZ836939 (study PRJEB31850, sample SAMEA3708810) | human gut metagenome | biome: human gut; feature: human-associated habitat; material: faeces | place: China | collected 2014 ...
AAGCCACAAATTAACAAAGTTAATTTGTTCTGAATATTAGTTGTCACCACAAAGTTTTCTTGTGACAGTAATCATATATCTACCGTTAATTTTTGAAACAAAACTATCAAGGTGCTTTGTTTCAAGGAAAGTATCAAGCCATGGAATAGACTTAGATGCTCTAATGTTAAGAGTAGAAAATCTATCTTTACTAATAAAAGGCAATAATACCTCTTTAGCAGTTACGCCAGGATAGTCCTTTTGTAAAGATATAAGGTCAAGGAAATACTGACCCTGACTATCAACGGCTGTAGGGTTTGCTGGAACTTTAAATTCGCCATCAACTTTTATTTCTTTTTTACCAGAAATGTATAGACTTTCAATTTTCTTTAAGAGTCCCTTTCCAAAATTATGGGCAGTAGCAACAGCTACATTATTTTTAAGAAATTCGTTGTAGTATAAATCACCAAAAGATTTAGCTACAATAACATCTATATTACCTAACTGCTTGAGTAGTTCCTTAGCATATAACTCAGGTTGGTCAATAGATGAGAAAACAACTTCGCTGAGAGTAAATCTGTCTACGGCCTTCCATTTATTATTAATTTTGGAATAAACAGAGACAAACCTTCCGCTAGTTACATCGCTAAGCATATTTGTTGCATCGAAAAATGCTGCAATTCTTGTATTCATTTAAGAACACCTCCAATAAAAACAATAGTGATTTAAACCATTTGGTTCTCCAATTTATCCACGAATATAATGGTATCATAATGAAAAATAAAAATCAATAAAAAATTGATAACTTTTTCACATAGTGATAAATTTCGTGTAAATTGAATAGTTTTGACACGAATTTCCAATAAAATACAGACTTTTTTCATTATCATATTTTTTGTAATGATAATTATTATACAAATTTATCACCTATTTTTTGTTTAATATAATGGCATAAAAGTAGATATTAACAAAATTGTAAGGTATAAAATTCGATTAAAACATTGAATTAAATAGGATTTTACAGTATACTAATACAGGTTTGTAGTTAAATAGTCCGGAGGTTGAAAATGAAAAATGCAGACAAATTAAAAATTGTTACTACAATAATAGGAATATTGTTGTTTATATACGGATTGGCATTTATATTTGTTTTTAATCAAGGTACTTTTGTTATATTGTTTTTAGCAGTTGTGCTTTTGCTTTGGACAAGAGTAAAAAGTGTTCCGGCTACTAGATTTTTTAAATTCTTGTTGGTTCTTGGATACATATTCTTTGGTGCGATTATGGTTTTCATAGCAGTTGCAGGTACTTGTGATAAAGCATCGGGAGATGAAGACGCAGTTATTGTATTAGGTTGCAAGGTTAATGAAAGTGGAGTGTCTAATTCTTTAAAGGCAAGACTTGATACTACTTTGGAATATCATAGCATTAATCCAAAAGCAAAAATAATTGTTACTGGAGGACAGGGCAGTAATGAGCCAATGACAGAGGCAGAGGCTATGAAAAGATATTTAGTTGCTAATGGTGTTCCAGAAAATATTATTTATAAGGAAGATAAGTCTACATCTACAAATGAAAATTTTGCAAATTCTAAAAAGATATTGGATAATTTGTTTGATGATGACTATACAGCTTGTATTATAACTAACTCTTTCCATGCCTATAGGTCAAGGGGATTGGCTAAGTTAAATGGTATGAACTTGACAACATATAATGCACCTACACCTTATATATCTATGCCAGTAGATTATTGTAGAGAGGTGTTAGCTGTAATTAAGTTATGGCTTTTTAAATACTAAGGAGTGAAGAATATGGCAGCTTATGAGGGGTTTGCGCAGGTATATGACCGTTTTATGGACAATGTACCTTATGCCCAATGGACAGAATATTTACAGGAGATTTTTGAAAAACATAACTTGCCACATAATACAGGTGTAATATGTGATTTGGGTTGTGGAACTGGCAATATGACAATACCTCTTGCTAAAATAGGTTATGATATGATAGGTATTGATTTGTCAGAGCAAATGCTTGCTATAGCGTCTGAAAAGACTATAGAGGAGGATTTGAACATACTGTATCTTAATCAGGATATGAGAGAGTTTGAGCTGATTGGCAAAGTAGATGCTATTGTTTCACTTTGTGATAGCTTAAATTATATTACAGAAAAGGCTGACCTTTTAGAGGTGTTCAAAAGGGTACACGATTATCTTGAAAAAGACGGTTTATTTATATTTGATATAAATACAATTTATAAATTTCAAAACATATTAAGCGACAACAGCTTTTGTGAAACTACTGAAAATTCAGCATATACTTGGGAAAATTACTATGACGAAGAAGAAAGAATAAATGAATTTTATACTAACTTTTTTGTTGAAAATAGTGACGGTCTTTATGAAAGATATGAGGAGTTTCACTATGAGAAAGGCTATACTATAGAGGAAATAAAGGAACTTTTGGGTATGGCTGGTCTTGAATTTGAGGCTGTTTATGATGAATTAACATTTGAAGAACCAAAGGAAGAAAGTCAAAAGGTTTTCTTTGTAGCGAAAGTTAAATAGGAGGAATAAAAATGGATTATATTTTAAGAGCAAGTGCAGGAGATGGAGCAGTAAGAATTTTTGTTGCAAATACTCACGATACAGTACAAAAAGCATTTGAAATTCACAAGACTTCACCAGTAATGTCAGCTGCTTTAGGTAGAGCATTAACAGGTGTAGCTATTATGGGTTCTATGCTTAAAAATGATAAGGATTTAGTTACAATTACTATTAAGGGCGACGGCCCAGGTAAGGGTCTTACAGTAACTTCAAATTCAAAGTCACAGGTAAAGGGCTATGTTTACAATCCTATTGTTGATATACCTTTAAAGCCAAATGGTAAACTTGATGTTCAGGAAGCACTTGGCTTTGGTGACCTTACAGTAATTAAGGATATTGGTATGAAAGAACCTTATGTAGGTACAATACCTCTTATTTCAGGCGAAATTGCAGAAGATTTAACATATTACTTTGCTAAGTCAGAACAGATTCCTTCAGCTGTTGCTTTAGGCGTACTTGTAGACAGAGATTATTCTATAAAGCAGTCTGGTGGTTTTATTATTCAGATGATGCCAGATGCTCCAGAAGAAATTATATCTGCTATTGAAGAAAAATTAAAGGTAATTGAACCTTTAACAACTATGCTTGATAAGGGTATGACACAGGAAGATATTTTAAACGAACTTGTGGGGGATTTTGACCCACATATTTTAGATAAAATTCCAGTTGAATATTACTGTAACTGTTCTAAAGAAAGAGTTGAAAAAGCACTTATTTCTATAGGCAAAGATGAAATTCAGGATATTATAGAAAACGAAGGAAGTACAAGCCTTCATTGTCATTTCTGTAATAAAGATTATGAATTTTCAAAAGAAGAACTTGAGGCATTATTAAAGAGAATTTAATCATAGAAAAAGGCGAGGGTGTAAAAACTCTCGCCTTTGTTTATATTGAATCGGAAAGATAAATCCGATGGCTTGTTTACAAGCTACATTTTGCTTTGCAAAATGTTCTGACCATTTAGTTTAAAAATATTTATCTATATTTCATAGCCTGTGACATCATACATACACCTTTTGCACCATTTTCATAGCAATATTTAGAATTATCTTCATTTATACCACCTAAGGCGAACACAGGTATATTTACATTATCACATATATTTTTTAGAAAATCTAAACCTCTAGGTTCTAAACCTTTTTTACAGTCTGTAGCAAAGATATGGCTTGCTGTAACATAGGTTGCACCTAGTTTTTCTGCTATTTTAGCCTCTTCAAGGCTATGAGTAGAAGCACCTATAATATTAAAGTGTTTTAATTTTTCGGCATCTTTTTCCAAATCTGTCATAGAGAGATGAATATTTTTATAATCAAGCTCTATAGCTACATCAGTAAAATGATGTAGAATTAAAGTTTTTTTGCAAATTTTCATTGCTTTTTTTGCAAGAGAAAAATATTCCTGTTGTGTTAAATCCTTTTCCCTTAATATGACATAATCAAAATCTGAATGATTTAGTATTTCTAATTGTTCTAAAAGATTATTGCATAATTTACGATTAGTTATGGCTATTTTACACATAAATGTAATCACTCATTACAGGCTGTAAACCTTGTTCCTTAATGGCATTGAAAACTTCTTCAACACTTCTGCCGTCAGAAATTTCAAACTGTTCGTCGCCTTTTTCTTCTCCAGTATGACCGCCAATACCTACATTTACACCAGCAGAAATCTTTGTGGCAGCAATCTTGATTACATTATTTCTAAATCTTTCACATTCTCTAGTAGAAATTGTAATACTAGCAAAAGGAAGAAGAAGTCTATAAGCACAGATTACCTGTAAAAGCTGAGGCTCGTGTACATCTTTAGGATTGATTTTATCGTTGTTTATAATAGGTCTTAATCTTGGACAAGACATAGCAATTTCAGCCTTTGGATATTTACGCTGTAATAAATATGCGTGGTAACCACAGGCAAAAGCATCTTTTCTAAAGTCATCAAGACCAAGTAATGCAGCAAAGCCTACACCTCTCATACCACCCATTAATGCTCTTTCCTGAGTATTAAATCTGTAAGGCCAAATTCTCTTGTTACCAGCAAGATGGAGAGTTTCATATTTGTCAGAGTTGTAAGTTTCCTGGAAAACAGTAACATAATCTACGCCACATTCATGAAGATATGCGTACTGGTCAGAGTTTACTGGATAAATTTCAAGACCAACCATTCTGAAATACTTCTTAGCTATTTTACAAGCCTCGCCAATGTACTCTACGCTAGACATTTTTTCACTTTCGCCAGTAAGAATAAGTATTTCTTCAAGACCAGTTTCAGCAATAGCCTGCATTTCTTTTTCTATTTCTTCCATATTTAACTTTGCTCTATGTATTTTGTTATGGCAGTTGAAACCACAGTAAATACAGTAGTTATCGCAATAATTGGCAATATACAAAGGTGTAAACATATAAATTGAATTACCAAAATGCTTTCTAGTTTCTACCTGTGCCTTTTGAGCAATCTGTTCCAAAAGAGGGAGGGCAGCAGGGGAAAGGAGAGCTTTAAAATCTTCTGGAGTAATATTGTCGTGCTTTAAAGCCTCAAGTACATCGTTTGCTGTATACTTGTTTGGGTCATAGTTTTCCATTTCTGAAATAACCTTGTCCTGAATTTCAGAACCTATATTTTCCATTTGAGGAAGGTACTTCATATGGTCAATTCTTTCTTCACTCATTGTTAAATGTCCTCCTTAGTCCTGTAAAAATCCTGTTAATGGTGATGATGCAACAGCACCTTTTTCTATTACTCTACCAAGTTTAGCAAGGTATGCTGTTCTACCAGCTTCAATAGCCTTTTTGAAAGCCTCAGCCATAGCTGGAACATTACCGGCAGTTGCAATAGCTGTGTTTGCCATAACGGCAGCAGCACCCATTTCCATAGCCTCGCAAGCCTGAGATGGCTTACCAATACCAGCATCTACAATAATAGGAAGTTCAATTTCATCAATTAAAATCTGTATAAATTCTTTTGTGCAAAGACCTTTGTTTGAACCAATAGGAGCAGCTAAAGGCATAACAGCAGCAGCACCGGCATTTACTAAATCTCTGGCAGTATTAATATCTGGGTACATATAAGGCATTACTACAAAACCTTCTTTTGCAAGAATTTCAGTTGCTTTTAAAGTTTCATAATTATCTGGAAGAAGATACTTACTATCTCTCATAATTTCAATTTTTACAAAATCGCCATAGCCAACTTCTCTTGAAAGTCTTGCAATTCTTACAGCCTCGTCAGCATTTCTTGCACCAGATGTATTAGGTAAAAGTGTAACATTCTTTGGAATGAAGTCCATAATATTATCTACATTACCAGCCTGTGCACGCCTTAAAGCAAGTGTAATAATTTCAGCACCAGCATTTTCAACGGCTGCCTTAATTAAGTCAAGAGAATATTTTCCTGAACCTAATATAAATCTTGAATTAAATTCGTGACCACCTATAATTAATTTATCGTTTTCCATTTTTTTATCTCCTTTATACTTCATCTATACCTAGTAACAATCTCAATATTGTATTTGCTTGATGCATAGCACATATGCCTACACGAGGAGCCATAAGTCCTCTGCCAATTTCAGCTGGGGTTACACCATCGCCACAAATATAAAATCTATTGTTAATTTTTTTGGTCTTTATTGTATTACTGCTTTCATATCCGGCCATACCAGAGCCAGAAACAACAGTTACATTTTTAGTTTCTGTCAATAATGTATTTATGAGCATAGCTTTGTATTCAGCCTTATCAAATGCTTCACATACAATGTTGTAGTCCTTAAATAGTTCAACGGCATTATCTTCCGTTACTTTTGTGTTTTCATATGTAATTTTTACAAAAGGGTTTACTTCTTCAACTTGTTCCTTTAATGCCTCTGTTTTGTATTTGCCCAAATCCTTAATTCTATAATTTTGTCTGTTAAGATTACTAGGTTCAACAATATCAAAATCTACAATGTGGATATGACCTACACCACTTCTGGCAAGTGCCATAACAATATTAGAACCTAAACCACCTAGACCGGCAACGGCAACAGAACTTTGCTTTAATTTATCATATACCTTTGGGGTATGTCTTGCTGAAATTAAAGCCTCTAATTCGTCAAGGGGAGGAAGTACACCTTTTTGTATAAGGCTGATGTTACAATTTTCTGAAAGCTCTAAATTTTCATTAGTTTGAAAGCCTTCAAAGATTACAACACAGTTATTGCTTTTTGTTTCAGAAATAAGCTCTGAAACATTCTTGGAATTGGTTTCATAATTTTTGCCATTTAGCTTTATTAACATATCAGCCCCCACCCATAAAGCATACTATTTCTAAAACATCATTGTCTTTTAAAACTGTTGTGTCATAAGCCTTTTTGGAAAGAATTTCATTATTCAATTCCACAGCAAGGGCAGATTGCTTGTAATCAGCAGATTTAATATATTCAGAAACAGTTTTACCAATGTATGAACTTTCGTCTTTTCCGTTTATTTTAAGCATAAAGAACCTCCTTTCGGATACAAAAAAAAGGCACACAAAAAACTACACCCGTGGTGGTGTACCCCTTCGTGTGACCCTAGTCATACTCTGTAATATATATTAACAAAAAAATGATATTAAGTCAAGTAAATTTATTGATTTTTTTGTCGAACTTGTACTTGATATTTAGCTCAAAATAGATTACTATATAATATATATTCATTGAAAATATTAGAGGTGTTGTGGATGAAAGTTTTGGTTACTGGCGGTATAGGGTATTTAGGCCGCAATATTTGTTATGCCTTATCGGATTGTGGAATTGAGGCAGTAGTTATTGACCATGTAGATGATGCTGACAAGTATACTTTGCCTGGTTGTCATTTTTATAAGGCTGATATTACAGATAAGGAAAGTATTTCAAAGATTTTAGATGAACATCCGGATATAGATTTTGTAATTCACAATGCAATGGTTTCTGCAGTTGCAAAATCAGTTAATCATCCATATGATTTTTATTATCAGAATGTTGTAACATCTATGGAACTTTTCCATTTATTAAAAAATAGAGGTATTAAAAATATTATATATGCTTCAACGGCTTCAATATATGATGATGCACCTGGCTATGTTGTTACAGAAAGGTCACCATTAAAGCCTAGAAGTCCTTTTGGCAGAAGTAAGTATATTACTGAAATGATTTTGAAGGATTTTTGTAATGCCTATGGTATGCGTTGCATTACTTTAAGATATTTTAATCCTATTGGTGCAGACCCACAGACTAGACATGAACTTCCTCACAAAGCCGGTTCAAATATATTAGAAAAGCTTGTGAAAATTCTTAAATATGAGGAACGCCAGTTTGTTATTTCTGGCGATGATTGGGATACTCGTGACGGCACTTGTATAAGAGATTATATTCATGTAAGAGATTTGGCTATGGCTAACTGTAAGGCTGTTCTTAATTTTGATAAGGCTTTTGAAAGAGCTGGAAAAGATTATACAAATTATCTTTCATTAAATATAGGCTCAGGCGTTGATGTAACAGTAAAGGAATTTATAATTGCTTTTGAAAATGTTACACAGGAAAAAATCAACACAGTTATGGGTAAACGCCGCGAGGGCGATATAGGTGGTTCATATGCCAATATTCAGCTTGCGAAACGCACTATAGATTGGAAACCAGAATATTCCATTGAAGATGCAATATTTGATGTTTTAAAATACTATGAATTATAATTATCTCACATCGGAGGAATTATGCAAAGACATCGTAATTATTATGATAGGGGTGTAAGTGGAAGTAATAGGGTATATGTACTGCTTCTTATTCTGATAGGTATTTTGACAGCAGCCTTTTTCATTGGTGGTTATCGTAGGGCAAATGGTAATATTGATGAATATGGAAATGAAATCACAGAGGGAACTTCCTCTGAAAATGTGTCAGCAGAGGGTACTACTGTTGATACATCAAATGTAGAGGCTGTTGCTGAAAAATTCTATAACAATTCTGTGTTTGTTGGGGATTCTATTATGGCTGGATTTGCCGGCTATGCTTCATCTAGTGAAGCTCCAGAATTTTTGAAGAAAGCTGTATTTCTTGCTTCTGTTAGTTACGGTGTAGGCGATGCTTTAAAGCCAGCTGGAAGTGGTGTGGTTCATCCTATGTATAAAGGTGTATCTCAACCTGTAACTACATCTATAGCAGAAATTAAGCCAGAAAGAGTATTCGTTAATCTTGGCATTAATGAGTTAAATGGTGTATCAGCTGAAAAAGTTGGTAAAAAGTACGGACAGCTTATAGAAAAAATAAAAGAGGCATCTCCAAATAGTAAAATTTATGTTATAAGCCTTACTTATATTGTAAATGGTAAGGAAAAAGAACATTTTACTAATGCAGGAATTAAGGTCTATAATCAATATTTGGAAAGTCATTGTAAGGAGTGGGGTGCTACTTACCTTGACCTTGCTAGTAAAATGACTAAAGACGGAAATTCATTGCCGGCAGAATATTCTAGTGACGGTTATGTTCATCACAACAAGGCTGGTTATGCCCTATGGGTACAGTTCCTTAAAGATACAGCTGTTAAATATATTAATCAATAAAATAAAGGAAAATAATCAAGGGAGGATTTATCGTGAAAAAATTATTTGCGATATTAGTTTGTGGTTTGATGATTACTGTTTCTGGCTGTGGCAGTAATAAAAGTGATAATGAAACAACACAAAGCAGTCAAAATGTAGAGTCAAAGTCTGTAAAGGATATATATGCTTCTGTTTCAACAATGGCAGAGGGAAAACTTACAGAACTTGACCCACAGTATCTTTCTAATTATTATGGAATAGATACAGCAGATTTAGACGAGTATGTTTTTGCTCAAAGTGATACACCAGAGTCTTCAGCAGAAACTATTATTATTATAAAGTCAGCAGATACTTCAAAATTTGATAGTTATAAAACAAGTTTTGAAAATTATAAAAAGCAAAAAAGTCAAGAACTTACAAACTATAATCTCCCAGACCAGGCTAAGTTAGACAAAAGCAAGGTTGTTGAAAAGGGAAATTACTTGTACCTTGTAATTTCTAAAAACGCAGACGAAATTATTGACACAATAGAAAAGAATATTTAATTCGGAGGACAATATGGTATTCAGTAGTTTGGAATTTTTGTTTTTCTTTCTTCCCATAGTCCTTTTGCTATATTATGTTGTGCCATATAAAATTAAGAATATTGTACTGCTTGTGGCTTCTCTCATATTTTATGCTTGGGGGGAGCCAGTTTATGTGTTTTTGATGATTTTTTCATCATTAATGGGCTTTATTTTTGGAAAAGCAATAGACAAAAGCAGTTCTGAAACAGGCAAAAAGATATTGTTATTTTTGTCTGTTTTTGTGAATATAGCAATTCTGGGCTTCTTTAAATACGCAGATTTTGCTATATCAATAATCAATCAATGCTTAGGCACTTCCATAAAGGAGCTTGAGTTAAGTTTACCAATAGGTATAAGTTTCTTTACATTTCAGATTATGAGCTATGTTATTGATGTATATAGAGGTACAGCTCATGTCCAAAATAATCCCCTTACACTTATGACATATGTTTCAATGTTCCCTCAGCTTATTGCTGGACCTATAGTTAGATATGAAACAGTAGAAAGAGAATTAAAAACTAGAATAATAAATTATGAAGGCTTTAAAAAAGGCACTATAAGATTTTTAATAGGTCTTTTTAAGAAAGTTCTTATTGCCAATAATATTGGTCAGCTTTGGGATTATATTAATAATTCAAATTTTGAAGAAATTTCTGTTAGTACAGCTTGGCTTGGTGCTGTGGCTTTTTCAATTCAGCTCTATTTTGATTTTAGTGGCTATGGCGATATGGCTATAGGTATGGGTAAAATGCTTGGTTTTAACTTTAATGAAAACTTTAACTATCCATACATTTCAAAGTCTATTACTGAATTTTGGCGTAGATGGCATATTTCACTTTCTACTTGGTTCAGAGATTATGTCTATATACCATTAGGAGGTAACAGATGTTCCCGTTTAAGGCATATTTTCAATATTCTTGTAGTATGGACACTTACAGGGCTTTGGCATGGTGCATCATGGAATTTTGTTTTTTGGGGTGCTTATTATGGTGTGTTACTTGTTCTCGAAAAGTATGTTTGGGGTAAGTATTTAGATAAGTTACCTAGAGTATTAAAACATATTTATACTTTATTCATTGTAGTTGTAGGCTTTACAATTTTTACTTTTGACGATTTATCAAAGTTGAAAGATTATTTAGGTGTAATGTTTGGCTTAAATGGTATGCCATTAATGGACAATGATTTTAAATTCTATTGTGTGAATTACGGTATATTATTAATAAGTGCAATTATATTTGCAACACCTATATATCCAAAAGTAAAAGAATATGCAAATTCATCTACCCATAGAACTGCCTATAGTGTGTTTGGTGGAGTTGTTTTTTGTTTCTTATTTATTTTGTGCGTTTCATACTTGGTAAACGCATCTTACAATCCATTTTTGTATTTTAGATTTTGAGGTAAATAATTATGAAATTTGTTCCAGCTTTTACATCTTTAATAGTTATTGTGTTTTTACTAGCTTTTATTGTATTGCCCAAAAGTTCTTTTTCTGAAATTGAAAATAGAAGTCTGGCAAGTTTTCCAAAGTTAAATTGGGACGATATAAAAGACGGAGATTATATGTCAGATGTAAGTACATATTTATCTGACCATTTTCCTTTAAAAAATACTTTTGTAAACAGTAAAACACAATTTGAGCAACATGTTTTAAAAATGGATTGTATTAACAACATTTACATTGGAAAAGATGGCTATAGAATAGAGCAGTATGAAAAGCCAGAAAATACAGGAAAAATTATAAATACTATAAATAAGTTTAATGAGGCTGTTAAAAATATTAATGTGGATTTAATGCTTGTGCCTACGGCTTATACCATTTATGATGATAAATTGCCATATCACCACAAGGATATTAGTCAGCTTGAAACATTGAATAATATATATTCTTCTGTGTCTACAAGTAATATAGATGTTTATCCTAGTCTTATGCTACATAGAGATAATGAACAGCTTTTCTATAAATTAGACCACCATTGGACTACAGATGGTGCTTATTATGCCTATGTAAAGTATTGTGAACATAAGGGTTTTACTCCTGTTCCAAAGGAAGATTTTAATATACAGGAAGTAACAAATGATTTTAAAGGCACTATTTACTCTAAGCTTAATGACTATTCTCTTGAGGGCGATGTAATAAAAGTATATGGCTATAACAATGATTTAACTGTAAATTATGATAATAAAAAGACTACAAACTCCCTTTATAATATGGACTATGTTGATAAAAAGGATAAGTATTCACTTTTTTTAGATAATTTACATTCATATATTGAGATTACAAATAATAATATTGATACGGATAGAGAATTAGTAATTGCAAAGGATAGTTATGCAAATTCATTTATTCCTTTTTTGGTAAATCATTATAAAAAGATATATGTTTTTGACCCAAGAAGTTATAAAGGGGCAATAAGCGATTTTGTAAATGAGCATAATAATGTAAAAGATGTACTTATGCTTTATAATATGAATACAATAGACCAAGATACAGGCATAAATGCCATTTATTAATAAGGATAGGGGCAAGAATTCTTGCTCCTATTGCTTTAAAAATATTTTTTGTAAAAAAATTAAAATTTTTCTTGACATTTGATAGAACCTGTGGTATTATTTAATAGTCGTTTGACGAAAAAGTACATAGGGGTGTAGTTCATCGGTAGAATAAGAGTCTCCAAAACTCCAGAGGAGGGTTCGATTCCTTCCACCCCTGCCATATGCGCGAGTGGCTCAGTGGTAGAGCATCGCCTTGCCAAGGCGAGGGCCGCGGGTTCGAATCCCGTCTCGCGCTCTCAGCTAACCTTTAGGTTAGCTTTTTTTATTTATATAAATTTTGGAGGTTTTGTATATGCAATATGTTCATAAAAATGTTGGCGTCTGTTCAAGAGAAACTATTATAGATATAGATGAAAACCATATTATTCAAAATGTTGAAGTTATTGGTGGCTGTGACGGTAATTTAAAGGGTGTAGCTAGTCTTTTAAAGGGTTTAAAGGCTGAAGATGCTATTTCTCGTTTACAGGGTCTTACTTGCGGATATAAAAATACTTCTTGTCCAGACCAAATTGCAACAGCTTTAACAGAAGCTATTGAAAAAATGGATAAATAATTTTACTGAATTAGGTACACTCTTTACGGTGTACCTTTTTTAGTTGCATCAAAAAATGGTTGCGAAAAATAAAATTGCAACCATTATTTTTTGTTATTTACAATATAATAAGATAATATACCCGTAGCTATACCTAAAATGATACTGGCAAGGACATCTGTAGGAAAATGAACATACAAATATAATCTTGAAAAGCTAATCATACAGGCTAAAATTATAGCAGGAATACCCAGTTTTTTATTGCAACATAGAAGGGCAGTTGCAAAAGCGAAAGAGGCGTATGTATGACCCGATGGATATGAAGAATCAAAAGGCGGATTTATGATGAGGTTGATATGCTCTCTGATTTGAAATGGTCTAAGTCTACATACAATATTTTTTATAAATATATTACCGGTAAAAAGCATAATTATGAGAGATAAGCCACAGGTATAGCAGTATTTTCTTGTATTTTTAAATAATAACATAACTATAGTGAATATTATCCAAATTAAGCCAGCATTTCCCAAAGACGATATTTTGGGCATTATATTATCCATAAAATTCCCAGAAAAATATTTTTGAATACTGTCTAAAACTCTAAATTCCCAATCCATAAAAACAACTCCTATTACAATAATTATGTATTTTATTATAAATTTGACAACAATGTCAATACCCTATTGACTTTTATGTTGTAATACCATATTATTAAACATAGTTAAAGAGGTGGTATTAATGAACATATTATTTTTTTTGAAACCTAAAAGTGAGGTTGCCTATGTTACTGGCAATAGTACAATAAGACAAGGTATAGAAAAATTAAAAGCACATAGATATACAGCAATACCCGTTCTTGATGAAGACGGAAGTTATGTTGGAACAGTAAATGAGGGGGATTTCCTTAGATATATTGTTGAGAATAATCAATTTAATTTAAAAGATGAGGAACATAAGTATATTAGGGATATAATAAGATTGGATTGGAACCCATCAGTAAAAATAGACATTACTATGGACGAACTTTTTAAGAGGATAATGAACCAAAATTTTGTGCCAGTTGTAGATGATAGAAATTTGTTTGTAGGTATTATAACCCGAAAAGATGTTATAGAGTATTTCTATAAGAGAGAAATGGCTTTAAATGATTAATGTACAGGAGTATTTATTGGTAAAACAGTAAATACTCTTTTTTTGTTAAAAATATAGGCTTGTAATAATTATTTACTGAAAATCATATTATTTTTTGTCAGCAAAATAAGGAGGGCTAATGTGAAAGCCTATATTGAGCAAAGAGTAGTGGAAGTAGGTAAGTATATAATTGCAAGCAAAGCTACAGTAAGGGAAACGGCAAAAAAGTTTGGTATAAGCAAGTCAACTGTCCATAAAGATTTAACAGAAAGATTAACAAAAATAGACCCAATACTTGCCAAAAAGGCGAGGAGTGTTTTAGATGTAAATAAAATGGAAAGGCATATAAGGGGAGGTATGGCAACGAGAAAAAAGTACACCGGCAAATAATTCAATATAAAAACAGCATAGGCTGTTTTCAACCTATGCTGTAATATTGTTTAATTATTTAACAACGATATTTACAATTCTGCCAGGAACATAAATTTCCTTAACAATATTGCCTGAAAGTTTATCGCCTAAAGCAGCCTTAGCAGCAGCAAGAACTGTATCCTTGTCAGCATTAGGGTCAACAGAAAGCTGAACCTTAACCTTACCGTTAATCTGAACAGCGATGTTTACAGTTTCTTCTTTAAGTTTGCTTTCATCATATTTTGGCCAACCATGAGTAAATACTGATGTATCATGACCTAAAAGCTGCCACATTTCTTCTGAAATATGAGGAGTAAATGGAGCAAGAAGTAATGTAAGAGTTTCAAGAGAGTCCTTATCAATACCACCAGCAGCCTTAGCAACAGCAATCATCTTGTTAGTATATTCCATAAAACCAGAAACAACTGTGTTAAGAGTAAGTGCTTCAAGACGCTTAGTGATTTCACAAGTAAGCTTGTTCTTTACAAATTCCATTTCAGCTGTTGGCTTTTCAACGAGCTTATCTTTATATTCATTAACGAACTTCCAAACCTTGTTGAGGTAACGGAATACACCGTCAATACCGTTATCGTCCCATTCAGAGTCAAGTTCAGGTGGTCCAATGAAAAGTTCGTACATTCTTAATGAGTCGCAACCGTAGTTTTCAACTGTTTCATCAGGAGAAACTACATTACCCTTGTTCTTACTCATCTTAGCACCATCTTTTGTAATCATACCCTGATTGAACAATCTCTTGAAAGGTTCATCAAAGTCTACAACACCGATGTCATGTAAGAACTTAGTATAGAATCTTGCGTATAATAAGTGAAGAACGGCATGTTCAACACCACCTACATACATATCAACAGGGAGCCACTTCTTTAATGCTTCCTTGCTTGCAAGTTCCTTGTCATTGTGGTTATCACAATATCTGAGGTAGTACCAAGAAGAACCTGCCCACTGAGGCATAGTGTTTGTTTCTCTCTTAGCAGGGCCACCACAGCAAGGACAAGTAGTATTTACCCATTCGTCAATAGCTGCAAGAGGAGATTCGCCAGTATCTGTAGGCTTGTAGCTCTTTACATTTGGAAGAATAACTGGAAGCTGGTCTTCTGGAACAGGAACTGTACCACATTTTTCACAATGGATAAGAGGAATAGGTTCGCCCCAGTATCTCTGACGAGAGAATACCCAGTCACGAAGTTTGAAGTTTACAGTTTTCTTACCGAAGCCTTTTTCTTCCATATAGTCAGGAACTTTCTTCTTAGCATCTTCTGACTTCATACCATTGAACTCATTAGAGTTAATCATAATACCAGGTTCAGTATATGCTTCTGTAAGGTTTTCAACTTCCTTACCGTCTTTGCTGATAACCTGAATAATAGGCAAATCAAACTTTTTAGCAAATTCGAAATCTCTGTCATCGTGAGCTGGTACACACATAATAGCACCAGTACCATAGTCAGCTAAAACGTAGTCAGAAACCCAAATAGGGGTCTTAGCACCGTTAAGAGGGTTAATACCGTAGCTACCAGTGAATACACCAGTCTTTTCCTTATCTGTCATACGAGATACATTAGACTTTGTACTTGCTTCATAGCAATACTTGTCCATAGCATCTTTGTATTCAGCAGTTGTAATATCCTTTACAATAGGGTGTTCTGGAGAAAGAACCATAAATGTTGCACCGTATAAAGTATCAGGTCTTGTAGTATAAACCTTAATAGACTTATCTGTACCGTCAACAGGGAAGTCGATTTCAGCACCGTAGCTCTTACCAATCCAATCAGACTGCATCTTCTTAACCTTTTCTGGCCAATCAAGCTTGTCTAAGTCGTTAAGAAGTCTGTCAGCATACTTAGTAATTCTAAGCATCCATTGTCTTAAATTCTTCTTTGTAACTGTAGCACCACATCTGTCACAAACACCGTTAGTAGCTTCTTCGTTTGCAAGAACGGCTTTACAGTTAGGACACCAGTTTAAAGGCATTTCTTTTTCGTATGCAAGTCCATTTTTGAACATCTGAATGAAAATCCACTGAGTCCACTTGTAGTATTCAGGGTCAGTTGTGTTGATTTCCTTATCCCAGTCATAAATAGCTGCAATATCGTTAACCTGTCTTTTAATATTTGAGATACTCTTTTTTGTTGCCTCTGATGGGTGAGTACCTGTCTTGATTGCATAGTTTTCAGCAGGAAGACCGAAAGCATCCCAACCCATTGGATGAAGAAGTTCGTAACCTTCCATTAACTTCTGTCTACTTATTACATCAGAAAGAACATAGCCTCTCCAATGACCAACATGAAGACCGTTGCCTGAAGGATATGGGAACATATCCAAACAATAGTATTTAGGCTTACTGTCATCAGGTGGATTTACGGGATTTTCCTCCCAAATCTTACGCCATTTTTCTTCAATTTCTTTGAAATTATATTTTGTACTCATAAGAATCCTCCATATTAAGTAAATACATATATTTTATACCATATACTTAAAAATTTCAAGTAGTATTGTAGAATTTCTGAATTTTTATACAAAGTATTGCAACAAAAAAGCCGTAAAACCTTTGTTGGATTTACGGCTGAAATTTTATTCTTCCATTAAAATATCAAGTGTTTTTAAAGTGTTTTCTGTATTGTCTACAATAGGCACAAAACTTATATACGGAGTGTCATTTTGGAATAAGTTATATTTTTTTAAAATTTTAGAGTTTTTAAGGCTTATACCATAAGGTTTTAATTCACCTGTTTCAGGGTCTTTTGCATCTAACACAAGTCCTTTTTTTCTAAGTTCATTTACTTTTTCGTCAGATAAATAATCAGTAATAGGTGTTGTATACTCTACCTGTGTAAAGTTTTTTGTGTTTTCAGCATTACTTAAAAGTAAATGAAACTCCAAAGCATAAACATAGGTGTTAAATTTTTGGTTTAAATCTGCTTCAACCATTACATCTGTACTGTCAGAATAAAAATCCTGTAGCTGTACTGATGTATGTTCAGGTAAATTAAGTTCCTTATTTAGGTCGGCTGTCATTTTGTCGGTGTTTAATGCTGACAAAAATTGTCCATATATAGCAACACCACAAAAATTAGTATCAGGAATTCTTATAAACATTGTATATATTAAAGACGATAGGGCTAGTACTGCAAGTATTGTGCCAATGATGTGCAATTTGTAATAGTCCCATATATATTCCAACTTTTTCTTTTTACTTAAATCTTTAAATGTCATTGTTATCCTCTGTTCTAAAATATGTTTTTGTAATTATAGCATAAATGACATCTATATTAAAGAGAAAATTAATCTAAAATTTTACCGTCAGTTGAAATAGTTACAACACTCCAAGGAATAAACTTACCACTATCCATTAATGCTTTTTTAACGGCGTTTTCAATTCCGCCACAGCAAGGAACTTCCATTCTAACTACTGTAACACTTTTGATATTGTTGTTTTTAATTATTTCAGTAAGCTTTTCTGAATAGTCCACATCATCAAGTTTAGGGCAACCAATAATTGTAATTTTATTTTTCATAAATTCATTATGGAAGTTGCCGTAAGCATAGGCTGAACAATCAGCAGAAACTAATAAATTTGCATTGTTAAAATATGGAGCATTAACAGGCACAAGTTTAATCTGAACTGGCCATTGTCTAAGCTGGCTAGAAATATTAACTTCTGTTGTTGGCTGTTCTTCTCTTTCAATAGCTTTTGCCATAGAACCAGGACAGACAAAACCAGATTTTTTCTTTGCCATATTTGCTTTAACAGCAACTTCATCATATGGTAAGGCTTCTCTTTCTACAAAAGAAATTGCATTTGTAGGACAGGTTGGCAAACAATCTCCTAAACCGTCACAATAATCATCTCTTAATAATACAGCCTTGCCATTTACCATACCTATTGCACCCTCGTGACAAGCTGATGCACAAGCACCACAACCGTTACACTTTTCACTATCTATATGAATTATTCTTCTAATCATTTTTTTGCCTCCTTAAATTCTACATGTTTATTGTACAGTAACTTTTTAATAAAGTATGTTGTATTTACAACAAAATATAAAATTTTTGGAGAAAAATTAATTTTACCATTTTTGTATAAAAGGAATAATGTAGTCACAAGTATCGTCTAAATTGTTTTGAATATTTGTACTTATGGTTTTTAAGCTTACAGGGTCAATTTCTGTAATATAATATCTATCCTTATTATCTTTATATACTGTTGCAACAAGAGTAGGAGAACTTCCTTGGCTATGGTAATCTGGAATATATGAAAACATATATATTGGGCTTGATATACCTAGCTTTTTAAGTGCTTCTACTGTTACATTTTTATAATCGCTGTATTTATCAATGTCTATATGTTCAGCGGTTTTTTGAGATTTTTTAATTGTAGCAACATCCCTGTCAATGTGTTTGATTTGGTAATTGTTTTCCTTTAAAGCATCCATATCTACAGTAAAAATTGTTGTATTATCTTGTGATATAAACATAACTTCACATTCTTTAGAAGTATAGTAATCATAATAGTCACAGGAAATATTGAATTTGTTTTTATCTATTTCTATTCCATAGTAATTGTTAACGACTTCCAAAGCCTTTGTTATTGAATCTTCTTTTGATATGAAATTGCGACCTCCATTTATTAATTCAGGGGCATCTGACATTGTATTTTCTACAGGTTTGCTTAATTTATCTATTATATCAAGCATTTTAGAATAATCATTTTTGGAAATATACAAGTCATTGTTAATTTCAGTAAGAAGATTATCGAATATAACAAAGCTGTTAAAACATATTTCATTATGATTAGCTGAAATATAAAGATTTTTATTATCTTTTGTATATAAAATACTTCTGCTGTTATCTTTGTTTTTGAGGGTATATCCAGTTTCAGCCATCAATGTACTGAGTAGAGGCTTATTTATTACTTGTATTCTTGTAGCATTAGTACAAATAATGGTTGAAAGTATAATTACAGAAAGAATGGCTACAGCAATAAGTGTGCGGAAACCTATTTTTGTTTTATTTCTATGTAAAATATCATTCATTTTGTTTTTGTGATTTTCAGAAAATACAATATCATCATTAAAATTGTTTTCTATTTCATCAAATATTTCATTTTCAACTTCTTTAGCTGATTTGCTTATCAAATTATCTAAAATATCATCTATAAATCCTTTTGACATATTAAATTTCCTCCTTTAACATTGTTTTAATTTTTTGCCTTGCTCTCTCAAGCCTCTTTTGTACAGTTTTTGCGTTTAAATCTAGTAGTTGACTTATTTCATTTACAGAATAACCATGTACTGCGTGAAGCATAAGGGGTATTTGATATATAGCTTTTAATTCATAAATACACTTTTTAATGTTTTCAACAGAATTTTTATCAATTATTATATCAAAAACATCAGTTTCATTAATTACATTATCTTCCTCAAGATTTTCAGGCTGTTTCTTCTGTTTATTGTATAGATTTATAGCAGTATTTTTACATATAAGTCCTAGAAAATTTCTAGTTTTTGTTTTGTCTGAAATATCTATGTTATCTAAATGTTCCATTATTTTTATAAAAGAAATTTGAACAGCGTCTTCTGCAAGATTTTTATCTTTTAAAATACTATAGGCAACTTTATACATAAATA
>ERZ836939.2185-NODE-2185-length-19831-cov-5.917071_pt1 | contig 19831 bp, 14 predicted proteins | sample MGYA00519912_ERZ836939 | MGnify/ENA primary metagenome ERZ836939 (study PRJEB31850, sample SAMEA3708810) | human gut metagenome | biome: human gut; feature: human-associated habitat; material: faeces | place: China | collected 2014 ...
GAGGTACAAAGCACAGATGTGCTGTCTGTAACAGGACAGAGCTGGATGGCGATAATCTTACATTCAGATTCTGCACAAAATGTGCGGGCAATCTTGAATATTGTCAGGATCATCTGTATACACATATACATGTTACAGGTGATAATAACAATCAGAATACACAAAAAAATTAAAAAATGTTTTGAAAGAACGGCATAAATATGTTAGTATCAATATAGTACTGCAAAAACTGTATTTTTTCTTATTGCTATTATAAAAGATTTATGCAATAATCTGTATTTGTGTTTAGTATGAGATAAAATTAATTGAATTAAAGTTTATTTTGGAGGTCAGAATGAAAAAAACTAAAATAATTTGTACAATGGGTCCTAATACTAATGACAGAGAACTCATCAAAAGTCTTGCTCTTGTAGGAATGGATGTTGCAAGATTTAACTTCTCTCATGGTGATCATGAAGAGCAGGCAGGACGTTTCGCATTAGTTAAGAGTGTAAGAGAAGAACTCAATATTCCTATTGCTACATTGCTTGATACAAAGGGACCTGAAATAAGAACAGGTGACCTCAAGGACGATAAGAAAGTAACACTTAAAGAAAATCAGAAGTTTACACTTACAACAAGAGACGTACTTGGTGATGAGACAATCGGAAGAATCACATATGCAGGTCTTCCACAGGATGTTTCAAAGGGAAATACAATTCTTATTGATGATGGTCTTATTGAACTTTGTGTAAATAATGTTATAGATGGCACTGATATTGAATGTACAGTAGTAAATGGCGGTGAGCTTGGTTCAAGAAAAGGTGTTAATGTTCCTAATGTAAGTATCCGTCTCCCGGGTATCACAGATAAGGATAAGGATGATATTTTATTTGGTATTGAACAGGGATTTGATTTTATTGCAGCTTCATTTGTAAGAAATGCAGCTTGTATTCAGGAAATCAAGGAACTTCTCTGGTCTCATAATGCAGATATTCCTGTAATTGCTAAGATTGAGAATGCAGAAGGCATTAAGAATCTTGATGAGATTATCAGAGTTGCTGATGGTATCATGGTTGCCCGTGGTGATATGGGTGTTGAAATTCCTGCTGAGCAGGTTCCTCATATCCAGAAGGAAATTATCAAAAAATGTAATGCAGCATATAAGACAGTTATCACAGCTACACAGATGCTTGATTCAATGATTCGTAATCCACGTCCTACAAGAGCTGAGGTTACTGATGTTGCCAATGCTATTTATGATGGTACAGACGTTGTTATGCTTTCAGGTGAGACAGCTAATGGTAAGTATCCTCTTGAAGCATTAAAGATGATGGTTAAGATTGCTGAGACTACAGAGCAGGATTTACCTAAGAAGTATGCAGATTATGCTAAGCTTCATACAAAGAGAGGAGTATCAAGTGCTGTTACTAATGCAACTGTACAGACAGCAGAGAACTTAAATGCAAAAGCAATCGTATGCCCTACAATTTCAGGATTTACAGCAAGACTTGCATCTAAGCTCAAGCCGGATACACAGATTGTTGGATGTTCACCATATGATTCTGTTCTTAGAAAAATGCAGATTTATTGGGGTGTAAAACCTGTTAAAACTGCTATTGAGACTTCTACAGATAAGATTATTGAGCATGCACTTGTCACAGCAGAGAATGCTGGATATATTGGCGAGGGAGATGTTGTCATTGTATCTGCCGGTATAGCAACAAACTCTTCTCCAACATCAAAGAGAGGTCTCACAAATACAATGCGTGTTGTAACAATCTAATTGTTACATCATGAGCATATGTCGTGATGACATTTATGAAAAGTAAACTTTTAAAAATATTTATATGGATTCCTGCTATTATTTGTGCGATTATGATATTCGGATTTTCGGGACAGAATGGTGAAAATTCGGGAGATCTCAGCCGTAAGGCAGCAGGTATCATAGTTGATATTGCTGACAGCGTACATCTTGTAGATGTACGCTGGAATGGCAGACAGGAACTTATAGACAAGATAGAATTGCCTGTAAGAAAAGCAGCACATATGACTGAATATGCAATATTTGCATGTCTTGTTTATCTGGCATTTACAGTTGATGGTGTCAGTTGGCAGCTCGTCAGATTTATAAGTTTTTTTGCAACGGCAGCATTTGCATGTTCAGATGAATTTCATCAATTATACGTTCCGGGAAGAAACGGCTGCGTTACAGATGTACTGATTGACTGTGTTGGAATATTAATCGGTATTATTATATGTTCCATAGTTGACAGGCGTAAAAAAATGATAATTTAGTATGGCATTTTAGAAAATATTGTAAAACGGGAAGTGGGGAATAAACATATGACACTTTATGATGAATTAGTAGCAAGAGGACTTATAGCCCAGGTTACTGACGAAGAGCTTATAAAAGATTTAATTAACAATGGGAAAGCTACATTTTATATTGGTTTTGACCCAACTGCTGATAGTCTTCATGTAGGTCATTTTATGGCACTCTGTCTTATGAAAAGACTTCAGATGGCAGGTAACAAACCTATTGCACTTGTAGGCGGTGGTACAGCTATGATTGGCGATCCGTCCGGCAGACAGGATATGCGTAAGATGATGACAGAAGAACAGATTCAGCACAATGTTGAATGTTTCAAAAAGCAGATGTCAAGATTTATTGATTTTTCAGATGGCAAAGCAATACTTGCTAACAATGCTGACTGGCTTTTAAATCTTAATTATGTTGACTTCTTACGTGAAGTCGGAGCATGTTTTTCTGTTAACAATATGCTTAGAGCAGAATGTTATAAGCAGAGAATGGAAAAAGGACTCAGCTTCCTTGAGTTTAATTATATGATTATGCAGTCATATGACTTCCTTATGCTCTACAAGAAATACGGATGTAATTTACAGTTCGGTGGTGATGATCAGTGGAGTAACATGCTTGGCGGTACAGAACTTATAAGAAAGAAATTAGGAAAAGATGCGTCAGCAATGACAATTACACTTCTTCTCAACTCTGAAGGCAAGAAGATGGGTAAGACACAGTCAGGTGCAGTATGGCTTGACCCTGATAAGACATCACCATACGATTTCTATCAGTATTGGAGAAATGTAGATGATGCAGATGTATTAAAATGTATCAGAATGCTTACATTTATACCACTTGAAGAGATTGAAAAGATGGACAGCTGGGAAGGTGCACAGCTTAACAAAGCAAAAGAAATTCTTGCATATGAACTTACTAAGCTTGTTCATGGAGAAGAAGAAGCAAAGAAGGCAGAAGAGACTGCACGTTCTATATTTACTGGTGGAGATGCACAGAATATGCCTTCAGCTGTAATTTCAAAAGAATCTTTTAAAGATGGAAATATCGATATTATTTCAATTGTTCATCAGGCAGGACTTGCGTCTTCAAGATCAGAAGCAAGAAGAGCTGTTGAGCAGGGCGGCGTAAGCGTTAATGGTGAAAAAGTATCAGCTATTGATGCAGTATTTCCTATGGAATTATTTGAAGATGGCGTAGTTGTTAAAAAAGGCAAGAAGAATTTTAGAAAAGTAACAGTTTAGGATGTCATGAAAATGAAGAAGAATCAAATTGTTCTTATCAGAGTTGTCAGTGTAGCCGTACTTATGGCTGCACTGGCTCTAATTTTAATATTTGGTGCGGGAAGTACTGTTTTTACAAAAATAATAAAAGACCTGAATAATGGTGGCGTTACATCTGGTGCTTCAGCTGTTTCTGTTTACAATCTTGTGTATTATAAGGGAATGAATGCTATATATCAGATAATATTTGGAATTGCATTGTTTACAACAATAGTTGGAATTGCAGGTGTGTTTTTTCGCATTAGAGGAACGGATATATGTCTTAATACGGCTATAATTTTTGATGTTGTAACAGGAATATATCTTATACTTGCATACGTTCTTGAAAAAAATAAATTTATGCATAAAGTGTTCGCAAAAATTTATCTTGGAGAGTTTGATACACAGTTTACGGCTGTAAGACTTATAAAACTTCATGTTCTTATAGCAGGAATATTGCTTATACTTGTGAGTCTGCTTGCGTCAGCAATTGTAAAGTCAAGTGGAATACCAAAGATGACTATTTATAAGGCTGAGAGTAATCTTGGATGGCTTCTTATAATACCATTGTTTTTTACATCATTAATATTTGATGTAGCAAGAGAATGGGCAATAAGAATTGCTTCGGGTTACAGTGATGTGTCAGGGCAGCTTTATGATATTTTAAAAGATTATTATTTTGGTGATAAGTTCCTTTTTTCAATGCCAAAGTGGCTTATTGTTTTTGTGGCTTCAGTTATAACGCTTTTTATAATGGGAGTGCTTAGAATTCATTTGAAAAGAATATTTGCTGTGATAATGGGAGCTGTTTTTACAACTGCCGCTCTTATAAGATGCGTTGTTTTCTGGATGAATCCACCCGCAATATTTGGAACACTTTCATATAATGAAAATGTGTGTGATATGACAGACAGAGCAGGGGCAGCATATATGATATGTTTTGTTCTGGATATATTTTTTATTACAATTCTGGCAGTATTATGTATAATATGTGCACAGAAAAAGTTTTTTGAATTAAAAAATATACTGATAATCACAATCGGTTATGCAATTATCAGTATAGCTGCTATATTAATTCTTGGTTTTGGCGGCATATCTGCAATCTATGCAGGATGCGGCGTGATTGATGTTATAGCATCATCAGCATTGCTTTATCTCGTCTATAAAAGTTGATGCTATCATTGAGTAGTTTGTATAGTATACAACAAAACCGGGCTTTGAACCGGCAGGTTTTTTAACTTCTTTCTTTAAAACATAATCAACTTCAACTTTATCCTGGCTGTGTCCTTTTGAAAAATGTGCTGCGAGTGCGGCTGCTTCTTCAAAGGTACGGTCAGGAATTTCTTTGCCGTCAGTTTTTAATATGACATGTGAGCCTGCCATATTTTTTGCATGAAACCACCAGTCGCTGCCGTTTGCAAATTTGAAAGTAAGCTCATCATTCTGGAAATTATTTTTGCCTACATATATGTCGAAACCATCGGATGACATGAAGTGAAGCGGTTTGCTTACAATTTTAATTTTCTTTGACGGTGTCTGATGACGATGTATATATCCTGACTCAATTAATTCTTCCTTGACCTGTGCAAGATCGTCCTCAGATACAGCAATGTCAAGTGATGAGGCGACTGATTCAAGATGTGCTATTTCGGCACGGGTTTCTTTTATCTGTACACTTTCGGCTTCAAAAGTGCGTTTCAGTTTATTATATTTATTAAAATATTTTACTGAATTTTCGCGTGGTGTGAGTGTTGGGTCAAGAGGAATTGTGATTTCCTCGTTAGTATAATAATTAAGAGCTTTGAATTCCTTACTGCCTTCCGGAATATTATAGCCGTATGTGTTTATAAGCTCTCCGTAAACACGGTATTTATCACGTTTTTCAGTATCTTTTAACTGCTTTTCCTGTATGTCGGCTTTTTTAACGGAGCGTTCAAGTGCCGTTGAAACTATTTTCCTTAAATCAGATGATTTCTGGCGGATTCGTGTTACAGCATCTTTTTTTGAGTAAAAATCTCTTAAAAGAGTGCTGACAGAATCATATTTTGTACACTTGTCAAACATTTCAAGCGGAATTGATGAGAATTCTTTTGGTTCATCTCCGATGTATACAATATTTGGAGTGAAAATATTATTTTTAATATTATCCATTATATTGCTGAAAATGTTGAATAAGTGAAGACTTTCATTTTCCTCAAGACAGTTCGCAGGCTTGTCAGAATTGATTGAAGCTTCAAAACATATTTCTTCTGCAGCGACAGGACTGATACCCGTATATGATGAATAAATTGCTTTTGATGTGCTCACAGGGCGTGTAAGTGCTGTGTTTTTAAATTCGTCATAATTCGTATTCAGTGGATTTTTCTTATCTGATGTATTGGGAATAAAATATTTTCGTCCCGGAAGAACTTCTCTTACAGAACTCATCTGTGATGAAACACGCTTGATACTGTCAAGGATTGTGTCGCCGTCACAGAATATTATATTGCTGTGTTTGCCCATGAATTCTGTTATAAGATGTTTGCGGCATACATCCCCCATTTCATTCAAGTGTTCAATCTCAATATCAAGAATTCTCTCAAGACCGGGCTGCGTGATGCCTATAATACGTCCGTTTCCGAGATGCTTCCTTAAAAGCATGCAGAAATTAGGGGCAGTCATCGGACTTGGCTTATTATCATCAGTAAGATATATAAGCGGAAGACTTGCATTAGCAGAAATTACAAGTCTGTATTGGCCGTTTTGCGTTTTTATTGTAAGAAGAAGTTCATCAGCTTCCGGCTGTGCAATTTTATATAATCTTCCTCCGATGAGCTTTTCGTTTAGTTCATGTTTTATATTAGAAATGACAATACCATCAAGTGCCATAAAATCCTCCTTGTTTTTCCGAAGGAAAAATCCAAATGTGCATCTTTGATGCACTATGCCCAGTGGTGAGGAGAGGATTTTCCCTTTGTTTTCTTGCTTATTTTAGCATAAAAATGAACTTGTGTCTTGTACTTTTGCTATATTATTGATATAATTAGCTGATAAGTGATTTTGATGATTAAATATATTATCATAGCGGAAAGGTATGGCTGACACAATGATAAAAAGTATGACTGGCTTTGGCAGATGTGAGCAAAGCGAGGGAACAAGAACAATAACAATTGAAATGAAGTCTGTAAATCACAGATATCTTGAGGCTGGAATAAAGATGCCTAAAAAGCTGAATATTTTTGAAGCACGTATGAGAGAAGTGCTTAAAAAATATGCACAGAGAGGTAAGATAGATATTTTTATTTCATATGAAGATACAGCTGACAGTAATGTTCATTTGAAATATAACAGTGATCTTGCGGCTGAGTATATGAATATACTTGACAGCATGGCTGAACAGTTCGGCAAACAGAATGACATAACAATAACTTCACTCTCAAGATATCCTGAAGTTATTACTATGCAGGAAGAGACGGAAGATGAGGAAGAGTTGTGGGCATTTATAAGTAAAGCTTTGGAAAATGCCTGCTCGCAGTTTGAACAGACAAGAATTCTTGAGGGAACAAATCTTAAAAATGATTTGCAGGATAAACTTAACCATATGGAAGAACTTGTTGATTTTATTGAGAGCAGAAGTCCACAGATTATGAAAGAGTACAGAAGCAAGCTTGAAAATAAAGTTACACAGCTTCTTGGTGATACACAGATAGATGAATCAAGAATAGCAACAGAAGTTATTATATATGCAGACAAGATATGCGTTGATGAAGAGACAGTAAGATTAAGAAGTCATATTTCACATGCACGTAAGTGCCTTGAGGAGACCGGCGGCATAGGAAGAAAGATGGACTTTATCGCACAGGAGATGAACAGGGAGTCTAATACGATTTTGTCAAAGGCAAATGATATAGAGATTTCTAATGCTGCTATAGATTTAAAGACACTTATAGAGAAAGTGCGTGAGCAGATACAGAATATAGAATAATTAATATTGATAAATAACTTGATTGTTTTTCAAAATTCAGATATAATTATTCGTACATATTTTTGACAGAAAAGAGGCTGATTATGAATAATCAAGGCACACTGCTTGTTGTTTCAGGATTTTCCGGAGCAGGTAAAGGCACAGTGATAAAAGAGCTTTTAAAAGAGCATGATAATTATTCTTTATCAATATCTGCAACTACAAGGAAGCCGAGAGAAGGCGAGCAGGATGGCAGAGAATATTTCTTCAAGACAAAAGAGGAGTTTGAAGATATGATTAGCAGGGGCAGATTCCTTGAACATGCCCAGTATGTTAATAATTATTACGGAACTCCAAGAGATTATGTTGAGGAGCAGATAAAAGCAAACAGGAATGTGATTCTTGAGATAGAAAGTGTTGGTGCACTTAATGTTAAGAAGATATTTCCTGAGGCAGTTCTTGTTTTCATAACACCACCTGATGCTGATGAACTTGAGAAGAGACTCAGAGGCAGAGGAACAGAAGATGAAGAGACAATAATTGCAAGATTAAGAAAAGCTGCCAAAGAATCAGAAGGTGTTGAAAAATATGATTATATAGTTATCAATGATACAGTTAAAGAATGTGCTGTATGCATTGATGATATTACGCACAGAAAAGAAGATGTACTTGCAGAGTGCAGTGCGGACAATGCTGATAACATTAAGGTAATTAACCAGATAAGACAAGATTTAAAAAAATATTAATTTAAGGAGAGTTATATATGTTACATCCATCATATTCAGAATTAATGGAAGCTGTAAACAGCAGAGCAGAAGAAGGAGAACAGGCAGTAGTACAGAGCCGCTACTCAATTGTCAAGGCGACAGCGGAGAGAGCAAAGCAGATTATAGATGCAAGATATCTTGAGGAAAAGTATGACAAGATTACAATTCCTGATAAAGACGGTAAGGACAGAGCACCTAAGAAGACTCCGGAAGACAGAAGAAAGATTTTCATGGGTAAAGAGCTCATTGATAATGCAGAAGATATGAAACCATTATCTGTTGCAGTTAAGGAATTATACGAAGGAAAGATTAAGATTGTTGATAATACTTCAGCAGACGAAGATTAATTGATAAAGGCTCAGCCATGCAACAGATTCTGCATGGCTGTTTTTTTCTGAAAAGAGATACAGGAGGCAGTGTTGAGCGGAAAATATATTGAAGAAGATAAAACAATAACATGTTCTGTAAGCAATGACTGTGGCGGATGCTGTTATACAAAAGTTCCATATGATAAAACTTTAAGTTTAAAACAAAAACATGTTACGGAACTTTTTAGAGGTGTTGTAGAATGTGAAAAGATAACAGGAATGTACAGACCAGTTTGTTATCGCAATAAAGTTCATGCTGCAGTTGGAACCAATAGGGACGGCAGAATAATTACAGGTACATATAAAGAAGGCACACATAAAATAATTCCGGTTGACGGATGTATGATAGAAGATGCCCAGTCGGAAAATATTTTAAAAGAATTGAGAAGATTATTTCAGTCATTTAAGTATCAGCCTTATAATGAAGATACGAAACGTGGATTTATAAGACATGTTCTTATCAGAAGAGGATTTTCAACGGATGAGACGATGGTTGTCCTTGTAACAGGACAGGTGCAGTTTCCGTCAAAAAATGCTTTTATAAAAGAATTATTAAAAGCATGCCCGTCTGTGACGACGATAGTTCAGAATATTAATAATATGTCAACAAGCATGGTGCTTGGAAAAAGAAATATTGTCATCTATGGAAAGGGATATATTGAAGATGTACTCTGCTCTAACAGGTTCAGAATAAGTCCTGATTCATTTTACCAGATAAATGTCAAACAGACAGAAAAACTCTATAAAGCAGCGATAAAGGCAGCCGGGATAAATAAAAATGATACAGTTGTTGATGCATATTGCGGAATAGGAACAATTGGAATAACAGCTGCAAAGTATGCAGGAAATGTTATCGGCATAGAACTTAATCCGAAAGCGGTCGAGGATGCACAGGTTAATGCACAGATCAATAATATAAAAAATATAAGATTTTTTGAGGGTGATGCAGGTGATTTCCTTGTTGAATATGCCCGGAATAAAAAAGCAGATGTTGTAATCATGGACCCTCCAAGAAGTGGTTCTGATGAAGCATTTCTTAAATCTCTTATAAAGATAAAGCCAAGAAGCATAGTATATATTTCTTGTAATCCTGATACACAGATAAGAGATGTAAAGATTCTTGAAAAAGGCGGATATAAGGCAGAAAAATGTATGCCATTTGATTTATTTCCATATACGGAGCATATTGAAAATATCTGTGTTTTAAAGAGAGGAAAATAGCAGTGGAAGAGAATAGTAATATACAGGAAGAAGTAAAGACAGAAATAAAACAGGAAAATAATCAAGATGATGAAATAGAAATTCTTGAAGTTGAAGAGGTTAAAGAAAAAAGGATTTTTCCAATGTTTTGTCTGGGATTTTTAAAAATAAAAAAACACTTACGGCGGCAGGAATCGTTGCTGTTGTTATAGCAGCAGCCGTTACCTGTGTGGTTATTTCAGTAAATAAAAGAGGCACAAAACAGACGCTGGCTGTTGAAGAGACGACAACACAGGCTGAGACTGTAACGCAGGAACAGACGACAGAAGAACCAAAAAAGCTTGAAAATCTCATGCTTGAAGCAAATGCAGAAGAGAGTTCAATAACAGCTCATTTTGTCAATGAATCAGGAGAAGCTGTGACAGGACATAATTTTGCAGTACGTCTTTTAAGCGGAAGCATTGAAGAAAATCAGGAAAAAGTTGATAAGCTTAAAAATGATAAAAAGAGCGGTACAGATAATCTTAAAGAAAGTACGGCAGTACAGACACAGGAAAATGGCAGCCAGTCAGAAGATGTAGTTGCACAGACCGGTGCAACAGAGTATGAAGATGATAATCAGGATGGAGAAGTTGTTATAACTGACCTGAATGAGGGAACATACACGCTTGTTGCAAAGGCATATGAGGGATTCGCACTTCCTGATGCTGCGGAAGTTTCACTTGTAAAATATACAGTTATAGAAAATATTCTTGAAAGTGTTGTATATGAAGATGAAAGCACAATTAAAGAAGATCCGGAGAATGGCAGGGATGATGAGCCGGAAGACGAGCCGGTAACGCCGAATGGCTCAATTGTGATAACACCGCCATCGTATTCGGATGATAATAATGGTGTGGTTTCTCATATAAAAACACAGAATGATTCATATGTTTATGAGACAAAAAATGTAAGCACGGCAATATTTTCCGATTCTGATATTGCATCATACGAAAAGGCAGCATGTTTTATAGAAAATAATGATGAAATAAAAGAATTTGAAGGACTGGTAAAAGAAAGAACAACAGTTTCTGTTACAGATGGTGATAAAAGTGTTATAAGTACATTTCTTGTAAAGAGTGATAAAAAACAGGAATCACAGACAACAGCTGAAAAAGAGACACAAACAGCATCAGACGGGAAATTGTATGATGTCTATACTCTTTCACCGGTTCTTGTAAAAGAATATGGCGATGGCTGGCATAATATTGGCGGAAACAGATATTATTACAGGGGTTCACAGCGTGTGACAGGCTGGCAGAATATAGATGGATTGCAATATTATTTTGACGGAAATGGTAAACTTTCATCATGTACAATGATAGATGTTTCAAAATATAATGGAGATATCGACTGGAATGCAGTCAAAGCAGCCGGAGTTGATTATGCAATTATCCGTGTGGGTTACAGAGGATATGGAACAGGAAGGCTTGTTCAGGATGTGTGTTTTGACCAGAATATGCGTGGTGCAATAAATGCAGGAATCCGTGTCGGTGCATATATTGTCACACAGGCGGTAAATACTGAAGAAGCTGTCGAAGAGGCGAGCTTTATAGTAGAAAAATGCCGTGGATACAATGTGACGCTTCCACTTGCAATTGATGTTGAATGGACAACAAATAGAGATGGGAGAGCTGATTATATATCTGCTTCAACAAGAACAGATGTAATAAATGCATTTGCAAGAACTGTAATGAACAGCGGATACACAGCTATGGCATATGCAAATAAAGACTGGTTTGAAAATAAAATATATTCAGGTAATCTGTTTTCATCATGCAAAATATGGCTGGCACAGTACAGAAATACTGAATATACATATGGCGGACGTGTAAATATGTGGCAGTATACAAGCAAAGGCAGAGTTGACGGAATAAACAGAGACGTTGATATAAGTGCATGGGTATATTGATAAAAGATTTAAAAGAATGGAGATTAATACATGAAAATAATGTTTGTGTCCTTAGGGTGCGATAAAAACCTTGTAGATACAGAAAATATGCTTGGTATTTTAAGAAACAGAGGATTTGAATTTACTGATGATGAATATGAAGCTGATGTAATAGCAGTAAACACATGCTGTTTTATACATGATGCAAAACAGGAAAGCATTGATACAATTCTTGAGATGGCTGAGCATAAAAAAGACGGAAAATGTAAGGCACTTATTGTTTCCGGATGTCTTGCACACCGTTATCATGATGAAATAGAAAAAGAAATCTGCCTCATTACGGAGAACACACCGGGAGTGTCGGCCATACACAACTTACGCACACGCCGCATCGGCAACCATTATGCCATAGAGATGCACATCCGGATGGACGGGCATTTGACTTTGTATGAAGCACACGCCAAGGCATCGGTCATAGAAAACAAATTGAAAGAAAAATACGGAAATGAAACCCATGTGGGCATCCATGTGGAACCCGTGAAGAGTGCCGATGGCACTTACAGGGAATAAAACCAATAGAACAAACGCGTATGAAAATATTAGTAACAGGAGCCAGCGGCTTCATCGGTAGTTTTATCGTTGAAAAGGGGCTGACGGAAGGACACGCGATGTGGGCAGGCATACGTGCCACCAGTAGCCGGAGCTATCTTCAGGATTCCCGAATCCGTTTCGTTGAATTAGACATGGAACATCCTGAAATCCTACGCTCCCAACTGGCGGCATGCAAGGCCGAGTTCGGAGGTTGGGATGTCATCGTACATGCAGCCGGAGCCACCAAATGTATCCGACGTGAAGACTTTTTCCGCACCAATACGGAAGGTACACGTCATTTTGTCGATACGCTCCGCGAACTGGACATGGTGCCCGGGCGTTTTATTTTCATCAGTTCCCTCAGTGTGTTCGGCGCCATACGCGAACAGGCAGTACGTCACGCCACCTCGGACAATCCTTGGATATATGCCCCGATACGGGAAAATGATACGCCACGCCCCAACACGGCATACGGGGAAAGCAAGTTGGAAGCCGAACGTTATCTCAAGTCTTTGAAAGATTTTCCTTATGTCATTCTCCGTCCCACCGGCGTATACGGGCCACGTGAAAAAGACTATTTCGTCATGGCGCAAAGTATTAAACAACACGTGGACTTCAGCGTAGGTTACCGTCCGCAGGAAATCACATTCATTTACGTGAAAGACCTCGTACAAGCCGTTTTCTCTGCCATGGTAAAAGATATCATCGGACGCGAATTTTTCATCAGCGATGGAAACATATACCACAGTACGGAATTCAGCGACCTGATACGCACGGAGCTCGGACATCCGTTCATGCTCCGCATCAAAGCCCCGGTATGGTTTCTTCGTGTCGTATGCGCCATAAATGGCAGTTTCAGCACATGGCGAGGCCGCACCACCACCCTTAACCGTGACAAATTTCACATTCTATGCCAACGCAACTGGCAATGCGACATCCAACCGGCCGTGAAAGAACTGGACTTCCGTCCCGAATATCCTTTGGCACGAGGAGTCAAAGAAACGATAGCCTGGTATAAAAAGGAGGGATGGCTATGAAAAAATCCTTCCAATGGCTTACCGGACACGACAATCAATCCAAAGGCTTATGGCCGATTGAATGGCTGGCTATAATCTACAGTATCCTCACAACCCTGACCATGTTCGTGCTTTGGCCGGACATGAACCATCCTTGGGACATGCTCGCCGACCGCCTGTACATCTTTCTCGGTACAATCTTATTATGGAGAATCTATCTCCTTTGGCCGCGCAGACTTATGACTTTCATCCGTATCACGGCACAGATGGCTTTGCTCAGCTACTGGTATCCGGACACTTACGAGTTCAACCGGACGTTTCCCAATTTGGACCACATATTCGCCCGATGGGATGCAGTGCTGTTCGGTTGCCAGCCTTCATTGGAATTCAGCCGCCTTTGTCCATGGCCCTGGTTTTCCGAAGCCGTAAATATGGGTTATTTCTCTTATTATCCCATGATCGTGGCCGTCATGGTTTTCTTCTTTCTCTGTCGCAATGACCGTTACGAGAAAGCCTCATTCACCGTCATGTGTTCCTTTTTCATCTTTTATCTTGTCTATATTTTCCTCCCCGTTGCCGGCCCCCAATTCTATTTTCAGGCCGTAAGTCCGGAAAGTGTCGAGAACGGGATATTTCCGTCTTTAGGCACCTACTTCAACCATCGTACCGATATGCTACCCTCGCCGGGCTATGCCGACGGTTTCTTCTGTCATTTAGTAGAATGGGCTCAGGATTCCGGCGAACGCCCGACGGCCGCTTTTCCTTCCTCGCATATCGGGATTACTTTTATCCTTCTTTATCTGATCCGTCCGCAAAGCAAACGTTTCTTCTTCATATTATTGCCTTTCGCCTTCCTTTTGACACTGGCCACAGTCTATATTCAGGCACATTACTTAGTGGATGCCATTGCCGGGATATTAGCCTCCTATCCAGTTTTCTGCCTGAGCAAATGGATATATTCCCTTTCGACCGGAGCCCCAAAGAATCCCCTGTCTTCAGCAACATGAATGTCCGCCGAGAGACTGCGGAAATCAATAATGAAAAGAACTCCCCCCCACAAACTCACGTAACAGGGAAGTCGGTGGAATTTCATCATCTGCCATAGGTACGAAATAGCGCAGGAACTTACGCAAACGATAAGCCTCGGAATACTCCGGTACATTTTCAGGTACCCTCTCCAATATCGGCAGAGCCTGATTGCGAATGACTGCCAGTTCGAACAACAAAGCACTGTTGAACATGGCATCGGCCTCCTCCTGATAAGGGAAAATCCATTTGTCTTCTCCCTCGCGTACACTGGGCCAGCGGCGGATGGTATCCAAGGCCGAATAACCCCGATATTTGTAATCGCGAATGATACGCCGCAACAAACGGTTGTCCGTAGTCGGAATATAATTATGCGCATCCAACAAGATGGTCGTCATGGCCGAGACATAAATACGATATTTGTATTGTTCCTCAATCTGGGCTGTCAGCTCAGGATTCAAACCGTGAATACCCTCCAGAATCAGAATCATGTGGTCTTCCAACCGAAGTTTCTTCCCACTCTTCTCACGTACCCCTGTCTGAAAATTAAAATGGGGTAGTTCTACTTCCTCGCCTGCCAACAAAGCCTGCAGTTGACTGTTGAAAAACGGAAGATCCAAAGCATAGAGCGACTCGAAATCATATTCTCCATGCTCGTCCCGTGGCGTATGTTCCCGATCCAAGAAGTAATCATCCAACGATATGGGATAAGGTTTTATCCCGTTAGCCATCAACTGAATGGACAAGCGTTTGCTGAATGTCGTCTTCCCACTCGACGACGGACCGGCTATCAATATCAGTTTCAGATTCCGCCTTGACTGTATTTCATCGGCAATACGTACGATCTTCTTTTCCTGTAATGCCTCGGCTACGTTGATCAATTCCGTAGTCCGCCCCTCTTGGCAGGCTTTGTTAAAATCGCCCACAGTACCCAGTCCAACGATTTCCTGCCAACGATGATGTTCCCGAAAGATTTCAAGCATCTTCTCCTGATGTACCATCTCCTCCAGTTTTTCAGGATTCTTCCTGGACGGAATACGCAACAACAGGCCATCATAATATTTCATTACGTCAAACACCTTCAACCCTCCCGTCGACGTCAGCAGTGAACCGTAAAAATAATCCACCGTCTGATCCAACTGGTAATAATGTGTATAGATAGCACCGTAACTCTCCAACAACCTCACCTTACTCGTCATTCCCTGACGGCGGAACATTTCTATCGCATCCTCCGTAGGACTTTGTATACGGTGAAAAGGTATATCGGCATCTACAATTTCACGCATCCGACGCCAAATGGCAGTCACGTCATCCTCTTCTATCGGCCGCCCTATACGCAAGTCGCAATAGTACCCTCTCGATACCGGCGTCTCAATGCGCAACACACACCCGGGAAATAAATCTTTCACAGCTTTTACCAACACGAAAAAAAGCGAGCGGGTATAAGTACGCATCCCTGAAGATGAAGTGACATCAAGGAACTCCACATCTTTATCATTATAAAAACGATAATGAAGTCCTTCCACCTTATTATTGACCTTCGCACTGACCGGTCCGTAAGGCATTTGCAGATTTAACGCATGATAAGCATCCCAAAGTGTACTTCCGATAGGGAGTTGAAGAGTTTTTTTATTATTTTTGCAACGTATTTTGATTTCTTGTACCATAAAGCTTTTCGAGGATTTGAATAAACACCTTAAAAATAGGCAATGGGACGGAGAAAACATACTATCGTTCACTTATATTTCGACTGTTTATGGTGGTTTTAGCATTTTTAAAGCTTTTAGGTTGCCTTGGCCTACTGATGTATGGTACAAGACTCATGGGAGAGAGTCTGCAGCAACTGGCCGGAGACCGGCTCAGACATATTCTCGATTCACTGACCACCAACCGCTTCACGTCATTACTCACCGGGGCATTGGTCACAGCCATGATACAGTCTTCCACCGCAGCTTCCCTGATGACCGTCAGTTTCGTACATGCCGGTATGCTCACACTCGTCCAAGCCCTGCCTATCCTCATGGGAGCATCAGTAGGCAATACATTCATCGCCTGGATTATGGCCGCCGAATTCAATTTCAGCATCAGTAACTACATTTACCCCTTGATATTAGTGGCGTTTATAATGACCTACTACCGCAAATGGAATGCGTTGGGAAATTCGATCTTCGGCCTATGCTTCATCCTGCTGAGCCTTGGCCTGCTCTGCCACATGGCCGACGACATGACGCTGACCGGTCCTGACGGTATAGCCCGCTACTTGGCCGTCTCCCATGAGAATTACGGTTCATACGCCATATTGTTATTCATTGGTGCCGCCGTCACTTTCGGCGTACAGTCCTCGGCCGTTCTCATGGCCACTTCAATGGCCCTGTGTTCCACCGGCGTATGGTCCATCTATTCCGGCGTGGCTTTTGTGCTGGGTGAGAATATCGGCCGCGCCATCGTCACTTGCCGTGCGGCATCTTCTGCCGGAACGCCTGCCCGCCGTACGGCTCTCGGACAACTGGTTTTCAATCTGAGTGGCGTAACCTGGATGTTTTTGGCCTTTCCTTATTTCGTCAATTTGCTATGTGACTTTATCCATTTCGACCCGACGCAAAAACTCATGACGGCCGATAAAAATCTGGCTTACGTTTTGGCAGCCTTTCATACCGGTTTCAATCTTTGCAACGCCGCCTTGTTTATCGGTTTGGTCAACCCTCTCGAACAACTGGCTACCCGCTGGGTGGCCAAACCACGGCACAACGACGAAGAGGAAAGCCAGTTGCGTTTCATTACCAAAGGGATACTCGACACTCCGGAACAGTCCGTCATGGAAGCCCGTAAGGAAATCATCAACTATGCCGACACCGTCACAAAAATGTTCACACAAACCCGTTTCCTATTCTCCGTATCCAATGAAACAGAATTTAAAAATATTTTCACCTTAGTGGAGCACTATGAAGATATTTGCGATGAAATGGAAGTAGACATAGCCAACTACCTGAACAAAGTCAGTACCGAAGAGCCATCAGCCGACCTTAAACGTGCAATCTGTGGCATGCTACGCGAAGTAGCTGAAATAGAAAGCATCGGAGACAGTTGCCATCATATCGCTCATACTGCCCGGAGGAACTATCGAAGCACCCAACAACTCACGGAAAAACAGTTGGAACACATTCACCAAATGTTTCAACTGACAGAACAAGCACTGGAACAAATGCGAACCATCTTATCCATCCGAAAAGCCCCAAGAGAGGCTTCTACAGCCTACTATATAGAAAGGGAAATCAATAAATTCCGCAATCAACTACGTAATCTGAATTTTACAGACGTAAACAACGGTGTGTATAATTATCAGACCGGGGCAATGTATATGGATGTCATCAACGAATGCGAACAACTCTCCGACTGTATCCTCAATGTAACGGAAGCACGGTTGGAAGCCAAAGAATCCTAAAAGCTCATGGCTTTAATCCTTTTATCCCCACTTATCAACTTTATACATTGATAATATCAGACAACAGTCAGCAATGCTGCGCCATAGCTAAACCTCGCACTCTCCGGAACCAACAGCAATATTTTCTCACCTTTTTGTGCACGTGTAGCCATGTATTCATCCAAAGCAACAAAGATAGATGCAGACCCGATATTACCGACTTCAGAGAGATTCGTAAACCAGTTATCCCATAATTCTACATTACGGCTTTGCATTTCCTTTTTCAGTTCATCTCCTATAAAAGCCGAAGAGATGTGAGGAATAACCGTTTTTATCTCATGTACATCCATCGCATATTCCTGTATACACTCTTCTATAAAATCCACCCAATATTTCATTCCGTTCATTAAAATCTTGAAATCCTGGCAGAGAAGGAAATTACTGATATTTAAACGGTCACCGAACTCTTTCCAGCCTTTCAATTCCCCATTCGGAAGCAACTCTCCTCCCATACGCATACACGTAGAAGTCTCATTGGCATAAGATTTTGTCTTCACCCATTCTATTTTCAAAGAAAGACCAGCTTCATTCGGCCGATCCGACAAAAGCAAGGCTGCCGCACCGTCGCTCAACATAAACCTCAAGAAATCACGTTCAAACTCCATATATTGAGTATTGGACAACTCATCGCATACGGCTTCGGGCACCTCATAATTAACAGCCCTGAATGTAGGAGAAATCAACTCAGATGCCGTACAAATACCTTTATGACTTTCATTCAACCGAATGGCGTTGAACAAAGTCTTTAGAGCCTGCAAAGAAGTCAGACAAACACCGGAAAAAGAGAAAATCTCTACCGGATGACATTTCAATTGCCCATGAACCATAGAAGCATGCGACGGTACCAACTGATCCGGTGTCGTTGTTGCACAACACAAAGTATCGATATCCTCTATGCATCCCCCGAGCGAAGATAATTTCTTGATAGCCTCTACCACCATTCCGGAATTCCGATGGGTCACCCCTCCTTCCTCATTCAGTGCATAATAACGATGCTTAATACCATTACGCTTTAATACAATAGACTTGATACGTGATTTCTTGCCTTCGATGTAACCCAAAAAATCTTCTATATGTTCATTATCTACAGACTCATTCGGCAAAAACGAACTTAAACAATTTATATAAACTTTATTCATCGCTTTATAATATTATAATAAAACATTAAGTGCTTCTGTACCTCTTCTACCGTAAGCCCATTATTAAAAGACTCTTCAAAAGCACAACCAATAAAAATATACCTCAAATGATGCGCCACTTCCGCGGCATCTAAATCTCTTATTTCTTTTGTTTTAATGGCATTTTCCACCACAGCCTTTATAAAAGAATACTCATGAAAAAACAGGTTGTAAATTTTACCGTCAAATCCTTCATAGTTTTTATGTGCCTGATATAAAAGACTGAAGTAACCTCCAAAGCCATTGTTCCCTTCCCAAACAAAAGGCCTCATCGATTCAATCGTATTCTTCGCCCCGTTTATATATACCTCAAGATATTCTTTCAAGGAAATCCACTTGGCAGCCTCCTCCTTAAAACCGGTCTTCTGCAATACATTCTGCTTGTCCAAGACAAAGCGATCTATGACAGCTTTAAAAAGTTCTTCCTTAGACTTATAAGAATAATATATGGCTCCCCTGGTCAGCCCTATCTCCGCTTCTAAATCGGACGTAGAGGCACCTTCATAATCGGCATTTAAGAAAAGACGAAACGCCCCTTCCAAAATTTTCTTATCACTCTTCGTCATACGTATTTTTATAATGTGCCACAAAAATACCATAATAAAAAGAGAATAGCAAATAAAGTCCATGAAATAAAAAATAATTATTATATTTAATCCATATTTCATGTCGTAAAAAGCAGCCAGAATAGTTAATTTTACACAATTATTCGCAAATATCCTTAATTCCGCAACACTATTATAAAATATTTTTTTTAAGTACCTGAGCAA
>ERZ836939.2186-NODE-2186-length-19831-cov-3.331513_pt1 | contig 19831 bp, 16 predicted proteins | sample MGYA00519912_ERZ836939 | MGnify/ENA primary metagenome ERZ836939 (study PRJEB31850, sample SAMEA3708810) | human gut metagenome | biome: human gut; feature: human-associated habitat; material: faeces | place: China | collected 2014 ...
TGCCCAGGATGGGCACGCCGGCTGCCTCCACATCCTTGGCCAGCTTGATGGCGGTCTGCCCACCGAACTGCACCACCACGCCCACAGGCTGCTCCACATCCAGCACGTTGAGCATTTCCTCGGTGGTCAGCGGCTCAAAGTATAAGCGGTCGGAGGTATCAAAATCGGTGGATACCGTTTCCGGGTTGTTATTGATGATGACGGTATCATACCCTGCTTTTTTCAGCGCCCAGATGCAGTGCACCGAGCAATAGTCAAACTCCACGCCCTGGCCGATGCGGATAGGGCCGCTGCCCAGCACCACTACGGTTTTTTGTTCGCTTTTATGCGCTTCGTTCTCTTCGTCGTAAGTGGAATAGTAATACGGGCTGACGGCGTCAAACTCCGCTCCGCAGGTATCCACCATCTTATAGGTGGGCAAAACGCCCCACTGCTTGCGCAGCGCGCGGATCTCCGGCTCTGTCTTGCCTACCCACCCGGCAATGGCCTTGTCCGCCATGCCCAGGCGTTTGAGCTGCATCATCGTCTCCGGCGTTAAATAGCCGAAGCCCTGCTGCTTGACGGCTTCCTCCTGCGCCACGATGTGATGCAGCTTATCCAAAAACCATCGGTCTATTTTTGTAATGTCGTGGATGGTATCGTACGAGACACCGCGGCGCAGCGCCTCCGCCACGCAGAAAATGCGCTCATCATCCTGGGTATGCAGCGCCTGGACGACCTGCTCATCCGTCAAGGCCGGGCCCCTGCGCCATTCCATGGAATGCATGTTGAGCTCCAGCGAGCGCACCGCCTTTTGCAGGGCGGCTTCAAAGCTGCCGCCAATGCTCATCACTTCGCCGGTCGCTTTCATCTTGGTGCCCAGCGTCCTGTCCGCCTTGGTGAATTTATCAAACGGCCAGCGCGGGAACTTGACAACGACATAATCCAGCGTCGGCTCGAAGCAGGCAAAGGTTTTGCCTGTCACGGCATTGGGAATCTCATCCAGGCCATAGCCGATGGCGATCTTGGCGGATACCTTGGCAATGGGGTAGCCGGTGGCCTTGCTGGCCAGCGCCGACGAGCGGCTGACGCGCGGGTTTACCTCGATGACGGCGTACTGCATGCTGTCCGGGTTCAAAGCGTACTGCACATTGCAGCCGCCCTCGATGCCCAGCGCGCTGATGATGTTGATGGAAGCCGTACGCAGCATTTGGTACTCGGCATCGCGCAGGGTCTGCGACGGCGCCACGACGATGCTATCGCCGGTATGCACGCCCACAGGGTCTACATTTTCCATATTGCACACGATGATGCAGGTGCCGTTTTTATCCCGCATCACCTCGTATTCGATTTCTTTCCAGCCCGCAATGCTCTTTTCGATGAGGCATTGGTGCACGCGGGACAGGTGCAGGCCGTCGGCGCAAATCTCCGCCAGCTGGCCGGCGTTGTCCGCGATGCCGCCGCCCGTGCCGCCCAGCGTGTAGGCGGGCCGCACGATCACGGGATATCCCACCTTTTCCGCAAAGGCCAACGCCTGGTCCACCTGCGTTACAATCTCGCTTTCTATGCAGGGCTCACCGATTTTTTCCATCGTTTCCTTGAACGCCTCGCGGTCCTCTGCCTTACGGATGGAATCCACGTTGGTGCCCAAAAGCCGCACGCCATGCTCTTCCAAAAAGCCACATTCTGCCAACTCCATGGCAAGATTCAGCCCCGTCTGCCCGCCGAGGGTGGGCAGAATGCTGTCCGGCTTTTCCTTGCGGATGATGTTTTTAATGACCTCGGCATGCAGCGGCTCCAGGTATACTTTGTCCGCAATGTCGGTATCCGTCATGATGGTCGCCGGGTTGGAATTGATGAGCACTACCTCGATGCCCTCTTCCTTCAGCGCCCGGCAGGCCTGTGTGCCCGCATAGTCAAACTCTGCAGCCTGGCCGATGATGATGGGGCCGCTGCCGATGACCAATACTTTTTTGATATCCTCACGTTTTGGCATGGTACGCCTCCTTACATCATTGCCACAAACCTGTCGAACAGGTAAGCGGTATCCTGCGGCCCCGGCGCAGCCTCGGGATGAAACTGCACCGTAAAGCTCGGATGGTCGGTATAGACCAGGCCTTCAATGGTCCGGTCGTTCCAGTTGACATGGCTGATGCGCATATTGTCCTTCAGCGACGCAGCGCTGACGGTATAGCCATGGTTCTGGCTGGTGATGCACACCCGCCCGCTGTCTAGGTCCTTGACCGGGTGGTTGGATCCTCTGTGTCCGAAAGGCAGCTTAAAGGTATGCGCGCCTAAGGCGGTGGAGAGCATCTGGATTCCCAGGCAGATACCGAAAATCGGCTTCTTTCCGATCAGTTTCTTGACCGTTTCAACGACATAGGGCACATCCTGCGGGTCTCCCGGTCCGGGCGAAAGGAAAATTCCGTCCGGATCGGACGCAAGGAGTTCCTCAGCCGTTGTATGGGCCGGGAATACATGCACCGTGCAGTCATTGGCCGCCAGACTGACGAGAATATTCTTCTTCAGTCCGCAGTCAAGAAGGGATACCTGGTACTTACCGTCCCCGTATGTATATGGATAAGCGGTCGTTACTCTTTCGACCTGATTCTTGTGCATCGGTTTTGCCAGAGCTTCCTGAATGAAATCTTCGCCTCTGTCAGCAGAAACGATGACAGCTTTCATGACGCCCTGCATGCGGACCATTCTTGTGACCGCTCTTGTATCTACATTGTAGAGGCATGGCACATGGTATCTTTCAATGAAATCCGTAATCTTTTCCTTGCATTCCCAGTTGCTCGGATGCTCTGTGATCTGATCCAGGACATATCCTGCAGCAGCCGGTTTCCTGTTCTGCATGAAAAGATCATTCGCACCGTAGTTGCCGATCAGCGGATATGTCAGTGTCAGGATCTGTCCTTCATAAGACGGATCCGTAAAGCATTCCTGGTATCCTGTCATGCCCGTATTGAATACGAGCTCTCCCATTCCTTCTACTGTTCCCAGGAGATCACCCTCGAAGCGGGCGCCGTTTTCTAAAACCAAGAGGCCTTTCATTTCAGCACCTTCCCTTCCTTCATGACAATCTCTCCATCTACGACTGTAAGCACAGCCCTGCCCTTCAAAGTCAGTCCTTCATAAGGCGTGAAAAGTGATTTCGTATAAAGTTCATTTCCATGAACCGTCCATTCCTTGTCCGGATCGATGACGACAATATCAGCAGCAGCTCCTTCTTCAAGAACTCCGCCTTCTACGCCAAGGAGACGGGCCGGATTGACGCTCATGAGTTCAATAAGCCTGTCAATCGTAAATCCGTTGTTGTGGCAAAGAACCGTCAGCGCAGAAGCAAGAGACGTTTCCAGTCCTGCAATACCGTTAGGCGCACAGTTGAAAGGAACATCCTTTTCTTCGTTGCAGTGCGGCGCATGATCGGTAATGATGGCGTCGATCGTGCCGTCCTTCAATCCTTCAATCAGAGCTTTCCTGTCATCTTCGGTGCGGATTGGCGGTGCCATCTTGAAGGAAGACTCATAATTCTTCAGCCATTCATCTGTAAAGTAAAGATGCTGTGATGTGACTTCTGTTGTGCAGTTCACATGCTTCGCCTTAGCCTCGCGGATCAGTTCCACAGCCTTTGCACTGCTGACGTGGGCGATATGGATATGGCATCCCGTCATTTCTGACAGAAGAAGATCTCTTGCTACTGCAATATCTTCCCCGGCTGCCGGTCTTCCGGTCACGCCCATTGCATAAGATACCTTTCCTTCATTCATGAAACCGCCGGAGCACATGGTTGCATCTTCTGCGTGGTCGATGACCATCTTGTGCAGCATGTCTGCATATTCCATAGCCCTGCGCATGAAGTTTGCGCTTTCTACATAATGGCCATCATCAGAGAAAGCGGCTGCGCCTTCGGCTGCCATGTCTCCCATCTCAGAGAGCTGCTTTCCTTCCAGATTTTTGGAAAGAGCACCGATGACGCTGACCTTGACGACACCGCATTCATCGACGCGTCTCAGCACATCCCTGAAGACTGCTGCATTATCGATGACAGGCTTTGTGTTGGCCATTGTTGCCACGCGCGTGATGCCGCCTGCGGCTGCTGCCTGCGTGCCTGTGTGAATATCTTCCTTGGCTTCCTGTCCGGGTTCACGGAGATGGACATGCATATCAATGAGTCCTGGTGCGACAAACAAGCCATTTGCATCATAAACTTCTGCGCCTTCTGTATCTGCAGTCCCGCCAATGGAGAGGATTTTCCCATTTTCTATGACAATGTCGCCTTTTTCATGCTGCTTTCTGGCAGGATTTACAATGATTCCGTTTTTAATGACCAGCTTCAATGTCTTTGCCCTCCGTCAGTGTCAAATACTCCAATGCCATACGCACTGCTACGCCGTTTCTTACTTCTTCCTGAATCCAGGATGATTCATCGTAAGCCACATCATATCCGATTTCTATGCCACGGTTCATCGGGCCCGGATGGATGATGGCCGCATCCTTCTTGCAAAGCTCCAGTCTCTTCTTGTTGATGCCGAAGAGACGTGCATATTCTCTTGTTGTCGGAATGAATCCGCCTGCAGCTCTTTCAAGCTGGATACGAAGAATATTGATCGCATCAGCATCCCTTAATGCATCTTCAAGGTTGTCATCAACGATGACTCCCATTGACTCGAGTTCCTTGGGAACCAAAGTGCGCGGTCCCACAAGATGTACTTCAGCGCCCAGCTTCGTAAACCCGTAAATATCACTTCGCGCAACGCGGGAGTGGAGAATGTCGCCAATGATGACATACTTCATTCCTTTGATATTCTTGCCTGCTTCCTTTAATGTGAAAAGTTCGAGCAGCGCCTGCGTCGGATGAGCATGCGCGCCGTCGCCTGCATTGATGACAACAGGCACCTTGACCTTGGGGCTCATTACTTTGGATGCAAAAAGAGCGGCCCCCTCTGACGAATCACGAATAATCACTGCATCTACTCCCATAGCGGAAACAGTAAGCAATGTATCTCGCATGCTTTCACCTTTCGTCATCGAGCTGCCGCTCTTTGTAATATTGATAACATCGGCTCCCAAGTATTTACCGGCAAGCTCGAAAGAACTGCGTGTTCTCGTTGATGCCTCAGAAAACACTGTCACAATGGATTTACCTTTCAGGAAATCCCGCTTTTTGTTATCAGACAGTACAATTTTTTTCATCTGTGCTGCCACTTCCAGAATCCGTTCAATTTCCCCGGCTGTAAAATCCTGCAGTCCGAGGACAGAACGGCCTTTGAGCGAAATCGCGTTCATGCCGGCCTCCTTAAAAACAACAAAATATGATATCTTTATAATCTTAAAAGGTATACTCGGGTTTTTCAATAGCAAAATTGTTAAATTTTCATTATAGAAAAACCCAGGTACCTGAAGACATACTACTTCTCACCGGATTGTCCCTTATTCCCGGCGGAAAAGCGGACAGCCGCATGAATGGTTCTGGCAAAAGCAGGCGGAATTTCATTTTCCGTCAGCCTCTTTCCCAGAGCGCGCCCTATGATAACGCCTTTGTTCCCATAGAGCCAGGCAAAGTAATAGAACTCCTGCGCTTTCTCATCTCTTGGATTAATATTCTTCAGCTTCTTTGGCGGATAAAAGCCCTTCGGAACGCCCAGCTTTGCTCCTGCTTTTTTGATCAGATCCAGCAATTCGTCCAGGACTGCCCTTGTAAGATAGCCGCCTCTCCAGTGAAAGGTAAGCATTTTTCCCTTTTTTGCTGCCTGGAGGGAACGTTTATACACATCTTCTGTCTTTGTAAAGGACATTTTCTTCTCTTTGTAATAAAAATGATCCCCGTCCGTACAGGCCGGCGCCGGCGCGATCAGCGGCTCATGGTCCCGGAAAATATTTTTATCATCCAGATTAAAGTAATCGTAGCGGATCTCCTTTGCACCAAAGCTGTGCTTACCTAACGTATTGTCAAAGGTAGCATCCAGGTGATAATACGTGCCGCCAATTTTTACAATATTCCAGGTATGACGGTATTTGATCCCTTTTTCAGGATTATTTCCGCAGATAGCGATCATACACCAGATACCTAAGGCGTCACAAAGCACTTTTACAGATTTGGCGATCCCTTCACATACCCCTACACCCTGTCCTAAAGGACCGATGATCTCATGAGAATAAGATTTCTTTAACTTATCATAATGTACATTTTCACAGATAAAATCATGTACATACTTTTCTTTTTCCCATTCCGAAAGCTTCATAGCAGGGCGGACCAGCTTTTCCACTCTGGCTTTTAATGCTTTCTGGTGTTCTTTGATCTTTCCTTTTTCAAAAATATACTCCGGCAAAAAAGTGATATTGGCCGAGTCCTGATAATACCGGTAATGAAATCCCTCTGCCCAGAAGATCTCCGGATGGTCCAAACGCAGCTGGAAAAATACGTCGCTTAGTTCCCGTCCTTCTAATTTCGGCACCTGGAAGCTGTCGGAAAGTGCCATGAGCCCCTGGTAAATGGCATAGTAGACAGCCTGTTGGGGCTTGCTCATCTTTGTATAGTAATATGGTTCCATAATAATTTCCTTTCATGATCAGATGAAAGTCACCGTAAAAAAGCTGATGTCATCTGCAATCCATCTGTCTCACAGAAGCCATCAGCTTTTTCTTAATGTCCTCTCAAAATCTTTCTGTGCCTGATTTTGTGAGAACATTTTATTTATGCACAGAGCATCTGCAACTCTGCCATATCTGTCCTTGTCCAACGGGAAATATTATAACCTGTCCCTTATCTTTTGTAAACTGTTTTTTGTTTAAAACCTGGCTTAAACATCCGGTTTACGGCCTAAATAAAGAGCTGCTGCCTCTTTTGAAAGGTTTTCGCCAATAACGATCAGCACTTCCTGGCCTTTTGGCGCCGGTTTCAGAGAAAATTCCCTGCTGGTGGCATTTAACTCCAACCAGCCGTTTTCTCCCTTTTTTATATAGCCTTTGATGCGAAAGATCTTTCCGCAGGAAGGATCCCTAAACATATTTTCTACTGCTGTTTTTAGCTGATCCGGATCCATGGAAAAATTCAGATAGTACAGAGAATCAAACATTTTCCCCTGTTCTAAATGCATTTTTTCATAATCTTCCATGCGATATTCACAGTTGAGCAGACGCTTATAATCAGCCTCTTCCAGATCTTCCCAGTTTTTGCACAGGATCTGATCCAGGGTAAACCTTCGTTTACAATGTACCTGTTCCATTGCCTGGTTCAGATAAGAAAGGGTGGCTTTCAACTGTTCTTGAGACACTTCATCGCATTTACTGAAAAGCACGCAGCCTGCATCTGCTACTTCTGATGCCAGCAGATATTTTGCCTCTTTTGAAAGATCCTCTTCCAGGCCTGCATCCACCAGTGCGATCACATTTCCCGGCTCATAAAAGCGGTCTAACGGCTCTTCATAAAGGGTGTCAAAAAATTCATCCACATCATAAATGCCAGACGGCTCTACGATCACCCGGTCATAGCCTTCCATAGCCATTGCGATCAGCTTGGTTTTAAATCTGCGTCTGTGGCAGTCTGCGTCACAGCCTCCGGCGATCATTTCCAATGTGCAGTTATCCCCTTCTAAATCCTGTAAAAGGAGCATATCCACATTGATGGCGCCAAAATCATTTTCCAGTATTCCGATCTTCTTTCCCTGTTTCATCAGATAAGAAGCATACTTTTTTATAAAAGTTGTCTTCCCGGCACCTAAAAATCCGGTGATCAGATCGATCTTTATCATATCTTTCACTCCTCTAATGGTTTGTGTGCGCTCATGATCTTTTCCTCCTGATCCTAAAAATGTTCTCCTGGGATGTTTCTGTGCCTGATCTTATACGAAGATCACCGGTCAGACGATCCCCATTTTAATACATAAAATAGATACAAACAAAGTAATAAAGCCTGGTATATAAGTTGACATCATATACATTTTCAGACATTCTGCATAGGGCATGCGAAGCACTGCCGCTGCATTGGGTATTCCCGCATTATGAGGCGCAATACTGGTAAAAGAAGTAAGCATCATCATGCGGTGGGCATTGCCTGCACTAAGTCCTGCCAGTGTGTACTGATCTAACATATGGGAACCGAAAGCCGGGATCGGTGCTGCTACAGATGCCATGATAAAGGCTGCTAAAAGTCCCATAAGACTTCCGCTCATCAGATGAGGCAGAGCAGACAGCATGTTCTGAAAATAGGTAAAACCTTCTATGTTTTTTACCACTGCGCCAATGGCATAGGTAGCGGAAACACTTAAAATGGGGCCATAGGCAGCAGTGATGCCCTGTGAAAGGCTTGTCTTTAGCTTTGGCAGCAGGTTCTTATGTCCTGTAATAACAGTAAGGATGCAGCCTGCAAATAATGCCTTTACTACATATACCTGAAATCCGGCACTCAGCACCAACACTACAGCTAAAGGAAGGATACTTGGAAGCAGTCCCGGAAGACAGTCTTCCGATAAACCTTCATCCAGATTGGCCATACGGATTCCTTCTCCCGATGGCAGGAACGCTTCCCCTTTTTTCTGTGTTATTTTTAACATGGTCCATAAAAACACCAGGGATACCGCCCAGAATGTGACCACTGCAACAATGGAAAGCTTCCAGCCCGCCATGGTGGTTGTGCCGCAGATATCCGTAGCATATACATTGCCCGCCTGAATAGAACCGGCCAGATAAGCGGCGCTTACAGTCTGTGCCCCGGCGCAGCAGTACAGCCGCCAGGGGGTATCTGTTTCCTCATAAATGGTCTTTGCAATAGGTAGTACCGTAAACACCACCACAAAACCGGAAATTCCCACATAACATAAGATAAAATACAAAACCGGAACTAAAAGCACACAGAAAAACTTCTGGTTGTTTTTGCTTTTTTTGATCAGCCCTGATAAGGACAAGGCGATCTTTTTTGCATTTCCCCCATCACTCATCAGCTTTCCCATAAGGGCACTTAAGAAAAACAGGAGGAAATAGCTTTGTAAAAAACCTGCCAGTCCCGGCAAATAAAATTCTTTTAAGCCGTCTAAAATACTGATCCCGGAAAACACAAACATAAGACAGCTGCTGGCAACTGCTGACAAGATCAGGTTAAAGCCTTTAAATGCCAGCACCACAAACAGCAAAAGTCCCAGTATCATTCCTACAAAGCTGATCATAAGCTGTTTTCCCTTCTGTCTTTTTCAAGATCAGCCTCATTGGGCTTTCTGCCTTCCATGGCTGCCATACGGGCTGCGCTGACTCCCGGAACCTTCATTGCAAAGGTATCTTCCATTACCCCGTAATCCCAGTATCCGGCTCTGCCGATCAGGCGCAGTTTCCTGTAATCCAGCTTTCCGTTTGGAAGGATGATCTCATCTGCCACATGGATCTCCACTACTTTTCCAATGATCAGATCCACAGTACCTTTTCCTCCTGCCATAGTCCCGGGAATACGGATGGTCTGCATGTATTCACACTCAAACTGGATCGGAGATTCTGCCACGCGCTTGGCTGCTACCCTTATGGAATCTGCCTTATGCAGTCCCGCTTTTTCAAATTCATCCTCTTCCGGCGCAAAACCGCTGGCTGTAATGTTCATCTGCTCCTTCAGATCATACGGAACTGCGTTATATACAAAGCAGCCTGTAGACTCAATATTGTTTACAGTATCCTTGCGGTGTACATGATCCGGCTCGTCTCCCCCCTGGTTAATAGCGATCATGACCATAGGCGGATCGTAGGAAAGGTTCTGGAACTGGCTGAAAGGCGCCAGATTATCAATTCCGTCCCTGCTTACAGTGGAGATCCAGCCAATCGGTCTTGGAGCTACACAGGCCTTAAATGGATTTAATGCCATCGGACATTCTTCGTTCTGCGGTGAGTAATGCATAAATAAGTCCCCCTTTGCGTATTATGTTTCTCTGACCATCCGTCCCGGCGGATGACCAGGGCTTTTTCACCCTTTTTCTGTTGTATTTAAGATACCAAAATCCCCCATTTTCCAACAACTGCAATTCATACAAAAAAGGCCATGTCAAAGTCCGTTTATTTTTAGACAATCTGGTTAAAACAACCACAATTTCTCACCCATGCTCTCTTTACTTTCGTAATCCATTCCATAGGATTTCTCTTTTTGGATTGATATTATATAGACAAAGAAACAAACTACTAAATAAAATTAATGTAACGGAGGAATGCATATGGAACAATATAAACCATTAAAAGGCGTCAAAGTGGTGGAATTATCTCTTATGGTAGCTTCTGCCAGCTGCGGACGTATGATGGCTGACTGGGGTGCAGACGTTATCAAACTGGAAAACACAAAAGGCGGTGACAATTTCCGTAAATGGCCGCTGTCCATCGGTGCTCCTGCAGATGATGATTTCGACCCGATCTTTGACAACTTAAACGCCAACAAGCGTGCTGTCAGCATTGACACCAGAACCAAAGAGGGCCAGGAGATCGTATACCGCCTGTTAGAAGATGCAGATGTATTCTTAACCAACTTAAGAACAGAAGCACTGCGCAAACAGGGCCTTGATTATGATACTTTAAAAGAAAAATTCCCAAAACTGGTTATGTGTCAGTTAGACGGCTATGGTCCAAAGGGTGAAGAAGCCGGAAGACCTGGTTATGACAACACTGCATTCTGGGCAAGAGGCGGCTTTATGTACAGCCAGGCTGTATATGGAGACAGCAATGATACCTATCCTGTTTACATGCCTATGGGCTTTGGTGATACCACCTGTGCCCTTGGTATGATGGCTGCTACTGTTTCCGCTGTTTTAAGCGCAAGACAGACCGGAAAAGGTGACCGCGTTTCCTTAAGCCTTTACGGAACTGCAGCATGGCTGGCAAACATCCTTGTTTCCGGTTCCCAGTATGGTTTTAAAATGCCAAAACGCAGAGAAAATTCCAGTCCCTTTGGTGCTCCTTTCAAATGCAGTGACGGCCGCTGGTTCATGCCTCAGGTTGTTGTATTTAACAGGGATACTCCTATTTTCTATCACCTTCTTGGTGCAGACGATATGATCGGTGATCCCCGTTATGCTACCAGGGCACAGTTTAATGATGTAAATATCTGCCGTCCTGTTATCGAACGTTTTGAGAAGATATTCGCTACAAAAACTGCCAAAGAATGGTATGACATGTTCAGCGCAGAAGGCCTCTGCTGCGAGATCTTAGCCCGTTACGAAGATGTCCTTACGGATCCACAGGCAATTGCCAATGATTTCGTCTACAAGATGAAATACGACAATGGCCAGGAAGCAACCCTGGTACGCACCTGCCTGCGCAGCGAACGCATGGGAACCCCGGAATTTAACCGCGGACCGATGCTTGGTGAACACACTGTATCTATCCTGAAAGAAGCCGGATATTCTGATGAAGAAATTGAGAAATATCTGTCTGAAGGAATCATCCGCCAGCATGACTAATCTGTTTATCCATAGAAAATAACTTTAAAGGGAGCGCCGGTTCAACCGGCAGCCCCCTTTTTTAGTTTGCCATGTTCTTTTATTTCCAGGTCATCCGTCCATAATCCAGAATCGCTTTTCCATCGCTGTCCTTTACCATACGGAATAATGCTTCATTTTCCCCTGTTTTCCATACATGAAGGGTAAAATGATCTCCCGGCAGTGCTACTGCGCGGAACTGGTTCTCAATGGATACCATGCGCTCCGGCTCTCCTGGGAATAATGCATCGATCATCATGCGGCAGGCATAGCCTAAGCTGCAAAGTCCATGAACAATAGGACGGTCAAAACCGGCTTTTTTTGCAAATGCAGGATCTGCATGGAGCGGGTATGTATCACCTGTCAGACGATACAGTAACGGCGCATTCTCCGGATATGCATCCTTTATCTCATAGTCAGCTTCTCTCTCCGGGATCACTACGGTGCTGTGAGGTACCTTCGGCCCGCCAAAACCACCGGCCCAGCGGTTTAAATAACCCATTGTATTGGTAAATACAGGATCTCCCGCCTCATCTTTTGCAATAATATCTACGTTGATCTTGGCTCCTTTTCCTTCTCCCCGGTCATATACGGCGCTGATCACCTTTTCCAGATGAAGTTTTCCTTCTTTTGAGATAGGCTTGTGGATCACCAGCTTATGATCCATATGTAAGGTGCCGTCAGAACGAAGTCCTTCGATCTTCTTTGTAGGCATTAACGGCTGCTCTGAATATGGTTCTGTTCCAAAGGTAGCTGTACATGGGATCACACCAAAGGTAGGTACTGCCTTCAAGCCCTTTTCATACACATATTCCAGCTCTTCCTGCTTTGCCCCAACACTTAAATTATAAAGGATCAGATCTCTCCAGGTATAGGAAAAATCCTGCTCTACGGATAAACCAACTGCAGACTCATCTAACATAAAAGTAACCTCCTCATCTTCCTCTGAACATAAAGGCTGCTGCAAAACATTTTTCCTATTTTGCGGCAGCCTCACTTTCATCTATGTATCCTGAGCATTATTTAATTTTGTTCTTACGGATCACATTGCCGCTGATAACTACTCTCTGGATCTCATTGGTTCCTTCAAAGATCTGGAAGATCTTCGCATCACGCATCAGCTTCTCAACCGGGTAATCACGCATATATCCGTATCCGCCTAAGATCTGGACTGCTTCTGTAGTAACGCGGTTTAATGCATCTGAGCAGTAGCACTTAGCGATCGGGCCTAAAGTTGCTGCTAAAGGATCACCTGCATCTAACAGTGCTGCTACCTTCATACCGATAGCACGGCTGGTCTCAATGGCGATCTCCATATCTGCGATCTTGGAGGAAATAGCCTGGTTCTTGTAAATTGGCTTGCCCATGGTAGTACGCTCCTGGGCATATTTTACGCATACTTCCATAGCTGCCTTCATAATGCCTACACAGCCGCTTCCTACGCCTGCACGGCCCTGCTCCAGAGTCTTCATGGCAATTTTAAAGCCTTCGCCCTCTTTGCCAATCAGTGCAGATGCAGGGATATGTACATCTTCAAATAATACATCACAGGTAGCAGACTGACGGATACCCATCTTATCTTCATGCTTGCCAATGCTGATGCCTGGCAGATGTGCATCTACTAAGAACATGGTCAGTCCCTTATACCCAAGACTTCTGTCAATAGAAGCAACTACACACATAAAGTCTGCATAGCATGCGTTGGTGATAAAGCACTTACGTCCGTTTAAAACATACTCTTTTACATTTCCATCTTCATCTAAAATCTTATCAGCTGTAGTCTTGCATGCGCCTGCATCGGATCCTGCTTCCGGCTCAGTCAGAGCAAAAGCTGCAAATCCGCTGCGTTTCTTTGGCCAGCGTGGATCTCTTCCCGGCTTATCGCTTGTTAAAATTTCTACACACCATTTTTTCTGCTCTTCCGTTCCCGCGATCAGAACCGGCTTGATACCCAGATTGTTGGTTCCACATGTTAATCCAAAACCTGCATCACCATACATCAGCTCCTCACGGATCCATGCTGCAGATACATTGCTCAGTCCCTGGCCGCCGTACTCTGCCGGCAGGTCTGCACATACAAGTCCCATTTCAAATGCCTTGTTGTAAGCATCCCAGTCCAGTTCACCGGAAATATCGTGCTCTGCTGCCTTTGGACGAACCTCCTTTAAAACGAAGTCATGGACCATATCCACGATTTCCTTATCCTCACCTGTTAATACCAATCCTGCTGCCGCTGTATCCAGCATACGATTACCACCTTTCTCCTTGAATATTTTATGGACTCCAAAAACCCGGTTGTAAACTGCGTTCCAGGAGCATGTTTGTATTTCATATCTCTATGTGAATATAATAACAGATTCCCTTCATTCCTCACACGTTTACACCTACAAAAAAGGGGTGTTTCAAAATATGCTGTTGTGGTCAAAATAACCATGAAATTTTGCACAGTTTCTGCTATACTGTATTTGTTGTATTCTGTCCTCATGAAATTATGGGGTATTTTACACACATTATCATTGTTAATTTATTTACGAAAGGGGATTTACCATGAAGCTGGCTCAGTGTATTATTCTTGATTTTTTAAAAGACTATGATCCTGTACCCCTTCTGCCTGAAACATGTAATTTCCATTTTTCTGGTGTACAGCTTTTAGATCAGGATAATCCTACCGACGATCCATCCATTCTTTACATAGGAACAACTACCCAGATTTCTTCCTTTGATACAGAAAAATTAAAAGACTTCTGCATCATCTGTATTGGAAAAAAAGAAGACGTTTCTTCTTATATAGAAAACTATCAGGCAAATTTGATCCTGATCCCTGAAAACCATTCTCTTGCTTCCGTAGTCAACACTCTTTACACCGGCTTTCACCGCATTTTAAACTGGGATGGCGAACTGCAGAATGCTATCCTTAGCAAGCAGAATTACCAGTCCCTTTTCTCCATTGGCGGCCGTTTCTTTGGAAAAAATGTCATGCTCATGGTCAATTCTTCCTACAATGTCATCGGCACTAACCTACTAGAAGCACCTGGCCATGAAAAGCTGGATTTCATTCTGAAAAACGGTTACTATTCCAAAGATCTTACGGATGGACTGGCACAGATGGGCTATATGGCAAAAGGATTCCAGTATAAAACACCTACTATCTTAAATCCGCCCAACTATATGAATTGCCCTATCATGGTTCTTTCCATGCATGCAGATAACGGCATTTTTCTTGGTTTTATCACCATTTACTTTATTGAAAGCCAGCCAACTGCCACTCAGTTTGAGCTTTTCTCCCATTTTGCCAAAATGATCCGCTGCTATTATCTGAAAAACAGCGAAGAAAATGCTTCCACTCCAACACCCCTTGAGTCCTTTATGAGCGATCTGATCAACCACACCCAGGAAGATGAAGCATTTATGCAGGACAGAGCCCGTACACTGCGTCTCCCAATAGAAGCCACCTACCGTCTCTGCGTGATCAAATGGGATAAATTCATCCTCCCACAGGCTGACTATGTAAGGAACCGTTTAAGAAGCTGCTTAAAATTCCCGCTGTTTCGCGTAGTCCTTTATCACGATTCCATCCTTTTGCTGCTTCAGGGAAATATCCCCAGCTTAAAGGTCATGGAAGAGATCAATGACTCCATGGGTGAATTCAGCGAAGTATTAAAGATCTGCCACGGATATGCCGGCTTTTCCACTGCCAGCTTTCCTCTTATGAAATTAAATATTGCTTATCAGCAGGCACTTACAGCAGTCCGCTACGGCACCATGTTAAACCCAGATAAGGGCATTTACTTCTATTCCCATTATTATATTTATGAAATGCTGGATGAATATAAGAAACGTTATGCATTAGAAGATATGTATATCCAGAAACTGAAGGAACTGAAAAATCCTTCAGAAGAGCATTATGACAATCTTTCCCTTTTACGCAACTATCTGCTCACGGAGCGCAGTATTTCTTCTACTGCAAAGATCATGCACATGCACAGAAACAGCGTGATCTACCGTCTGGGAAAGATCCAGGAAGCATTAGGCTTTGACTTAAATGACCCGGATGTAAGGCTTCGTGTTCTGATCTCCTTTAAGATCCTGGAACTGATAAGTGGCCATATAGAGCCACTGCCCTGCATCGATGGTCAGCAGGGCAGTGAGTCTTTTAACTTTTATGAATAATAGAGAGTATGGATTATGCTTTTAATTTCCTGATCTCTGCTGTCAGTGTTGGCAGTACATCAAAGAGATTTCCTACAATACCGTAGTCAGCAGCTTTGAAGATAGGTGCTTCCGGGTCTTTATTGATAGCAACGATGCAGTCAGATCCGGACATACCTGCTAAATGCTGGATGGCACCTGAGATACCACATGCAATGTAAAGCTTTGGTCCTACAGTCTTACCTGTCTGGCCTACCTGATGTGCATGTCCGATCCATCCGGCATCAACTGCTGCACGGGATGCGCCTACGGCTCCGCCTAATACTTCTGCCAACTCTTCGCAAAGCTTAAAGTTTTCAGGACCGCCCATTCCGCGGCCGCCTGCTACGATCACTTCTGCATCTTCCAGATTTACCACACCAGCTGCTGCTTCCCTGATGGATTCTAACAGTTTAGTACGGATCTTTTCAGCTGGAACAGTCACTTCTTCTGTAATGACTTCCACTTCTTTTCCCTCTACCGGTGTCTTCTTAAATACGCCTGGGCGTACAGTACCGATCTGAGGTCTTGTATTCGGGCACATGATCACTGCCATCAAGTTTCCGCCAAATGCCGGTCTTGTCCATGCTACGTTTCCGCTTTCTGCATCATAATCCAGACTGGTACAGTCAGCTGTCAGACCTGTACGCAGACGGCAGGACAGTCTTGGAGCAAAATCACGGCCATTGTTGGTAGCACCGATCAGGATGGCACTTGGCTGATATTTTTCAACTAAACTGGTCATTGCATAGGTATATGCGTCAAAGCTGTATTTCTCATATTCGCCACCGGATACACTGATGATCTGGTCAGGTCCATATCCCTTTATCTGCTCAATTGCTTCCGCATTGTCCTTGCCAAATACAACGGCAACTAACTTCTCACCGGATTTTTCCGCTAACATACGGCCCGGATTTAACAGCTCCAGACCTACACTTTTTGCTTTTCCTTCATCTGTTTCAATGAATACCCAGATATTTTTATTTGTAAACTCGCTCATAGTCCTCACACCTCTCAGATAATCTTGGCTTCGCTCAGTAAAGCAGCCAGTTTTACAGCAGATTCACTGCCGGTCTCCTCATTTAAGATCACCGCATCCTTTGTCTGGACAGGTGTAAATGTCTTTTTAACCTTGGTAGGAGAACCATTTAAGCCCAGTCTCTCCGGCTCGCATACCATATCCGGATCACTGTTGGTAATCTCTTCGATCACTGCTCTGTTTGCAGCCATTTTACTCTTAATGGTTGGATAACGTGGATCATAAGTGGTCTTGGTCACTGTAACCAGTGCAGGTAAAGAAACCTCTACCAAATCATGTCCTTCGTCTGTATCTCTTGTAACATGAAGCTTTCCATCTGCCATTTCTACTGCTGTAGCTAAGGTTACATGAGGCAGATCCATGTGCTCTGCGATCTCAGGTCCAACCTGTGCTGTATCACCGTCAATAGCCTGTTTTCCACAGAAGATCAGATCAAATTTCTCACCTGTCTTAGCTTCTACTGCTGCAATAGCCCTGCTTAAAATATAGCTGGTAGCCAGTGTATCAGAACCGCCAAATGCTCTGTCAGTTACTAAAAATGCCTGATCTGCGCCTACTGCCAGACACTCCTTTAATGCATTCTTTGCCTGAGCCGGGCCCATGCTGATAACGATGACTTTTCCGCCTTCTTTTTCCTTTAAACGTACTGCCATTTCCAGTGCGCACGCGTCAAAAGGATTAACGATACTTGGAACGCCTTCACGGATCAATGTGTGCTTAACAGGATCGATCTTGATCTCTGTTGTATCCGGCACCTGCTTAATACAAACCAAAATATTCATACTTTCCACCTCTGTTTTATAAGATAATGATGTTTATTAACTTACTTTATTTGCCCTTATACTCAGGAGTTCTCTTCTCTAAAAATGAACTTACGCCTTCTAATTTATCTTCTGTACTGCACAGAGTGCTGAGAGCTAACATTTCAAGAAGTTCTCCCACATCCTGGCTGGAAGACATGGATGCCTGTACCACACGTTTCGCAATGCGGATGGCAACCGGTCCCTTTGCGATCAGCTTAGAAGCCATTTTCTTAGCTTCTGCCATCAGATCTGTCTTTGGCACACACTTAGTGGCAAGTCCGATCTGTACTGCTTCCGGTCCACCGATCTTGCGTCCTAAAAGGATCACATCCTGGGCTCTTCCCAGTCCGATCAGTCTTGACAATCTCTGTGTCCCACCGGCTCCTGGTAAAATTCCCAGTCCAGTTTCCGGAAGTGCAAATAAAGCATCTTCTGATACAACACGGAAATCGCAGGCAATCGCTGTTTCACAGCCGCCGCCAAATGCATATCCATTTACTGCCGCGATCACTGGTTTGGAGCATTTCTGGATCAGATCCAGTGCTTTCTGTCCTGCGCCGCCTAAGCAGTCTGTAGATTTCTTTGTTTTCAGGCTATTAAGATCTGCACCTGCTATAAATGCCTTCTCTCCTGCGCCTGTTACGATAATTACCTTTACTTCATCGGCCTTATCCGCCCATGTGAAAAACTGGTTCATCTCTGCCCATGACAGATCATTTAAAGCGTTCATCTTCTCCGGCCGGTTGGCAGTAAACACTGCGATACCCTGCTCGTCGATCTCCAGCTTAAAATTCTGGTATTCCATAAAATATGAAACCTCCCTTCATATCTGCTGTTATAATATTAACTATTTTTCGGTTCTATTTCATCTTCATATTTTCCAAAAATAAATTTCTTCCCGCAGTCCTGATTTGTACTTTTTAACCTTAATTTCCCAATACCGTTTTGTTAAAATATAAACTATCAAAGATGGGATTATTATATATCTACAGCCTTCCGGCTGTAGATCCATAAAAAACAGAGGAGGTATTTATCATTATGAAACCATTGGAAGGGATTACCGTAGTAGAGCTTTCTACTTATATTGCAGCCCCCTCATGCGGACGTATTTTAGCAACACAGGGCGCACGGGTCATCAAAGTAGAGTCACCATCAGGGGATGTGGAACGTAAATTCGGTCCTACTTTATTCTGTCCTGCAAACGACGAGGAAAACCCTATCTATGACACCTTAAACGGCGGAAAAGATCACCTGATGCTGGATCTTAAGAAACCGGAAGATATGGAACGCTTCCATAAATTATTAGCAAAAGCGGATGTATTTGTTACCAACAACCGTCTTCAGGCCTTAAAGAAAATGAGACTGGACTATGATTCCTTAAAAGAGCGCTATCCAAAACTGGTCTATGCCATCCTGTTAGGCTATGGCGAAAAGGGTCCAAAAGTCAACTTACCAGGCTTTGATGCCATTGCCATGTTTGCAACTGGTGGTCTGATCCAGGATATGATGGTAGATGCTCCTGGAAGCTATCCTGTATACCTGCCAATGGGCTTTGGTGACCTGGTATGCGGAACTGCTTTAGCAGGCGCTATCGGAACTGCATTATATGGAAGGACTCAGAGCGGGAAAGGTGATTATGTATCCATTTCCCTGTACGGCGCAGCTATGTGGATGTTCAGCGTCATGTCTACCGGTACCCAGTTTGGCTACAAGTGGCCAAGAGGACGTTATCAGGGCGGACCTATGGGCGTTCCTTATAAGACAAAAGATGGCCGCTGGATCCTTCCTGTTGTCAATGAATATGAACGCTACTGGAAACCATTCTGCCAGGCAGTTGGCGCCGAGGAAATCATGGACGATCCAAGATACTGCACCAAGCAGGCAACCTTTGATCCGAAGAACCGTGAAGACTGCATCCGCTATTTTGAAGACTGCTTCTCTAAGTTAAATGCAGATGAAGTTCTTCCAAAACTGGAAGCCATCGACATCGTTGTCAGCGAACTGGCTCATTTTAAGGATAACCACACTAGTGAACAGGCTCTTGTAAATGGCTTTATGAGTCCTATCACCTACCCAAACGGCGACCAGATCACACTGGCAATGCCGCCGATCAAAATGGGTTGCGTAGAACAGCCGCATGCTGAAAAAGCACACAAGATTGGTGAAGACAATGAAAAGCTCTTTAAAGAGTTCGATTTATAATATTTTCGTATAGCATTTTCGCATAATCATTTTATGGAAAGGAAACTATCATGGATTATCAGTACATATTAGTAGACGTAAAAGACCGTATCGCTACCGTTACCATCAACCGACCGGAATACAGCAACGCATTTGCAAGAGAATCCTATTATGAGATTGCAGATGCCATGAATACC
>ERZ836939.2219-NODE-2219-length-19616-cov-4.564082_pt1 | contig 19616 bp, 18 predicted proteins | sample MGYA00519912_ERZ836939 | MGnify/ENA primary metagenome ERZ836939 (study PRJEB31850, sample SAMEA3708810) | human gut metagenome | biome: human gut; feature: human-associated habitat; material: faeces | place: China | collected 2014 ...
GTGGCGGGACGAGGTGGAGCACATCAGCCACCGCCACTACTCCACGGGCTTCTACTACGGACAGCCGGGGCAGTTTACCGAGGATTCCCGGTACATCCGGGACTGGCAGATCGTGGCCAAGGTGCTCTCCTGCGACGGGGAGGGCAACGCCCTGCTCACCCTGAACAACAAGTTCTCCACCGGGGACACCCTGGAGCTGGTGGGCCCCGACGTGCGTCCCGTGTCCTTCCAGGTGGGGGAGCTGCGGGACGAGGAGGGCAATGTGCTGGAGCAGGTGCGCAAGCCCCAGATGCGCTTCACTCTGAAGCTGCCCCAGGCGGCCCCGCCCCTGTCCCTCCTCCGGCGGCAGGCGGACCTGACGCCGTAACATAAGATCCGATGCAGAAAAACGCGGAAGTCCCTCTGGGCTTCCGCGTTTTTTGTATCACGGCCTCTCAGTCAAACATGTCGTAGAGGACAATCCGGCTCACCTGGTCGTTTTCAAAGAAGAACAGCAGGGCGGGACCCAGATCCATGGAGTTGTCGCAGTACCAGAGAAAGTCCTCCTCCGCGCTGTCGTACAGGTGCCAGTAGTCTCCATCCCGGAGCTCCGGATACAAGTTTTGCACCATGGAACGGCTGTCCCCCACCTGGATTCCCCGGTAGGTGCGCAGGTCGGTGCGGGTGGTCTCGATAGATTGGACAGTCCAGCGGTCCTCCGAAGCGTGGTAATATCGCAGGGCGGTGAAGCCATCCACACTCCAGCGGTCCCAGTAGTCCCCTGGGTTATAGATCGGTTCCCCGTTTTCCAGAATTTCCACCGCAGGCTCGCCCCCCTGGACCAGATAGGGGGGCGCCCGCCAATCCCCCAGCCCAACGGGAGCGGAGGCGTTGTCATACAGCAGGGAGGCGTCCGCGTCCATCAGCCCAAAGGTCTCCTGGAAGGCCGCGTCCCGGGCGGATTTTCCCGTATGGGCCGGGTACTGCCCCAGCAGCCGGAGGAAGGAGCCGTCCGCTCCGTCTCTCTGTAAAACGAGGTAGTCTGACGCGCCCTCTGTATAGTAAGCTCGGAAGGTCACCTCATAGGCGATGCTCCTCGTCGCTCCGTCGGCCATCTCATCTCCATAGACAATGGACTCGATGGCGACTGCGTTTTCTGGAAGGACCTCGGGGGCCGCTTCGCCCGGGAAATAGATTTGAGAGTAGCCCTGGCTTTGATAATACTCCGCAATCAGCCGGTCCCGCTCCTCCAGGCCGCCCCAGGTCTCCCGGGGGAGTGACACCTCCTCCCGGTCCCCCTGAGCCCAGGCCAGCACATCGCCCACCTGTCCGGTCTCCTGGTCAAAGAGGAGGACGGCGGAGAGCCAGCCGCCCTCTCCGGCTTCGGCCCGGTCGTCGCAGAAGGCCAGCAGGGAGTAGAGGGAGTCCCCCTCCCGCTGCCCGGGGACGGGTTCCTCCGCTTTCATGGATACGATGTGGTACAGGGCGGAGCGGTTGCCGGCGCTCAGGGCGTTGCGGCTGTCCCGGGTGAAATTCTCCACCCACACCCGGGTCTGGTAGGGAATGGGGATGGGCAGGTCCCCCTCCTCCGGGATGTAGAAGGTTTCGCTGTGGTCCACCGCCCACTGGGGCCCCGCGCCGCGGAGCACATCGTGGTCCGTCTCCACGAACACATCTACCCCGCCGGGGGCCAGGAGGGCCAGATGGTCCTCCCAGTAGGCGTTGTAGCTGGCATAGGCATGGGAGCTCTCATCCCGCAGGTTGCCCTCCACTGGCCAGGCCCAGTCCAGACCCTCCCCGTCCCAGGATACCAGCCCGGCCTCTCCCCAGGAGAGTCCCAGGTGTATGCTGTTGGCGGTGTAGAGCAGAGCGGGCGCACCGCCGTATTGGGAGATGGCGGTGCAGGTGGGGAGGCTTCCATAGCCGCTGGTCTGGAACACCGGGCTCAGCATTTCCCCGGTTTGGGTGTCTGCCGCGCCGATGACCAGGGTATAGCGGGGGTAAAAATCGTGCACCGACAGGGCGGCCAGGGTATAGTCCTCCCCGGAGACAGAGGCCAGCATGGTGTAGGCCAGTCCGTCCCGGTCGTCCAGTCCGGACACATCCGCGCTGCGGCGCAGGGTATCCCAGACGGCGCCCTCCTCCATCATTTGGGAGGAAGCGGCGTTTTCTCCGGTCTGGCAGGACACCAGCCCTCCGCAGGACAGGGCCAGGATGCAGGCTAGGGCGAAGAACAGCAGGGGCGGGCGCGTCTTTTTGTATTGGAAGATATTCCGAATGCGCTCCTCCGCCTCCTTGGCCGAGCCGGACAGGGGGGTGGAGAAGGGAGTGTTCGGAGGCGCAGCTTTAGGCATATCAAACACCTCAAATGAATTAGAAATTAGGAATTTCCGGCGCGGGATGGCCCTACTCCTGGAGCCTGCTGTCCACCAGCTGGAGCTGTCCGTCCTCGTCCCAGACATAGGTGTTGACCACGGCGGGGTCGTCAATCCACCAGACCTCCTCCAGCTGTCGGGTCTCGGAATCCAGGGTGAGCTGGCCCCCCAGAAGGGTCAGATACCGGTAGGACCCGGCTTCGCCATCCCAGATAAACCAGGCGTGGACCTCGTTGTGGGTGGTGTCGCACTGGAGGCCGAAGTCCTCATACCCGTCGAAGTTAATGTCCCGGATGTCCACGTCATTCAGTCCGATGGGGTTGGCCAGGAAGCCCTGGAACGGGGCGCGGCTGTCCAGCTGAGAGGCGCTGGGGGAGATGGTCTGGAGCAGGGCGTCCCCCTCCCAGATCTGGATCTGGTCGTAGGAGTCGGTAGAGTAGTCCTCCCCGGGGGTGCACCGCAAAGACAAAGTCAGGGTCCGCCCGTCGGAGACCCGAAGGGCGTAGGTGTCGGTGAAAAAGCCATCGGAGACCAGCTGGAACTGGGCCCCGTTCCAGGTCAGGGTGTTCCAGATGGGGGTGTGCCACTTGTCGTACAGGGCCGGGACGCGCAGCGCCTGCAGGCCGTCCGCTCCGTCCTGGATGCAGGCGTACCCTAAGAGACTTTGCTCGTCATTGTCATACTCCAGGCGGGCCTGCTCCAGCAGAGCGCCGCCCTCCGCCTCCAGCACTACATAGAAGGCCGCCCCGTAGCTGGAGTAGGGCACGTTCAGCTCCAGGACCAGAGACTGGCGGTCGGTGCGGCTCAGATAGCCGGGCAGGGCCGCCGGGAAATAGAACCCGGGCTCCGTCCAGGCGAGGACCTCCCCGGTGCCCAGGGTGACCTCCAGACGGGTCTCATTGCCCACGTCCGGGCCATAGCTGGTGACAACCAGGCCGTCGTCCAGACCGCCCGCCCCGTCCAAATTCAGGCCCTGATAGAAATAGGCTGTGCTGCCGTCGATGCTATTCTCGCAGTAAAACGGCTCCGGCATTCCGTCCTCCCCCGGGGCGGAGAGCAGAATGTCCCCGGAGCGGGTCTCCGCCAGCAGCTGGGAGAGGGAAAGGACGGCCAGCTCCTGGGTGGGGTCGTCGGCGGAGCGGACGGCGGCGGTCTTGTCCTCGGGTCGGACCTCCAGGTTCAAAACGAGATAGCCCTCCCCGGTCAGGCCCAGCCGGTCCATCGCGGCGTCCCGCAGATCCAGTGCCCGGACAGAGCCATCGGGATAGCGGCGGTAGGCGAAGAGGTAACCCCCGTTGACCGGGTCGTTGGTGATCAGCTCCTCCTGCCCGTCCTCGTCCAGGTCCAGGGGAAAGGAGGGGGCGTTTCCGCCGGTCAGATGGAACCAGGTCCCATCCGGCAGCTGGACCTGATAGTCGTACCAGTGGACAGGCTGGTAGTCGTACCACTGGTTGACCGCTTCCACAGTGTGGGTCACGGTCATGGGGTAGCCCAGCACTGTCCCCAGAGAGGTGGTCCCCAGCTCCGGCTCCGTCCAGACGGAGGGGAGAGGGGAGGGGCCTGGTGTCTCCGCCGTCTCCCGCGCCTGGCAGGACACCAGCCCCCCACAGGACAGGGCCAGGGCGCAGGCCAGAGCAAAGAACAAAAAAGGCGGGCGCTTCTTTTGATACTGAAAGATATTCCGAATGCGCTCCTCCGCCTCCTGGGCCGAGCCGGACAGGGGAGTGGAGAAGGGGGAGCAGGGAAACTCGCGCGGCATAAAAAACTCCTTTCAAGCGGGGAGGGGGATCAGGAAAAGAAGCCGGTCCCTCCTTCCAGATTGTAGAGACTGTAGCAGCTCAGGGTGTCGCTGGCCGAGTGGAAGGTGTGGCGCTCAGGCCACCAGGTCCAGAAGTCGTACGCGCCGTAGAGCTCCGTTCCAGGGGTGTGGCCTGTGGCTTCCGGGGTGTAGAGGATGAACTGCGCCCCGGACGAAAGGGTATTCCCCTCCTCGTTGGTAAAGCCATAGGGGGTGCTGGAGATGTAGTGATAGCCCTCCCGGTCCCACTCCTCTCCCACCGGGCGCTCCGTGTCCAGCACCAGCTCGTCCAGTGTGAGCAGCCAGGAGGAATCTGTGAGCTGCACGAAGTCCCGGAAGGTCCCGTGAAACTGACAGACCGACACGACGGTGAGGTCGGAGTCGTGGTAGTCCCCGGTAAAGGAGCCGTCTGGGCGGAGCTCCAGCACGGTGGCCCAGGCTCCCGCGCCGCTGTTGAACGTCATCTGGAGGGGCTCCTCCAGAGGAAGGGCCGCCGTTGCCCCCAGAGGGACCGGGGTCTGGGCCCGGGCCATGGCCTCCTGGAAGGCCGTCAGCGTTTCGGCCAGGGACATTCCGGCGCTGGGGGTAAAGTAGTCTGGAAAATCGTCCAGCCAGCTCAGATCCACCGCCGGGGCGGGCTCCGTCCGCAGCGACCCGTCCGCCTCGGACAGCTGGACGCTGTGAGCCAGCAGCTCATCCAGCTCCTCCACAAAGGCGGCGATGCCCTCCGGGTCGAAGCTGTGGAAGGGGGCGTAAAAGTTGAGATCAAAGCTGACGCTGTTCCACTGAACGGTCTCCTCAGACGCGCCGGAGCGGTCCGCCAGCTCGTAGTGGTATTGGAAGCTTCCTGGGACTGTCTCCCTTTCCTCCGCGGCAAACCGCAGCAGGTAGTCCCTCCCATCCAGCGTACACAGGCAGACCCCGGGCTGCTCCCGCTCAAAAAGCTGGCCGTCTTCCCAAAACTGAATTTCCGAATCGCCGTCGTCCCTCACCAGGCGCACCTCCTCCGGGATGCCGTTGTGGTTCAGGTCGGGGGACAGCGCCGACGGACCGCCGGTCTCCGGGGAGGCGGAGGCCGGTGCGGCAAAGCCGCCCTCCGGCTCCCCGCCGTTAAAATACCACTGGCACCACAGGGGCGGGTCCATCTGAAGTAGTTCCTCCGCCGGGACCAGGGGGTGAAGGCCGTCCGCCGCGTACTGGTCGTAGAGGGAAAAGACGCCGCCGGACCAGATGTACAGATTTTCCGAGCCGCTGACCGCGTCGTTGACCCAGTCTTCCCGGTCGTCTACCCGGGCGGTGAGGTAGAAGATGGGCTGGCCGTCCGCCCCCATGCGGAAGCCCTCCAGCGTCGGGAACTGGATGGCCAGGTCCACGGGCGGGTTCTCCGGGGCCTGGTTTTGGGTGAGCTCCTGGGACTGCCGCTCCAGCTCCGGTGCGTACTGGTCGGCCAGAGCCTGATAGAGCTCCTCCTCGGTCTGTCCGACGATGGACAGCGCGTCTTCTAACGTAAGCTGCCGCCCCTCCTGCCGGTCATAGACCAGGGTGAGCACACGGCCGGAGTTTAAGTCGGTGGAATACGCGTCCCGGAAGAAGACCAGACTCAAGTACCGGTCCGTCTGGGTGGGGTAGAGCAGGCAGTGATTTTCGATCACGGGGACATACTCCGGATACGTCTGCGCGTTGAGCGCATCGGGTGACCCGCTCTCCAAAAGGGAGAGAAGCGGGGCGTATTCCCCTTTCAGCTCCGCCAGGGCCTGGTTGATGGCGGTCACCCCCTCGTCCGGCTCCACGCCGCCGGGCAGGGCCAGCATGGGAATTTCGATATAATTTCCCCGGGTGTCGTAGTATTGGGTATCCATCACCAGGATGGAAGACTCCGCATGGGCAGGCTGGCAGGACACCAGCCCCCCGCACAGCAGAGCCAGGGCGCAGGCCAGGGCCAGAAGCAGGATAGGCGGGCGTTTCTTTTTGTACTGAAAGATATTGCGGATGCGGTCCTCCATCTCCCTGGCTGAACCGGACAGGGGAGTGGAGAAGGGGGTACGGGGAAAAGAATCCATAAGAGACCTCCTTGCGGTGCAGAGAGCGGTGGGGAAAGCTGGGGCGTATCAGAGGGAGCCCCCGTCCGGGGGCCAATTCCAGGGCGGCCAGGGTGCCACGCCGGGAGTCATAGGTCCCGCTGGCCTCGTCAGAGCCCAGAATGCCGATGGTATCTCCGGCGAGGAATACACATTTGGAGACTGCTCCATCCTCCTCCAGAATGGCCATTTCTGCAAGCTGATAATGGTCCCGCGTGCGGCCCTGTTCGTCAACATAGGCGCCTCCCGCCAGGACGATCCGCTCAGGGTATTGGCAGACAAGGGAGATGTCCAGGGAATAGAGGTAGGCCATATTGCCGCCGGGGGCCTCAAAGGCGCCCTGCAACTGAAAGTCTACAATGTCTCCCCCGGTAAAGTTAGCCGAAGGTGTTCCTGTTTCCTCGTAGTAGACGTTTGCGTCCGCACACATCTGGGTGATCTTTTGGGCGATCCGGTCCTGCACCTGGCTGAGCATATTCCAGTCTACTTGTCCCTCACGGCGGAACAGCTGCCGCACATTGTCCCACAGGGCAGGGTGGTAGACGGCAAAGCTGCTCTCCCAGCCAGCGTCATCTGAGAGGGTCACCAGGAGATAGCCCTCCTGCTCCGCACCTGCCAGCGCATTCAGGTGCACCGGGCCGGTTCGGAACTGCCAGAACTCGGTCGCTTGAAATTGGTCGGAGTCCAGGGGCGACTGCACCCCCTGGGCCAGGGCGTCCAGCAGGACCTCCCGGTCCAGAGTGTGAGACCAGGTCTGCTCAACGGTGGTCTCGGGCAGGTCCTCCGGGGTCAGGGCCTGCACCAGCTCCTGGGCACGGGCGTCCAGAGAGAAGCCTGCCTGCTGGGAGGAGGCGTCCGCTGGATCGGACGAGGGAGCATTGGGGCTCTCGCAGGATACCAGTCCCCCGCAGGACAGGGCCAGGGCGCAGGCCAGAAGCAGAGCCGGAACCGGCGGGCGCTTCTTTTGATATTGAAAGATGTTGCGGATGCGGTCCTCCGTCTCCCTGGCCGATCCGGAAAGCGCGGTGGTGAAGGGGGAGTGAAAGATAGAAGTAGACATAGGGCACCTCTCTTTAAAATTCTGAATCGGAAATGGAAGCAGACTGTGGTCTGCCCGCCCCGGTGAGGGCGGACACGGCGCTTAAAATGGTGCGGCCGTAGGCGGCGTGCTCCGCCGGCGGGAGGTGTTTCAGGGCGCTCTCGTCACAGGAGAGCTCAATGTCCCGGGCCATGGCGCGGGCGGTGAGCCACACCAGGGGGTTAAACCAGTGGAGGGCCCGCACCCACAGGGCCAGGGTCTTGCGGAAGATGTCCCTGCGGCGGAAGTGGGTGAGCTCGTGGAGGAGGGAAAACCGCAGGGCGTCCCCGGCGGGCGGGTTCTCCGGAAGAAGAAGGGCGGGCCGGAACAGCCCGGCCAGCATGGGGACGGCCAGGCCGGGGCAGGAGAGCAGGCGGGGGTGGCGGTCCAGCCCCAGCTGGTCGCCCAGGGCGTTATAGAGAGCCAGAATGTCAGCGTCCCGGACGGGGGCGGCCCAGCGGTTCAGATACCGGCAGAAGCGCAGGTGGGAGAGCAGGTTCCAAATCAGGACCGCCGCGGCCCCCAGCAGCCAGAGACCGAAGATCAGCTGGGAGAGGGACAGGGCAGGGGCGGCTCCGGCCTCCGGTTCCACCGGAGCGGAAGAGGAGGCTGCGGGCTGCGCGGGCCGGTTTGAACCGGACGGGGCGGGGGAGGGTTCAGACGTGGAGGCAGCGGGGCCGGGGGCGGGCCGGAGCACCACCCGGTCCTCCACCACGGGCAGCTGAATGGGCGCCTGCTGTGCGGGGCGGTCGGGGAGCAGCGGGAGGGGGACGGCCAGGCGCAGGCAAAGGACCAGCCAGACCCAGCACCGCCACCGGGCGGCGTACCGGGCGTGGGTGAACCGGGCGGTGAGCATCAGGATCAAGGCGACCGCCCCTCCGCCCAGAGAGAGGGCGGCCAGGTGGATCAGAAAGTCACTCATGGGACTCACCCCCGCTCAGCTCGTCCAGCAGGTCCCGCAGGTCCTCCAGGTCCTTCTGCTCCAGCCCTCCCTTGGCCAGGGCGGCCACAAAGTTCCGGGGGGAGCTGCCGTACAGCCGGGAGAGCACCATCCGGCTGTCAAAGGCCAGATAGTCCTCCCGGGAGACCAGGGGGGTGTACCGGTTGCTCTTTCCCTCCCGGCGCACGGACACAAAGCCCTTGTCCGCCAGGCGGTTCAAATAGGTGTTGATGGTGTTGGGGGACCACTGAAAGTCGGTCAAAGCGTGATCCAGGGCGGCTCGTGGGGTGTCCGGCCCGGAGGTCCACAGGGCCTTCATCACTTCCAGTTCAGTGTCCGGCAGTCGTTTCATAGTGCATCGCTCCAATTTACGTCAAATGTAGTTGATAAGAACATACTACACTTGAAGTAAATCCCGGTCAAGTTACAGAGTAATGACAAAATTGCCCCGAACCGCGCTTCGTTCGGGGCAATTCAACTGTCTATTCTCAGAGCGGAGAGGAGGACGTAGCCCCGTCCCACCGGCACCGGGACAGGTCCACCCGGCCGTCGGGGAGGAAAGGGACGCCCTCCGCCTCTAGAAGCATCCGCTGGATGCCGGACCCGCCGAACACATCCGGCGGGCTGAGACGGCCGTCTCCGTAGATGACCCGGTGGCAGGGGAGCCCCTCCGGGGCCAGAGCCATGGCGCCTCCCACGATCCGGCTGGCCCGGGGCCGTCCGGCCAGAAAGGCGATCTGGCCGTAGGTAGCCACCCGCCCGGCGGGGATCTGCGCGGTCACCTGATAGACCGCCTGATAAAAGCTGGATGCCATCTCAGCGCCTCCCTTCCCGCGTGCTGACCTGCCGCTGTCTTCTCTCCTACCTTAGCACAGGCGTCCTCACCGCGCAACCGTTGCTTTCCCCGCCCGTGTAAAAGAATTGTATTTCCCCCAAGAGTGTGGTACAATAATTCGAATACTGACAAAATGCCCCGAAGCGGGGCGGAGACGAGGTGCCCCATGGACCATCCATTTCGAAGCGCCGCCCTGGGCGGCTTTAACCGGCAGGATGTGCTGGACTATTTGGAGAAGACGTCGGCGGAGAACGCCCAGCGGCAGCAGGAGCTGCAGCAGAACCTGGAAGCGGCTGAGGAGGAGCGGCGGCAGCTGGCCGCCAAGACGGCGGAGCAGGAGGAACAGCTCTCCATCCTCCACCGGGAGCGGGACAGCTTGAGCCAGCAGCTGGAGCAGGCCCAGCAGGCCCTGGCCGCCAGCCAGGACCGGGAGGAGGCCCAGGAGCGGGAGCTGGCCGCCCTGCGCCAGGAGCGGGACAGCCTGAAGGACAAAGTGGCAGCCCTGGAGCCGGAGGCCGCCGCCTATGAGGCCGTGAAGGAGCGCACCGCCGGTGTGGAGCTGGAGGCCCACTGCCGGGCCCAGAACATTCTGGACCAGGCCAATGGTCAGGCCAAGGACCTGCGCCGGAGCATGGAGCAGTGGATGGGCCGGGTGGAGCGGGAGTATGACGCTCTGCGCAGCGAGGTGGAGTCCACCGTCTCCCACGCGGCCGACCAGTTGGAGAAGGCCAACAAGTGCCTGGACCGGATGACCGCGCTCCTGTCCGATCAGGACGTGGCCCTGGAGGCCCTGTCCCAGGCCTATGACAACACCGACCCGGAAAAGGTTCCCGCGCCGGTGCCCCTGAATGAGGACTGAGGCCGCATCCGGCGCGACGGGAGCGGGGAGGGGGCGGCTGCCTCCTCCCATTGGTTCCCCGGAAAAACCGGTTTTTCCAGAAAAATGGATGAGTTTTTGTCCTGTTTTCTTTCAGGGAGAGGAGAATTTTCCCTGGGTCCGGCCCCCTCGGATTCCAAGCTTTTTTGCGAAAAATTCCGTTCCCTCATCCCAAAACACCGGGAGATTTTATTCCACTTGAAATTTGTCTGATCTCATAAATTAACAGAATTTTAACTGGAAAAACTGTATAAAATGCCAGTATACTTTCCCCTTGCTTATCGCCCTAAAAAACGATATAATTTGAACGGTACATAATCAGTTCAGACCGATTTATGCCCACCGCAACAACAGGGAGATTCTCTGTGTTGCGCTTTTCCTGGTCATCGTTTGTTAATTTTCTAACAAAACTGCTTGTGTCCCGTCAAAACGGTCAGGATATCTGTCCGAAGGAAATCAAATTTTAGGAGGAAAGACAATGAAGGTTGCAATTTTCGGCGCCGGTACCATGGGCCGCGGCATCGCTCAGGTGTTTGCCGCCAACGGCCATACCGCTCTTATGTACGCCAGCAGCATCGCCTCCGCCCAGCGTCACCGGGATGAACTGGACGCATCTCTCCAGAAGCGCGTGGCCAAGGGGAAAATGCCCCAGGGGGCCAAGGACGCCCTTATGGCCAACGTCTTTGTGGAGGAGGAGTCCGCGGCGGCGGATGCCGATCTGGTCATCGAGTGCATTGCGGAAGAAATGGGTCCCAAGAAGGAGCTGTTCCACCGCCTGGACGAGCTGTGCAAACCGGAGACCGTCTTTGCCACCAACACTTCCTCCCTGTCCATCACGGAGATGGGCCACGGCCTGAAGCATCCCCTCATCGGCATGCACTTCTTCAACCCTGTGCCCAGCATGAAGCTCATCGAGATCATCCGGGGCGTGAACACCCCCCAGGAGACCTTTGACTTCACCTATAAGCTGGCCCAGGATATCGGCAAGGAGCCCGTTGAGGTGGCAGAGGGCCCCGGCTTTGTGGTCAACAAGCTGCTCATTCCCATGATCAACGACGCCATCGGCCTGGTGGAGTCCGGCACCGCCTCGGTGGAGGACATCGACAAGGCCATGCGCCTGGGCGCCAACCACCCCATGGGTCCCCTGGCCCTGGGCGACTTTATCGGCCTGGACATCTGTCTGGCCATTATGAACACCCTGTACGATGAGACAGGCGATTCCAAGTATCGTCCTGCCCTGTTGCTGAAGAAGATGGTCCGCGGTGGTCTGCTGGGCGTCAAATCCGGCAAGGGCTTCTACGATTATTCCAAGAAGTAAAAAATTTAGGAGGACTGGAAAATGGATTTTCATCTGACTAGAGAGCAAGAGATGGTCCGCAAAATGTACCGTGAGTTTGCGGAAAACGAGGTCAAGCCCCTAGCCGAGGAGCTGGATGAGGAAGAGCGCTTCCCCATGGAGACCGTCGAGAAGATGGGCAAGCTGGGCATGATGGGCATCTACTTCCCCAAGAAGTACGGCGGAGCCGGCGGCGACGTGCTGTCCTACGCCATGTGCGTGGAGGAGCTGTCCAAGGTGTGCGGCACCACCGGCGTTATCGTGTCCGCCCACACCTCTCTGTGCTGCGCCCCCATCTATGAGCACGGCACCGAGGAGCAGAAGATGAAGTATCTGCCCGACCTACTGTCTGGCAAGAAGATTGGCGCCTTCGGCCTGACCGAGCCCAACGCCGGTACCGACGCCTCCGGCCAGCAGACCACCGCCGTGCTGGAGGGCGACCACTACGTCCTGAACGGCTCCAAGTGCTTCATCACCAACGGCACCGTGGCCAGCACCATCGTGGTCTTCGCCATGACCGACCCCAAGGCCGGCAACCACGGCATCTCCGCCTTCATCGTGGAGAGCTCCTTCCCCGGCTTCTCCGTGGGCAAGAAGGAGAAGAAGATGGGTATCCGCGGCAGCTCCACCTGCGACCTAATCTTCGAGGACTGCATCGTGCCCAAGGAGAACCTGCTGGGCAAGGAGGGCCAGGGCTTCAAGATCGCCATGCAGACCCTGGACGGCGGCCGTATCGGCATCGCCGCGCAGGCTCTGGGCCTGGGCGAGGGCGCCATTGACGAGGCCGTCAAGTACACCCAGGAGCGCGTTCAGTTCAAGAAGCGTCTGAGCCAGTTCCAGAACACCCAGTTCCAGCTGGCCGACATGCACACCCGCATGCAGGCCGCTCAGTACCTGGTGTACGCCGCCGCCTGCAAGAAGGAGAACCACGAGCCCTACTCCGTGGACGCCGCCATGGCCAAGCTGTTCGCCGCCGAGGCCGCCAACGAAGTGACCCGCAAGGCCGTGCAGCTGTTCGGCGGCTACGGCTACACCCGTGAGTACCCCGTGGAGCGCATGATGCGCGACGCCAAGATCACCGAGATCTACGAGGGCACTTCCGAGGTCCAGCGCATGGTCATCTCCCGTGCCATGGGTGTGAAATAAGATAGGAGGCAGATGGAAATGAAAATCATTGTTTGTGTCAAGCAGGTCCCCGATACCTCCGGTAAGGTGGCCGTGAATCCCGATGGTACTCTGAACCGCGCCTCCATGGCCGCTATCACCAACCCCGACGACCTGAACGCCGTCGAGGCCGCTCTGGTCCTGAAGGAGCAGACCGGCGCCGAGGTGGTTGTCGTCTCCATGGGCCCCCCTCCTGCCGAGGGCATGCTGCGTGAGATCATCGCCCGGGGCGTGGACCGCGCCGTGCTGATCTCCGGCCGTGAGTTCGGCGGCTCCGATACCTATGCTACCTCTCAGATCATCGCCGCGGCCATCAACAAGATCGGCCTGGACGAGGACGACGTGGTGTTCTGCGGCCGTCAGGCCATCGACGGCGACACCGCCCAGGTGGGTCCCCAGATCGCCGAGAAGCTGGGCATCCCCCAGGTCTCCTACGCCGCTGAGATCACCAAGGAGGGCAAGACCCTCACCATCAAGCGGATGCTGGAGGACGGCTACATGACCATCAAGGTCAACACCCCCTGCCTGATCACCTGCATCAAGGAGCTGAACACTCCCCGCTACATGAGCGTGGGCGGCATCTTCGAGTGCTATGAGAAGCCCTATGAGGTTCTGGACTACAACGCTCTGAAGGACGATCCCCTGATCGACCCCGCCACCATCGGTCTGAAGGGCTCTCCCACCAACATTCTGACCTCCTTCACTCCTCCTCAGAAGGGTGCCGGCATGATGCTGGAAGGCGCCGACAAAGAGACTTGCGAGAAGCTGGCCGGCATTCTGGCTGCCAAGCATTTGATCTGATAGAAGGGAGAACGGAAGAATATGTCTACTTTCAACAGTGCTGATATCGCTGCCTTCAAGGGCGGCGTGTGGGTATTCTGCGAGCAGCGCCAGGGCAGCATGATGCCCACCTCCTTTGAGCTGATCTCCGAGGGCCGCAAGCTGGCCGACGAGCTGGGGACCAAGCTGTACGGCATCCTGCTGGGCCACAACATCGAGGGCATCGCCAAGGAGCTGGGCGGCTACGGCGCTGACGGCGTGTACGTCTGCGACCACCCCCTGCTGGAGCACTACACCACCGACGGCTACACCAAGGTCATCTGCGACGTGATCAAGGAGTACAAGCCCGAGATCATGCTCATCGGCGCCACCAACATCGGCCGTGACCTGGGCCCCCGCTGCGCGGCCCGTCTGCACACCGGTCTGTGCGCTGACTGTACCCACCTGGACGTGGATATGGGCATCTACAAGGACTTCCTGCGCGAGGCCTCCACTCTGGCCCCCGAGAAGATCGACGCCCTGAACACCGCCATCGTGCTGGGCGAGAAGCACGACGTGTCCCGTGACCTGAAGATGACCCGTCCCGCCTTCGGCGGCCACCTGATGGCTTCCATCATCTGCCCCCGCTTCCGTCCCGCCATGGCCACCGTGCGCCCCGGCGTGATGAAGAAGGCTCCCTTCGATCAGGCCAAGGCCGACGCCTGCGAGATCATCAAGCCCGAGTTCTCCCTCACTGAGGACGATATGGAGACCCAGGTGGTCGAGGTCGTCAAGGCCGCCAAGAAGCTGGTGGACCTGATCGGCGCCGACGTGGTCGTCTCCGTGGGCCGCGGCATCTCCAAGGACGTGGAGGGCGGCATCAAGCTGGCCGAGGAGCTGGCTGAGGTTCTCGGCGGCGTCGTGGGCGGCTCCCGTGCCACCATCGACTCCGGCTGGCTGTCCGCCGACCACCAGGTCGGTCAGACCGGCAAGACCGTGCACCCCAAGATCTATGTGGCTCTGGGCATCTCCGGCGCCATCCAGCACAAGGCTGGCATGCAGGATTCCGAGTGCATCATCGCCGTGAACAAGAACGAGACCGCTCCTATCTTCGAGATCGCCGACTACGGCATCTGCGGCGACCTGTTCAAGGTCACCCCCATGCTGATCGAGGCCATCAAGGCTGCCAAGGCCGCGAAGTAAGTTCGTCTCCCATACAGCAATTTCAGCCCCGCATCCAATTGGATGCGGGGCTTTTTGCGTCTCACGAAAGCTGCACGAGTGCAAAAGATTCTGCGGGATTCCCTTTGAAACTTCTGATTTGCTAAAATTTTATTCCCATAAAAAGAAAAATAAAATTAAAGATTGACTTTAATAAAGTTAAATGGTATACTCCAGATACAGAGAGGAGGCGGTGACTGCATGGCAATCGAGACCGTGCCTGAGTGGATGGCTGGACTGGAGGACGAGGACCTGGTGTTCATCAAAAAATTTGTGCTGGCCTCCGGGTCATTGAAGGAGATGGCGGGGGAGTACGGGGTGACCTACCCCACCGTGCGGCTGCGGCTGGACCGGCTGATCCAGAAAATCAAACTCAGCGAGGACACCGCCGCCGACCCCTATATCGGCCTCATCAAGCGGCTGACCGTCAACGAGAAGCTGGACTTCGACACCGCAAAGGTGCTCATCAGCGCCTATAAGAAAGCGAAGGAGGAATTATAAATGGCGATGTGGTCTGTATTTGGAATAATCGGCCTTTTGATAGCCTTAATTTCCATTCTTCTGCCGGTGGCGCTGGTGGTGGCCCTCCAGGTGTGGCTGTGCAGGCGAAAGACCCGCTGGCTGGGATTGATCCTGCCGGGGCTCAGCTTCCTGTTCAGTCTTCTGCTGGTGTTCAGTGTCGGCACCTTTGGCCTAATCAATCAGGGGGGCAGCGTCGGCACCCTGACCCTGGAGGAGAACGGCCAGGTGATCCAGCAGACCATCACGGAGAATGGCATGACCACCGTCTATGACGGGGAGGGGAACATCCTCGACCAGTACCCGGCCCCTGACGCCCAGGAGGAGCAGAACCGGATTTCTATGGAGGGGCTCCTGGCCGTGGGCGGGATATTCCTGGTGTGCAACATCCCAACGGTGGTGCTGGGTGGCATCTGGCTCCACTACAAGAACCGCCGGGATTTTCAGGACGAGATCAAGAAAATGAACATCCAGGACCTTGGGTGACGAAAATATGAAACTCAGGAGCTCCAAATTCGCCCGGCCCGCCAGAGGGACGGGAAAGGAGGGCGGCTCTTTTTTGGAAGCCCCGTTGATCGATAAAAAAGCGAAGGGAGAGGAATAGTATGGCAATCGCGTCTCTGTTTGGAGTGGTTGCTCTGCCGATTGTACTGATTGGCGTTTTACTTCCGGTGGCCTTGGTGGTGGCCCTCCAGGTGTGGCTGTGCAAACGGAAAAACCGCTGGCTGGGGCTGATCCTGCCGGGGCTGAGCCTGCTGTTCAGCCTGGCAATGCTCCTGAGTGTGGGAGTGTTTTCCCATGTGGGGACTTCTGTCGTCTCCTATGACGAGCATGGTACTGTGGTGGAGGAGCACCATGAGGAGTCCCATCCCGGAGTTGGCGCGGAGACCTTTGCGCTGATGGGGGTAAACTTTTTGATCAACAACATCCCCACGGTGGTGTTGGGGGGGATCTGGCTCCACTACAAAAACCGCCGGGACTTTCAGAGCGAGCTAAACAAAATGAACATTCAGGATCTGGAGTGATTCGGTTTCCGGAGGTTCCAGGTCAAAGAGGAGGAAACGGCTATGTTTATCCTGCTGCTGATTTTGTCCCCCGTCATTCTGATTTTTGTAGGCCTGCCCCTGATGGCGGTGATCGCCGTTCAAAAACGGCTCAGCCGGAAAAATTCCAAATGGGTGGGGCTGATCCTGCCGGCGGCTGCTCTGGTGTACGGATTATTTCTGACGGTCACCATGTCTGTGGTCATGTTTCACTACGATGGCCCCCCATGATCACGAAAATGAGCTATACGACCCCGGTTGGTGCCTCATCCTCTTATGAACCTCCTCCGGATGAGGTGACGGTGACCTACTTTCCGGACCCGGAACACCCTCTGACCCCCGGCATGGTGGCCGGATTCCTGTTCGTGTTCAACATTCCCACCTTGTCTCTGGGGTGGATTTGGCTGAAAAGCCGGCGGGAGGAGCAGGTGAAGGCGGAAATGGAGAAAATGAAGGTCCAGGAATTAGAGTGATAAATTTGTGAAATACAAAAGGTACAAAATCTCTCAAAGACACAAAGCAAAGAAAAATGGGAGTCAATCTTTTTGTGGAAGCCTCTAAAAAGGGCTGGGCGAACAATTTTTTTGGAGTTTTCCCTTGACATGGGAAAAAACGGCGCATATAATAGCGCCATCAACAGCAAGGGCGCTGCGGCAAGGGAGCCGCGGCGCCCTCTTTGCATTTCTGCGAAGGTTGATACACCCAATACGGACAAAGGCATTGAGGGAGAAAAGTACCGCGGAGGCTCGGCCACAGAGAGCGGGGGACGGTGGAAGCCCCGCGCAGGAGACTGCGGGAAGAACACTCCTGAGCTTCAAACAGAACGCTAAGGCAAGTATGGGAGACGGGGGCGACCGTTACATCGCAACGGCTTGTCAGAGCCGGAAAAGTGGTCCTCATTTCATGGGGGCAAGTTAGGTGGCACCGCGGAGCGCAGCATTCGTCCTAACCCGGAGGAGTTTCTTCCCCTTTTTGACACAAAGAGGGGTGGAAGGCCGAAGGGGAGAAGCAGCTGCAAAATCATCCGGAGGTGTATTTTTATTATGTGTGCAATTATGGGCTTTACCAAAAAATCACGAACCAGGGAGGAGATCCTCCCCTACTTCGACCGGACTCTCTCCCGTGGGCCGGACATGTCCAGCGTGGTGGAGACCCCGTCGGGCTGGCTGTGCTTCCACCGCCTGGCCATTATGGGCCTGGACGAGAGCGGCATGCAGCCCTTCTCCCTGGACGGGGACATGGTGGTGTGCAACGGCGAGCTGTACGGCTGGCGGAAGCTCAAGACCGAGCTGGAGAGCAGGGGCTACACCTTCCGCAGCGGCAGCGACTGCGAGCTGCTCCTCCCCCTGTACCGGGAGTACGGCCTGGATATGTTCTCCATGCTGGACGCGGAGTTTGCCCTCATCCTCTACGACAGCAGGACCGACTCCCTGGTGGCTGCCCGGGACCCCATCGGCATCCGCCCCCTGTTCTACGGCTATGACTACGACGGCGGCATCGTCTTTGCCAGCGAGGCCAAGAACCTCATCGGCCTGTGCAAAGAGGTGTTCCCCTTCCCGCCTGGCCACTACTACGCCGGCGGCGAGTTTGTCCGCTACGCCGATCTGACCACGGTGGACGTGTACCGGAAGGACGACCTGGAGACCGTGTGCCGGAACATCCGGGAGAAGCTCATCGCCGGGGTGGAGAAGCGGCTGGACGCGGACGCCCCTCTGGGCTTCCTCCTCTCCGGCGGTCTGGACTCCAGCCTGGTGTGCGCCATCGCTGCAAAAATTCTGGGCAAGAAGATCCGTACCTTCGCCATCGGCATGGATGTGGACGCCATCGACCTGAAATACGCCCGGGAGGTGGCCGACTTCATCGGCAGCGACCACACCGAGGTCATCATCACCAAGGAGGATGTGCTCAAGGCCCTCCCCGAGGTGGTGGCCGCCCTGGGTACCTACGACATCACCACCATCCGGGCCAGCATGGGCATGTATCTGGTGTGCAAGGCCATCCATGAGCAGACCGACGTGCGGGTCCTCCTCACCGGGGAGATCTCCGACGAGCTCTTCGGCTATAAGTATACCGATTTCGCGCCCTCCCCCGCCGCCTTCCAGGAGGAGGCCAAGAAGCGGGTGGATGAGCTCTATATGTACGACGTGCTCCGGGCCGACCGGTGCATCAGCGTCCACTCCATCGAGGCCCGGGTGCCCTTCGGCGACCTGGACTTTGTGAAGTACGTCATGGGCGTGGACCCGGCCCTGAAGGTGAACACCTACGGCAAGGGCAAGTACCTCCTCCGCCACGCCTTTGAGGGGGACCGCCTCCTGCCCGAGGACATCCTGTGGCGGGAGAAGGCGGCCTTCTCCGACGCGGTGGGCCACTCCCTGGTGGACGACCTGAAGGAGTACGCCGAGGAAAAATATACCAACCAGGAGTTCCGGCAGCTCAGCTCCAAATACGACTTCGCCACTCCCTTCACCAAGGAGAGCCTGCTCTACCGGGAGCTGTTTGAGGCCTACTACCCCGGCCAGGCCCAAATGGTCAAGGACTTCTGGATGCCCAACCGCTCCTGGGAGGGCTGCGATGTGGACGACCCCTCTGCCCGGGTGCTGGCCAACTACGGGGCCAGCGGGTTTTAAAATACCGATTCCCCCGCTTGCGGGATGAAATGAAAGGAGAATGCCCTATGGAAACGAAAGCCACAGATCTCACCGAGCTGTTTGGAAGCATGGTCTTCAACGAGGACGCGATGCGGCAGTACCTCTCCTCCAATTCCTTCAGCGCCTGGAAGGAGTGCATTGAAAATCAGACCGCTCTGGATCTGGCCATCGCCAACGACATTGCCGACGCCATGAAGCACTGGGCCATTGAGCGGGGCGCCACCCATTTCACCCACTGGTTCCAGCCTATGACCGGCTACACCGCGGAGAAGCACGACAGCTTCATCACCCCCGCCCCCGGCGGCAAGGTTTTGCTGGAGTTCTCCGGCAAGGAGCTGGTCCGGGGCGAGCCCGACGCCTCCTCCTTCCCCTCCGGCGGCCTGCGCGCCACCTTTGAGGCCCGGGGCTACACCGCCTGGGACCCCACCGCCTACGCCTTTTTGCGGGACAACACCCTGTACATTCCCACCGTGTTTTACTCCTACTCCGGCCAGGTGCTGGATAAAAAGACCCCCCTGCTGCGGTCCATGGACGAGGTGAGCCGCCAGGCGGTGCGCATCCTGCGCCTGTTTGGGGATACCGAGACCAAGCGGGTCACCGCCCAGGTGGGCCCCGAGCAGGAGTATTTCCTCATTGACGAGAAGGACTTCGCCAAGCGCATGGACCTGCGCCTGTGCGGCCGCACTCTGTTCGGCGCCTCCGCCCCCAAGGGCCAGGAGCTGGAGGACCACTACTTCGGCGCCATCCGGCCCCGGGTGGCCGCCTATATGAAGGATCTGGACGAGGAGCTGTGGAAGCTGGGCGTGCTCAGCAAAACCAAGCACAACGAGGTGGCCCCCTCCCAGCATGAGATGGCCCCGATCTACACCAACGCCAACGCCGCCTGCGACCAGAACCAGCTGGTGATGGAGATGATGAAGAAGGTGGCCGACCGCCACGGACTGGTGTGCCTGCTCCATGAGAAGC
>ERZ836939.2240-NODE-2240-length-19481-cov-14.045197_pt1 | contig 19481 bp, 11 predicted proteins | sample MGYA00519912_ERZ836939 | MGnify/ENA primary metagenome ERZ836939 (study PRJEB31850, sample SAMEA3708810) | human gut metagenome | biome: human gut; feature: human-associated habitat; material: faeces | place: China | collected 2014 ...
AGCGTCCAGTCCATCTCCAAAATAATCTTTCGGGATACCAATTCTCATGCCTTTTACATCATCTACCAGTGCAGATGTGAAATCATAGCTTTCGCGTTTGATCGATGTACTGTCCTTTGGATCATAGGATGCAATCGTCTCTAAGATTGTTGCACAGTCCGTCACATCTTTCGCAACCGGCCCGATCTGATCCAGTGAAGAGCCATAAGCGATCAGTCCGTAACGGGATACCGTTCCATATGTTGGTTTGATTCCGACTACACCACAGAACGAACTTGGCTGACGGATAGATCCGCCTGTATCGGATCCAAGTGCATATGGTGCTTCTTCTGCTGCAACCGCTGCACAGCTTCCTCCCGAAGATCCCCCCGGAACATGCTCTAAATTCCACGGGTTCTTTGTCGGTCCGAAATAAGAAGTCTCTGTCGTACTTCCCATGGCAAATTCATCCATATTGGTCTTGCCAATGATCACTGCCCCCGCCTTTTCCAGATTCCTGACTGCCTCTGCTGTATATGTGGGCTTAAAGTTTTCCAGAATCTTAGAACTGCAGGTAGTAAGCATATCCTCGGTACAAAGATTATCCTTGATCGCCACTGGCACTCCCGCCAGAGGGCCTGTAAGGCTGCCTTCCTCCAGCTGCTTCTGGATCTTTTCCGCACGTTTGAGGGCGCCTTCCCTGTCAACCGTCACAAAACTGTGAATCTTTTCCTCTGCCTTTTCTATCTGGCTCAAAGATGCTTTTACGGCCTCTGCTACCGATATTTCTTTCAATCTGATCTTTTTTCCTATTTCCACTGCTGTCATGCTCATAATATTCATTGTATCCGCACCCTCCTAACCGATTGTCTTTGGTACTTTGAAACTGTTGTTCTTCTGAAGCGGCGCATTGGCCAGCGTATCCTTGCTTCCGTCCTCGTTCGTCACCACATCTTCGCGGAATACGTTTTTAATAGGAAATACATGGGACATCGGTTCTATCCCTTCCGTGTCCAGTTCATTTAACTTATCTATATAATCCAGCATTTTCTCCATATCGGCCTTCGCGTCTTCCTTCTCCTGGCCCGACAATTCGAGTTTTGCCAGAATTCCTACATATTCAATGGTCTCGTCTGATATTTTATGTGCCATAACTGCCTCCTTCTATATCTATCAAAATCCACTCATCGGATTGAAATCAAATGAGATATTTGCATTTTTCATTGCCGTATCAGCTTTCACAGCCTGCTCTATGCCATCCTTTATGGAAATGAGCGCCGCATAGTCAGATGTCTTCATGTAAATAACCTTGCGGTATATGTCATTTACCTTAGCGATGGTCGCATCCGCAGGACCGATGAGCTGAATCCGATGCCTATCATCCGGGCTTTGATTTTCATCTGTATGCGATATCATCTGCGCTGCTATATCGTACACTCTCTGCGCCATGCTGCCGCACTCACTCTCATCAGGTGATGTAACATGGACTAAAAGCATATTCCATACAGGCGGATAGTTCATAAGCCTCCTGTACTCTATCTCCTTATCATAAAAAGCCTCATAATCCTGCTCTTTTGCAGTCCGGATGGCATAGTGGTCAGGGTCGTAGGTCTGGATAACCACATTGCCCGGAAGCTTTCCTCTGCCGGCGCGCCCTGCCGCCTGGGTCAGCAGCGCAAATGTGCGCTCCGCCGCATGAAAATCATTCACATGCAGTGACATATCCGCCGCCAGCACACCAACCAGCGTGACATTTGAAAAATCATGCCCCTTTACAATCATCTGCGTACCGATAAGTATATCGGCCTCATGATTGGAAAATGCCTGCAGAATCTTCTCATACGCATCCTTCGCCCTCGTGGTATCATAATCCATGCGCAGTATACGCGCCTGTGGAAAACGCTTTGCCACCATCGCTTCTATCTTCTGTGTGCCGGCCTTAAAGCCGCTAATGTACTTCGAGCCACAGCTCGGACACACCTTAGGCACCGGCTGTCTGTAGCCGCAGTAGTGACAAACCATCACTCCGCCGCTATGCTCACTGAGTGATACATCGCAATGAGGACATTTTACCACAAAACCGCACGCTCTGCACGACATAAATGCCGATTTGCCCCTTCTATTTAAAAAAAGCATGGTCTGCTGGCCATTTAGAAGCCGCTCCTCCATAAGCTCCTGAAGCCTGGTGGAAAGAATCGAGCGGTTTCCCTCACGAAGCTCCTGCCTCAAATCGACAACCTCACACTTTGGAAGAGGTCTGTCGTCCACACGCTTATCCAGCTCCAAAAGCCTGTAAACGCCTGTCTTTGCCTTGTAATAGCTATCCACCGACGGTGTTGCAGAACCAAGTACCACAATAGCATCGGACATGCGCGCGTACTCTATCGCCACCTCCCTGGCATGATAGCGTGGCACCGACTCGCTCTTGTATGAATTCTCGTGCTCTTCATCTATTATGATAAGTCCTAAATTTGAAAAAGGTGTGAACAGCGCCGACCGCGGGCCAATCATGATGTCAATATCACCATTCTTAGCTCTCTCAAACTGGTCATAACGCTCACCATTTGAAAGTCTTGAATTGATTATCGAAACCCTGTTCCCAAATCTGGCAAAAAAACGCATCACGGTCTGGTAAGTGAGGGCAATCTCGGGAATCAGCACAATCGCCTGACGAGCGGACTGTATACAGTGTGCGATAAGCTCCATGTACACCTCTGTCTTGCCGCTTCCGGTGACGCCCTTAATCAGATAAGTATTTCTAAGGCCAGCGGCAATGTCGCCTTCTATCGCATCAACCACACTCTGCTGCGCGGCATTCAGTACCTTATCATAGGTGTCCACACTCATATGCTCCACAGGATTTCTGTAGCCGGTCTGTGTGATGACCTCGATAAAGCCGCTCTGCTCAAGCGATCTTATAGTGGCAGCCGACACCGACAGCTTGCCTGTCACAAAGGAATACTCAAGGCGCGCCCCATCATCAGCATCAATCAGCGCACGAAACAGCCTGGCCTTTGCCTTTTGTTTTTTTGCCTCGCAAAGCGCAAGCTGCGCCCTTGCCTTTACCTTGTCTATTTTCAGTGCAATACTGCGGCTCACCTGCTCCTTAGCCTGCTTCTTTACAGGTATAACAGTCTTAAGCGCCTGATTCATGGTAGAGCCGTAATTGCGCCGTATCCATGCCGCAAGTGCAATGAGCTTTGCCTCCACAGCCACAGAGTCTGCCTTTATCCCGATAAGAGGCTTTGTCCTTGCCGGGTCGTACTCAGGCTTATCCGTGACCTCAATCACATAGCCTGTGATAGTGCGGCTGCCAAATGGAATATCCACGCACACACCCGGACGGATGTCACATAAAATCTCATCCGGGACGCTGTACTGAAATGTCTTATCCAGTTTTTCGTGGGATATATCCACAATCACGTTGGCATACATAACTGATACTATTTAACTCCTTCGTATTTCTCCTCGCAGTACTTGCAGCGGTAGATTTCGTTTTTCTCATCGGAAAGCACGAAAATCTGGTCAAGCTCCTGCTCAATTGAAGTGATGCATCTTGGGTTTTTGCACTTGATGACATTTTTCACCTGATGAGGCAGCTTAAGCTCCATCTTGTCCACAATCTTGTCACCCTTTATCACATTTACAGTGATATTGTGGTCGATAAATCCAAGGATATCGAGGTCTAATGACTCTATCGGACACTCTACCTTGATGATATCCTTCTTGCCCATCTTGCTGCTCTTTGCATTCTTTATGATTGCAACTGTGCAGTCGAGCTTATCAAGCTTTAAATCCCTGTAAATCTGAAGACTCATACCTGCCTTGATATGATCGAGCACAAAGCCCTCATGTATTCCACTAATATTCAGCATATTATCCTCCTTTAGTCCTCAGCCAGTCCAAGCAGTGTCAGAATCAGTGCCATACGCACGTAAACCGCATACTGTGCCTGCCTGAAATAGCATGCTCTCGGGTCATCATCCACATCAACAGAAATCTCATTCACACGTGGGAGCGGATGAAGTACAATCATATCATCCTTTGCAAGCTCCATCTTCTCCTTTGTCAGAATGTAGAAATCCTTCAGACGCACATAGTCCTCCTCATTGAAGAAACGCTCCTTCTGGACACGTGTCATGTAGAGCACATCAAGCTCTCCCATGGCATCCTCGAGCTTTTCTACCTCCTTGAACTCGATATTGTTGGCACGAAGCACATCATCACGCACATAGTCAGGCACCTTAAGCTCCTCAGGCGAGATAAGCACAATCCTCACATTGTCATATCTGATAAGTGCATTGATCAGTGAATGCACTGTACGTCCAAACTTTAAATCTCCGCAAAAGCCGATTGTGATATTATTCAATCTGCCCTTGATGGAACGGATTGTAAGGAGATCAGCAAGTGTCTGGGTAGGATGCTGATGACCTCCATCGCCTGCATTGATTACAGGGATACGCGATTTCTCTGAAGCCACAAGCGGTGCACCCTCCTTAGGATGACGCATGGCACAGATATCCGCATAGCAGGAAATAACCCTGATAGTATCTGAAACGCTCTCGCCCTTTGACGCAGATGACGAATCAGCACTGTGGAAACCTAACACCGAGCCTCCCAAATTAAGCATGGCAGCCTCAAAGCTAAGCCTGGTTCTCGTGCTTGGCTCGTAAAAACAGGTTGCAAGCTTCTTTCCATCGCACTTGTGTGCATATTTCTCAGGATGAGCCTCTATATCATTTGCAAGATCCAGAAGCTTGTCCAACTCTTCTACAGAAAAATCCAACGGACTCATTAAGTGACGCATAATTTGCCTCCATTCTTTTTCGCGTAACAATTTTTATTACATTTTTTCTATCATATAATAACTTAGCACAATATTCAAGTTGGCTTTTACACTTTTTTGTTGTAAAATATATGACAGAATATAACTGTTCTGAACGCTTAGCAATTGTATCGAAGTTTTCATACAATTACGACAATTTCAATATCAAAAAGGAGAATAATATGTCTGTAAATGAATCACAAATCAAAAACACCACAGCCGGCGCAATCGATGATGACGATGCTGTAATCTTTAAGGAGAGAAAGAGACTGCTGTTTCTCGGTCTGCCATGGACCTTCACAAAGTACACCATCACACCATCCTTTATCACTGTAGAGTCCGGACTCTTGAGCACCACAGAGGATGACTGCTACATGTATAAGGTAGCTGATGTAAAGCTCACCACATCACTGATGGAGCGCATTTTTAAGCTCGGCACCATAGTCTGCTACACAGGCGACGTCACAAACCCTGAGCTAAAGCTTGTTCACGTAAAGCACTCACGCGAGATAAAGAGCTATCTGCTCAAGCAGTCTGAGGCCGCAAGACTAAAAAGACGCACCTTAAACACAGTGGATATCGGTGCGCACGGAGCCGACATGGCAGATTTGGATCATGATGGTATTCCTGATTCGCTGGAATAGACTTTGCTCGTATCATACATCAGATATTGTGTGCTATTTAAAGGAAGCAGCTTCCGGTTAATCCGGAAGCTGCTTCTATTTTCATTCAATAATTAAAAATACCCTCTGACCACAGCCTTTCGCGCCACAAGCTTCTTAAGCCTCTTATACATCACGACTGCAAGCTCACAATCCCCGGCTTCGAGCTTATCAGGTCCATAATTGGCCATAAGCACAAGCTCCATAAACCTCTCAAAATCACTCCTTACAAGTTCAGGATAAGCAGCCAGCACCGCATCAACAAACTCAGGCCTTGTGGTATCCATACCAACGGCATCCACACAATCGCCAGCCTTAGCAGATATCCTGCCATCCCTCTCAAGCAGCTCATAAAAGCTCCTAAATATGATTCTGACTCTATCTCCCGGTGAAAGCCTCTTATCGAGCGCAAGCGTGCGTCTCTTCACATACCATCCGCGCAGTATGACCGCAATTATCACAAGTAATATGCCACACACCGTACCAAGCAAAAGCTTAAGCTGCCTGATGCGCTTCATATCGGCCCCAGTACCCGCTGTATCCTCTCCGTCATGGTCAGCATCCTTGTCCTTTTTGTCCGCAATACTCTCCGTATCCTCTGTGTCAGCCTCCGGCATATCGAGATTGGCAATCGTACCGGCAAAGCCCGGTGTCGTCTCCACAGGAATCCAGCCGCAGTCAGGCATGTAGATTTCCACCCACGCGTGCGCATTGTCATCCTGAAGCACAGCCATATACGAGCCGTCAGCCTGACCCGAAAACAGATTGGCAGGAGCCGCATAGCCCACCACGTAGCGCGCCGGGATGCCTAAGGAGCGGAACATCACAACAGCCGCCGAAGCAAAGGCAGTTGAATCACCCTTCTTTTTTTCAAACATAAAGCGCTCTATGTAGTCCTCATCATTAGAAATCTTAGAAGCGGATTTGGAGAACTCACACCTCTCCCACAGAGTCCTCACAACAAAATTCTTCACATCATCAATCTTTTCATATGAAAGATCCTGCTTCTGCGTATCACTCAGATTTCCCTCAAGCTTCTTGTCCCACTCCTTTTTCTTCTTTTTGCAAAGCTTTTCGATGCGCTTTTGGCTCTCAGGCACATCAGTATAGTGGGTATTCACATACGACTCGTATGAAGCCTCCAGCTCATCAAGCATATTCCGGTGATTGTACGAGCCAAGCGCACCTGCTGAGTCACCGCCATCGGAAGCAGAAGCATCCACATCCATCCACTTCTTCATCGTATCCATGTATGCGCTGCTCTCAAAGTACTCATACCGGTCATCCTGTGCAGTCTGCCCCTGCACCGAGCAGTCACCGCCCAAAATATTATAGTAATCATTCAGGTAAGCCTGATAAGGCACATAGGTGTATGCAGTATTCGCATTGAGCCTCTCGACTGAGATTGTGCGTGAAGACACAGCTTCCTCACCTTCCTCGGCATCAGAGCCATCCCCATCGCCTGCACCATCTAAAGCTGCACCGTCCATACGGCTCTTCACATACATCATCCGAAGAAATGGCATATTCTGGATATAAAGGAGCGAATCACCATCCGTCTTCCAGTTTAGAGCCGCATCTGTCAGGCTGTCTGCATCGCCCATGCTCCACCTGTTTGGCGTATAGTCCGCACCCACATAGCCCTTTAAATAAAGAATCTCCGTAGGCTTCTCACTGACAGTCACCTTAAGCGACTCCACCTCATCATAGGCAGTACCGTCCACATCGCCAAGCACACCGTCAGACACGCCTCCTCCCACGCCCTCGAGTGAGAGATTGAGCCTGCCGCCTGACACCTGCGGCAAAAACCTGTACAGAAACTGAAGGCCGCTGCTCTTCACAGGAGCTGTCACATCCGACACCACGGAAAGCGGAGCATTTACAGCCGGCCGTACCACAAAAAAAGCTAAAAGCACCACAACAGCACCAAAGCCTGCACAAAAAGCCGCAAGCATATTGGCAGCACGTCTGGCTTCCTTCACATTCGAATCAAACACAGCCTCATCGCCTTTGCCCCAGAGCTTTCTTCTCACGCGCACAGCCGAGCCTGCATATGTACATAAAAAACAAAGGAGCATCACAAAATAAGCTCCCTTTGAAATCCTTCCACCACTAAGCAGTGAGCATATCACCACAGGAAAAGCCACAAACAAAAACATGGCTCCATCCTGCCTCTTAATCACAGCCTCAGCCATCAACCAGGCAACCACAAAAAACATAAAACAAAAAAAAATGGTTGCCCCGGTTCCGGCATCTGAAATGAGAATTATGCCACTTTGATAAGTCCTGTTCATCTGACCGGCAATACAATTAAAGGTATATAGCAAGCCCTTCTTAAAAGCCTCCTGCGCAAGCAAAATGCCAAAGCACCACAGCATGATGCTAAAAAGAAGGACGAAAAAGCGATATCTGGCCAAAGCCCTGTATTCAAATATAAATGTAAACCACACACAAATGGCTGCCCCTACAGCCGCAAGCACCGGGTAATTTACAGACACTGAAAACGCATACAGAAAAATCCTAAAAAGCGCCATCACCGAAAAAAAGCACATGACCATCATAGGCCATATAGCATGCGTTCCCTTATTCCCGGGCTTCGTGAGCAGCGTGGCTCCTACAAGCTCTAAATCTCCCATACTGTAAGCTCCTCATCCACCTTGTCATAATCAATATGCTTCACGCGCACACCGTTGTGATAAAAGCTGCCATCCATGCCAAGCCGCATCGTATTGCTGTCAGCCGCAATCTCCCTGTTCTCATAGAGTGCCTCCACATCCACTGGTTCCTCATATATGCCCGACTCACAAAGCTGCTCGAGCATGGAGTATGTATCAGACTCACTCGCCACAAACCGGCTCATGATGCGCTTCTCCTTATCATCCCACCAGATGACATTATGCTTCATAGAAGCTGCTGCCATAGACCACGACACAGAGCCAAGTATCTCAAGAAAAGCATCCATCACACTGACACGTTCATCGCCGGTGCCTTTATATGACATATCGGCAAAGATAAATGCTGTCTCATTCATCGGCAGGCTGTACTCCTTCACTATGAAATCATTAGTCTTTGCGGAAAGCTTCCAGTGAAAGCTGTGGAGCGAATCTCCTCTCCTGTACTGTCTGATATCAAACACCTCAGACGAATCCTCACCATGGCGCAGCTTTGAAAAAAGCTCACCGTCCACCGACTCTGAAAGCCCAAGCACACGCGCCATATCAAGCATATGAATCCTCGGCAGCACAAACACTGACGAGCTATGCTCCGAAACGCTGCACTCGCGCGTAAAGAGGCTCAGGTAATCCTTCACTGCGACCTTTCCTATATTGAAATACAGCTTACCGCAGTAGCCGGTACGCAGGTAAAAGCAAAGCGAAGAGCCTGAGCCCGGCGTAACAAAGGCATCGCGCGTATAGGCACTCTCCCTGCTTGAAAGCCTGCTGTGACACAAAAGCGTGACAGGTACGGTGCTCATCGGAAGCACAGAAGCATTTGAGACATGCACATCCACCTCAAACTTCTCTCCCTTTGGCACATATCTGTCCGGCACCACTAAAGACGCACTCAGATTGCGCTCCAGATAAACGGAAAGCATAAACAGACACGGCACAAGCAAAAGCTCAAACGAAAGCAGTGTGCGCGCTATATCATTGTCCCAGAACAGTGCAACTGCGAGTGTACATATAATTAAAGCTATGTAAGAAACCTTTTTCTTCATCAATACCTCCGAAAATCAGACAGGCTATCTGCCTTCTGTCTGCGGTGTAGGCTGCTTCACCGACGCTAAAATCTCAGCAAGAATATCCTGCGCAGACTCATTGTACATCCTGCCCTGCGCACTCAGCACAATCCTGTGACGCGCCACATTGATAAACACAGAAGCCACATCACGCGGCAGCACATACTCACGCCCCTCAACATAAGCAGCCGCCTTGCTCATCCTGGCAAGTGCAAGCGCACCACGCGGACTGACTCCCAGCTCTATCCTGTCATTGTTTCTCGTGGCCTCCACCAGGCTCACGATATACTCGTAAACCGTCCTGTGGACAAATACACCCTCCACTTCCTTTTGTATCGCAACCAGCTCATCTGTGAGAATGGACGGCATGATATTCTCCATAGGATTGCCATGGTCACGGCTCATCAGAATATCGAGCTCATCTGCCCTGTTGGGGTATCCCATGCTGATGCTTATCATAAAACGGTCAAGCTGTGACTCCGGAAGCATCTGTGTACCTGCAGAGCCAATAGGGTTCTCCGTAGCGATAACGTGAAACGGTCTTGGCACCGGATGAGTCACACCATCCACCGTCACCGTACGCTCCTCCATCACCTCAAGAAGCGCGGACTGTGTCTTTGGCGATGTACGGTTTATCTCATCGGCCAGAAACAGATTGCACATGACAGCGCCCTCCTCATAGTCAAACCTGCCAAGCTCCTTCCTGTATACTGAAAAGCCTGTGATATCTGTAGGCAGTACATCAGGTGTAAACTGCACACGGCTCTGCTTCATATCCAAAACCCTCGCAAACGCAAGCGCCATGCTCGTCTTGCCCACGCCCGGAATATCCTCAATCAGTATATGCCCGTTTGCAAGAATAGCCTCCATGATGGCAAGCACACAGTCATCTTTTCCAATAATCACCTGTTTCACAGATTGTATAGCCTGAGCGGCCTTCTCATAACCCTTCATATATTACTCGTTTCTCTCCCTTCTTCTGCGCCTTACAATTATAATAAAAATCACAGTCTCAAGCGTACCTGCCACAGCAAGTGCCACAAGCATCCACGGCCACACATCCACTATTCGCTTCGTGAGTGCGCCCGACTGCATCTGATTCTTTGTCTCACTCTTCTTCTCGCCTGTGTACTCAGTACGCTCACCGCGCACCAGAAGACGGTGCGAATTAATTGCATACGGTGTACAGGTGACAAGTGTACAGTAATCCTTTCCCTCCACAATATCAAGGTCTCCCGATTCGTTAGGCTCGACTACCTTAATCTGATCCACCTTGTACGCAAGAATCTCATCGAGCACATGCAGGTAAAACTCATCGCCCATCTCAAGCTTATCAAGATTCGTAAAAAGCACCGCACTCGGAAGACCTCTGTGGCCTGTCAGCACGCAGTGAGTACTCTCGCCACCGAGCGGATAGCTGGACTGCTCCATATGACCAACACCCTTTGCGAGTACATCATCACTCGTGCCGCTATATATGGGCAGATTCACATCAATCTTTGGAATAGTGATATATCCAAGTGACTCCCCGACATCCACGAGGTCTGCATAGCTTACCGCACTGCTCTCACTCTCTGTGCTCTCAGCCGACACCACAGTACTCAGCTGGTTATTGTACTTGGTCGCAGCCTCCTTTAAGGCATCCACCTTTTCCTCGTCCAGCTGCTTCACTTCACTGTCGTAGCTTGTGATAGCAGAGCTAGCATGCTTTTCATTTATACGGTTGCTGATATATGGGTAGAGCGCAATCGACATTCCGGTGAGAAAGAGGATGGCGCAAAAAATTATTCGCAGTTTCTTCATAGCTTGTATTCCTATAGCTTTGTTTCCTATCCCTATGGCTTCTGATAGCACTTATTCAAATCCACAACAGCATAAGCTGCATAGCTGTCTGATTGTGGGGTTGAATAAATGTTAGCATATCGCTTCAAAAATGTAAAATAGAATGGTAACCTCCGCACACGCAGACAGGTAAGTCTGTATGTACGAAGGTTAGTCATCCATTTGCTCTTGTAAGAGCATTTATTCGGTTAATTCTTATCTAAACTCTCTATGGCTATTGCCAATGGTTAGGCTCTCTTTCTTCCTCTGAGCATGATGTATACTGCAGCGAGCATTCCACCGATACCAATGATAAGGAACATTGCAGTTCCGATGTCACCGGTTTTTGGGAGGGTGAAGCCTTTGCGGTTTTCGATTGTTACGCTGTAAGTACCAGCATTATTTGTATCTCCACCTGTGAATTTTGTTGAAGTAACTGTTGTCTTTGTACCAATTAAGTTATTGCTTTCATCATACCACTTATCAGTAGTCTTTTTTACTACATAATCAACATTTAAGTTCACTTCTACAGGTGCTTTCAATAAGTTATAACCACTTGCAGCTTTTGTCTCAACAAGGAAATATCTTCCATTTTTAAGGCCGTTCAAACCACTCTCAGCAATCTTACCATCTATTCCAGTTGTCAAATTAGTTTTTATAGCAACTGCATTTTGTTTTAATTGTTCTTCAGTAGGATTTGTCTCGTTTCCTGTATATCTGTACAAATCAAATTGTACACCCGAAAGCTTGGTTTCATTGTTATTTCCATCTACTTTTGTTACATCAATAGAAAATGAATATACTATTGCCTGATCCTTGATATGATCCTCACCAGGGGTTTTACCTTTATTAGGATTAGTTGGGTCTACTGTTGGATAAATTGCATTAGAGTAATCAAGCTGTGCATCGTTAAGATTACCCTCCTTGCCAATTTTCGCTTTTTCATTTAACTTTGTTTTGAAAGTTACTTCAATTGAACTAATATTATTATTCTTAAGTTTCTTCCTTCCTGCCTCGGTAAATTCGATTGTCCATAAACCACCTGCTGTGTCATTAGCTGGCTTTGTTAATTTATAATCACCTGTTTCTCCCTCTGTAAGAGTAAGGCTAGGTACTTCTACTTTATTTGATTTATAAGTCAATTTAATTTCTGCTTTATCGTCTACCCATGTAAGAGCCTTTGACATTGTATCAGTGATTGAATATTTCTTTAACTGGTCTACATTTGATGGTACTGATGCAGACACTTTCCACTCTACCATATCACCGATTGAGGCATCTGCTGCATTTGCATATCCATCGCCTTTTTTTACCTCTTTCTTGAGGTCTGGCTTTTCGTTGTCTGCGGTGATTATAGCACTTTCAGTTGCCACTGCAGAACCCACTTTAATTTTTCCATCATTTTGTACTGTAAATTCATATGATTTTCCATTAAGGATATATCCGTTATTTTCTCCTAAATCTGTCTCAATAAATCTGTAGTCGTTCGGAGCAAGACTATCTACATGAATTGTACCAAAATCATTTCCTGTTGTAGTACTTGTTGTGTAATCTCCAACTTTAGTCCATTCTTCTGTCGAACCATGTGCTCTTTTCTGTAACTGGAATGTTACACCCCCTAAATCAACTGTATTTTTTGTACCATCAGCACTTATTGTTGTACCAGTCTTTTTAAGTGTAATTCCTGAATAAACTGCTGCATTCTTAGGCTCTGCAACTACATCATAGTCCCAAGCTGTACCAGCCTCATTTGTCATAGGAACTGAAACTAAAAAGTTTGCTGTTTTATTTACAATCTGTGAAGGAGCATTTGTCTCCTGTACGAGATAAAGTCCTAATTCAAGTTCTGTAAATTTTGCTGTTGCTGTAGTTTTCGTTGTATCTAAAGCTGTAGTTGCTTTTTTTCCTCCAGCTAAAGTTCCATTTTCAACATCCTTATTAGTATTAAGTTTATTTAATACTTTGGCATATATGTCATCAGTATATTTCTGTGCCTCAGTCTCATTTGACGTAAAATCATCTGCTACAAGTCCCAATCCAGTCACCGGTGTATATTTAAATCCAACCTTTGAAGATGAAGAATCCTGTTCAATATCAGCCACTTTCCAGATTGTAAATTCAACACCTGCTAACGGTTTATCATTTGACGTATTTGCATCTGTACCCTCATACTTATTGATTGTCAACGTACCTTTCTGAGTTGTATCAATCGTAGGTAAAGTAAGTCTTGTAGCACTATCTGCCCAAGCCGGTGTGCCGAATGATGTCAGCACCATGGCTGCTCCAAGGAGACCAGCCAACATTTTTCTAATTTTTTTCATGCTTTTTTCCTCTCTTATATCTTTTTCATTGTTGTCGTGTTACGTGCGACCGGCAGGTGTTACCTGCCAATCGCGTTTCTTCTTTGCCTCTTAAGTTTGGAGTATTGTACCTCCTTTCTAAGAGTAATCAAGAAAAATATCAAGCAGCCCAGCGTTGCGAGCGCCATTCCGCATAATATGAATAACATTGCTCCATAACCACCGGTTTTTGGTAGAAGGAACTTGATACGATTGCTGATTTGAAGCTCTATCGTATTCTTATCTGTTGCTTTGGTGAAGTCATATGACTGTCCATCTACTGTTGTTACGTTGTTCCTATATATTTTAATGGTTATTGGATCCTTTAATAAATTGTAGCCTTGTACAGCTTTTGTCTCTGTCAGACGGTATGTTCCATCTTTTAAGTCTTTAAACTCTGCTATTCCCTGTGCAGTTCCAACACTACTATCTGTCCCACCTGTAGTAACAGTTATAGCAGCAAATTTAGGATCTAATTTAAAGCTCTCCCCACCTGTTGATGTACTATCCGGCACCAATCTTTCAAGCTTAAATTCAACACCATTTAGCCTCTTAGTTGTATCCGTAGCATCAACCTTTGTTATCTTGATGTTGGTCAGCGGACTGTATGTATTGGTTATCGTGTAATTCTTTGTAATTGAACTTCCAGCCTCTGTACTTGGCACCGATATAGCATCGGTATATGTAACCTTAAACAAGTCATTCAGATATTCATTATTTTCGATAACTTTTACAGAACCATCAGCTACTGTCACTTCTACTATTCGATACTTATATGGCTTATTTTTATCTACTTTTCCATCAGTATCATTTGCATATCTGTCCAGTCCGGTAAATGAAAATGTCCATTCAGTCTTATCCGGATTATATGGATCTTTTTTCAAAGTAATATAGTTGGCTGTGGTCTGCCCCGGTGTTGCATATTCCACTGCAGCCCACGAATCGCTATCATTTACACGTCTTTGAAGCTGTATATTTATTGAATCAGGCATTGTAACACCACTGACATTTTCCCATTTCTTAGTAAGATCAATGTTTACAACCGGATTCAGTTTATTAGTAAAAATAAACTTCGTTTGTTCAGCAGCATCAGCCTTTACAGTACCTGACACTTCAGTAAGTTTGGTTTCTTCATTATATGTGACAGTTGGTTTGTATTTTTCTTCCAGTCCATTGCCACTTGAGACATCCACACTTTCAAGCACTGCACCATCAGTAGCGCTTATCTCTGATATTGTATACTGTGTTCCTGCAGGAATACCTGAGATGACTATTGGGTCAAATGTTCCGCTTGTATTCTTCTCAATAGTGTATGTCTTCTCAATCGTTTTAGTTCCTTCCAGACCCATACCTGCCACATTGAAAAATTTCACTTTAAAAGTATATGTACCTTTTAGATCATCTGATACAGCAGCCTGTTGTTTTTGAATAGTAATTGTTCCTGTCTTTACTTTATTTGTGTATTTGACCTTTAACCTGGTGGATGTCGTAGAATTGTCAGGATCACTATATGATCTAAATACAATCGTATTTTCATCGTAAGTATTTACATTGCCATTCTTCTTTGCCCAGGCTGATGAACCCTCCACAGAATTTGTTCCAGGATATCCTATCGTTTTTCCACCACTTCTTGCATTTGAAATATCAAGGCCATCATTATTTATTTGCTGACCATCTTCTGTTCCTTTTTTATATTTTTCCTTTCTACCATCCTTTATTGTACTGCCGGTTTGATTTGTCAGGTTGGTAGTCCCAGAAGATAAATCAACCGTAGTTCCTGCTTTATTTACAGCAGTAACCGGCTCACCATTTTCATACATTGTCCACGATGGCTCAAAAACCTCTGTATCCACATCCTCACTTACAGCTATGTAACTGCCTCGTCTGAACTGGTCTGTGAACGTTGCAGTCTCGCCATTTGCCAGTACAAACACGCCATCATCACCCAGGATATTCGTGGTAGATGATTTATCCGATGATATAGTATATACGGCATTTTCCGGATACATCAAGGTGCCGCTCTCAACTGAGCCATAATCAGCTATCTCATACTGCTTTGTAACAAAGCCTGTTGGATTTGTCACCTCAGACGAAGGAATAAACTTAAAATCATCCAAATAGAAATTTCTACTGTAGTCATAGTTAAACCTGATATACTTTATTTTTGATAAATCAATTTGACTACTTCCAATAAGCTTGTCAATTTCCACATTTACAGTTATCCACTTCCTGTTTGTAAGTGAACTATTTGCAGTGGCTACATCATTTGTCAAATAATTCCCAGCCTGTTTTCCGTCTGAATCCTCGAGTCCGATATACATAAACTGTGTACTCGGATTATCTTTATAATCATAGTAAAACTTAAACTGCAGATATTTATAATGATCCTTTGCACTGCCTGCAGTATACGTTACATCAAAGCTATCACTTCCAGCAGGTAAAATGCTTCCCCATCTTTGCTCTTTGTATGAACCGCCCACATTATCAAGCTGTGCCAACCAATGTACTACATTTGTTTGTCCATCCATACCAGCTACTTTTTCAAAAGTATTTCCAGATACATTTTGCACCTTATTGCTTTCAAATGTGTCATTAAATACTCTCGTTTCAATTGACTGTCCTGCAGTTGCTTTTTTAATGCCAAAATGTGTAGCCTGATTCTGTATAGTAAATGGGAATACAGACGTATTGTCAAACAATGTGTCCGGGAATATATCTTTATTCACGTCATTTGTATCCACATTCTTCTCCACCTGGAATTCGTTCTCGTCCGGGAAGTTGAATGATATAGACATATTTGACTCCCAGAGGCCTCGCTCCATGTAGAACATGGTGAGGGTGTGTTCTTTGGTGAAGTAATCCTTCGTAATCGTTTCATCACGAGCAAAACTATTCACCTTTGACGGAGTCACCCCACCACCTGTAGCATCATTCTTCACACTCGATACTGTCGCTGTTTTATCTTTAAAATTAATTGTTCCGGTAACCTTACCATGTCCTCCACCTACATCAAGCACCAGCTTACCATCAATAAATACCCATACGTCATCATCTCCGGAGAAGTTGAACTCGATAGGCGCATCCGCATTTTCTGTTGTCTTAACGGTTCCATCTGATGTCAATTTGAATTTCAAATCAAATTTTTGTCCAAAGCCATAATTGAGCTTGGTAGCGTTTCCTGACTGCGCACTTGTATTAAAAGGAAAATAATTATTATCGCCTGTTGCAGGATAATTTTTACTAGCCGTTTGACCCTTTACAGCCTGGTCTGAAGGATTCAGAAAATATCCATCTTCTTTACTTTGCTGCAGTTGCAGATTCTTATTTTCAGCTGTAGCATCAGCACTGTTAAAATACCAGTAATCCACGCTTCCTTCGTAAGAAGTGCTTGTAACTGGTTTCTTAACAAACGGAAATGTTACATCCTTGTACACCTTACCGAGCACTGTGTTCTTTGAATTGTTTCCTGTCAGGAAATCCTCATTAAAATATGGTGCTGCAACTGTTTTACCTGAGGTCTTTATCATCAGGCTGTTATTGGATAGCGTATCAGCTACAAGCCCCTGCACTGCACTATTTCCATCTAAAAGTACAACACCGTTTCTGCCCCACATGGAATTGTTCTCATATATAAACTTATTCCAATCATTGCTTCCATACAAATTCAAAGAGCCTTTAATTTGTTCATAGTGGCTTCCCGTATAATTTTGGAAATTACCCCAATATATTGGTGATGAAGCATTGTTTTTATTGTAATATGAGCTTAGTGCCTGATCCAGCTGTCTGAAAGGCTGATATATATAGTGTAGTATTGGATTATTGCCAAGGCTATTTAAATCAGTCTTATACGAATAGGCATCTCTATTGTATCCATTCAGCTCATAATCGGAATAATAGTCATACAATGTTGTATTGACATAGAGCATATTGCTATTCCTGGTAAGAGTTCCCTGCGGTATGTCCACAATCGTGTCAGACGTTGCAGTACTGCCACCATCCTTTGTTTTTCCTTCGGCATTTCTAACTGTATATAGTTCTCCCCAGTAGCCGGAGCGGTTGGTTGGTTTATATATACTGTCATCACTTGTATCTGCATAGAAGCAAGGATTTGTCAAACCATCAGGAATAGTTAAGTCATCTGTTTTGTTAGCAGTCGGCGTACTCGGTATATTACCATCTGTACTACTATAAAACAAAATATTGCTATACTTTTTATCAAGCGCAGCCTGATAAACATCTGACCAGGTATGTGTTCCATCTGAGAAATCTTCAAGCTTTGTCAGGTCTCCATCCGTAAAATCAGTTTCAGTATTCCATGCATGATAACGAATGCCGGCATCTTTTAAAGGAAGGGAATTGTCAGCCACATCACCAGCATATGATAATTTAGATAATGTTGCATCAAAATACACTGTATTTGGCGAGCTGGCCTGATATGTTCCCTTTATACATATATTCGATCCGCTGTATGTGATTAAATTATCAGTTCCATTAGGATAGAACCTGTATGTAACACCATTTTTTGTTATAGAAATAATCGTATCCTTATCTATAGTTCCGGATATATTATAGCTCAAAGTGTTGGTTGCGGTGTCATCAGGCACAACTTTTACCGGCTCTCCACTGCCAATCTGGATTGTTATATCATCGCTTGTCCAGAATGAAAGATTATTAAAATATAGCTTTGTTACATTAGGCGTTGTTTCACTCTTCTTTTCCTGACTCCACTCTGAGTATGTTTTACTCGAATCCTGTCTGATTCCGTAGTACAGGATGCCACCTTTGCTAATTGCTGTTGATATGTCAAAGGAATCCGTAATAGCGTTGTTTTGAGCATCAATAAATCTCACATATTGATATGCTTTTCCATTCACATCATTCGGAACTGTTACTTTACCATCAGACAATTGTAGTGCCGTTAACTGATCACTTGTAAAGTCATCATAATTGCTATCTAAGCTAAACTGTGCCTGTACTCCGCTTAGCTCACCTGCTGTCATATTCACAAACGCTAAACTTCGACCTGCATTTGATGTGTATTCTTTTAATGCGTATACATTTTGACTATCAATTTGCTGAGATGCAGTACCATTTTGTGCATATACCTTACCTGTTGCAAGAATATCACTTGATACTTCTGTTCTGTAATATGACTTACTTTTTATTACACTCCAATCAGTGCCGTAAGTGAAAAAATATGTATTTACATCTTTTATTTCCCAATTTGTCGCATCCCAATACCAATATCCGCTCTTTGGATCATATGTACCTTGATGTATATCTTTCCAGCCAGTTACATTCAGCCTGATATCAGCGCTACTACTTGTCCAATCAACACTGCCTAAATTCATACCTGCAGGATTTAAATATATATAATTCGGATTTACCGTAAAAGTTTCCGCGGTAGCAGTCTGCTCCTCCGCAAACGCACTTACCCCATAAACTGCTATTCCCAATATAACAAGCACTGCCATCACAATGCTGACTTTTCTTTTGAGTATTTTTCTCATTACCCTCATCATCAACTCTCCATACGATTCTACTCTTATACTATTTTCGATATATATAATTATATACTTTAGAGACTTTTCGTAAATATAAATATTTTCACATTTGTATCACTATTTTCATATCATTTCATTTTTATCTTAAAAATTTCTTTATTCAAACGGTATTTTATTCCTAATTTTGGTACTTTTTGTAGATTTTTGTCTCTCTATTTACATTCTGCCATAGCGTAAGGGGCTTTATCCCATGGGATAAATTCCCACCCTATTGCCAGCAAAAAGTAAGCAGCCTCTGGGTTCTCACCCAAAGACTGCTTACTTTTGATTATTTTAACTTTCAACTGTAACTGCTATGCCAGCTTCTTATTTTTCTCAAGAAGCTCATAGATTTTCTCAACATCATAATCTGGCTTCATTGACAATGCCGCTTCGTAAATTGGAGCGATAACCTCCTCTTTTTCTTCCAGATCATCTGCTATTTCCGCCACGCTCTTGTCCTTTTGCAGCTTTTTTACAACCAGCGAGATTATCTTTTGTCGTTCTCCTAATTCTCGGCCTTCATTTTTCTGATCTTCCCATGCCTTACACATATCAATCACCTCTTCTTTC
>ERZ836939.2249-NODE-2249-length-19404-cov-4.321619_pt1 | contig 19404 bp, 15 predicted proteins | sample MGYA00519912_ERZ836939 | MGnify/ENA primary metagenome ERZ836939 (study PRJEB31850, sample SAMEA3708810) | human gut metagenome | biome: human gut; feature: human-associated habitat; material: faeces | place: China | collected 2014 ...
GGGATTTTGGTCCGAGTAGTGCGGCTCGAACGCACGGTCTCCTGGTCCCAAACTTTTGAATAAAAATTTTTCTACTTTTTCCGGTGCTTTATAGCCGTTTTTGCTTTATTACGGACGCTCTTCGCAACTCTTGACTCCACTGTTTCCGCACACTCCACGGCTGTCTGTAGTCAAACATGTGGTCAAAAACCGCTTTCTGAACACCCTCGTGACAGGGGACAGAAAGCGGTTTTTCATAGTTTGCCGGAGTGCTGCGGGCAGGTAATCCGGCCCCCCGGTTTGCCGCATTGTACCTCTGATGGGGGGGTAAGCAAGCCCTTTATGCAGGGATAGGCGGCGCAGAATTTGCATCGCAATAGACAAAGATATACCCCAAAAGATTCTAACTGAGATTCACACTCGCCTTATCCGAAGAAATGTTCTTTTATATCTGTGACGCCGCCATCCTTGTCGCAGAACCACTCATAATTAGAGTGGCAATTTTGGCAGCGAGCTATCACATCAAAGCCACCAGGCGAGTGCCGGTTGCTGGTAATACTCATAACTTCCAATGGCTTCCCACAGACCGGACAAAGCCTAATTTTTCTCGCTTGACGAGTAGCGCGCTCCTCCTGCTCTGCTTTGAGTGCATCTAAGAGACTGCGCCAGAGATTTGAATTTGGATCACATTCTGCATAGTCTTCAAGCTGTCGACGAATATCATCGGTAGCCAAAACGAGAAACTTATCATCCAAAAACTGACGGTGACGCTTGATATAATCGGCGACTACTATGGGCATATATGTGTTTCTGTCCATCGCATACCGCATTGCCGATAGCAGGATCAAGCGAAAATTAGAATCGCAGATTGGGGCGAGCAGATCCTGTGGGAACAGCAGGAGCACCTTGCCGTCATTCATGAATACGCGCAGCGGGTGCTGTTTTTCTGTTACCCGGTCCAGTAAGTTGTTGGTTTGCTCTTTCAACTCATCAATGGTGATGGATTCATAGTCCTGAAATGTGTCTGATTCGTAATTCATCATCTGACCTCCGTTCACTTTGTCCTCGCTATCAGGTGTTGGCATTGTAGCTCTGACGGAGAGGTTAAGCAACTCCTTTGTGCAGGGATAGGAGGAGCAAAATTTGTATCGCTATAGGCAAAGAATAAAAACTTCCCTTAATTCTGATGGCATCTTAAGGGGCAGCTTGTCAGAATATGGGGAAGAGGCTTGAACACGCGAAATGCAATTGACTTTAATCGTGATTTCAGAATAAATATTTTACGATTGACTCCCAAAGGACGTTGACTTTTATCATAACTGCAAATATAATATTATTGAATCGTTGTAACCGAGGTGATTGTGTGGATTACATGACTGAGCTCTCCGCTATTGCCAAAACACATGGTGGAATTATCGAGACGAAAATAGCTGCACAGAGAGGTATCTCAAAAGCAGTGCTTTACAAACTGTGCAAGGAAAATAGAATTCATCGTATCGTGAAGGGCCAATACATTCTGCCCGATGACATACAGGACGAGCTGCTGGCCATCAGCAACCGTTCCAATAAAGTTATTTTTTCGCACGAAACGGCCCTGTACCTTCACGGTATTTCCGACCGCACACCATTTGAACATACGGTCACTGCACCGTCTGACTGTATTCCGTCTGCGGCAATCAAGTCGGAATGTAAGGTGTATTATATCAAGCCTGAATTGTTTGAACTCGGTAAAACAATGCTGAAAACACCTGCCGGAAACGAAGTCCCCACATACGACTTAGAGCGCACGATCTGCGACGTAATTCGCAGCCGCAACAAACTCGGAACAGAAACGTTTCACGCTGCCTTGAAGTTATATGCGGCAGATCCCCAAAAGGATCTAAACAAACTGAACTTTTATGCAAAACAGATGCGGGTGGCCAATGTCCTGCGCCAGTATTTGGAGGTGCTTCTATGAGTAATGCAATGAGCTTGAAAGCGAAAATCCGAAACATTGCAAAAAAGAAGAATATTCCTGCACAGGTCATTTTGCAGAACTATATGTTCGAGCGCCTGTTGGTGCGCCTGTCTGTCTCTGATTACAGGGAAAAGTTCGTGTTGAAGGGCGGTATGCTGGTGGCTGCCATCGTCGGGCTGGATAATCGCGCTACAATGGATCTGGATACCACTCTGAAAAACCTGCCTCTCACACCGGATGCCATCCACAGCGCACTGGAGCAGATCTGCGCAATTCGCTTTGACGATGGTGTCTCTTTTGAGATCGGAACCATTTCACCCATCCGCGAAGATGACATATACGGCGGATACCGGGTTATGTTGAACGCATGGTTTGACACAATTGTTACTCCGCTGAGTATCGATGTGTCCACTGGCGATGCCATCACGCCTCATGCAGTACAGTACAACTTCTCTGAGATTTTCGATGACGAAAAAACCTACGAGCTGTGGGCATATAACATCGAAACTGTCATGGCGGAAAAAGTGGAGACCATCTTGCGGCGCAGCGTGTTCAACACCCGTCCCAGAGATTTTTATGATGCCTATATATTGGCTACAACGCAGAAATTTGATCAAGCAGTATTTGAAAATGCACTACAGGCAACAGCCAATCACCGTGATACAGCTCGACAGATCGAGGATGTTCCCGGCATTCTTCGGAATATCGAAGAAAGCCCAGAGCTCAAGACAATGTGGGAAAGGTACCGCAAACAATTCACCTATGCAGCGGGTATTGAATACGAGCAGATTATAAATGTGCTGAAAACGCTGCTGGGAATAAATGCGATTGCCAAGAGAGAAGCGCCTGTTACAGATAAATGATTCAAATCTGACGGTAGATGTAGGAATGTGGAGATCTAAGGCTGAGTCCCGTTTTTCGTACAGTTTATAGAAATTAGAGGTAGTCTTGCGCCTCAATGGGGTGATGAAATGCTGATTATAGATAACATAAACAAAACAGTTAAAGAAGACTTGCAAGCAGGTATTCAAAAGGGCAGCAAGATGTCTGTCGCGGCGGCCTGCTTTTCAATCTATGCGTATCAGGAACTCAAAAAGCAACTGGAAGGCATAGAGGAACTGCGTTTCATTTTCACCTCTCCGACCTTTATCACTGAGAAAGCCTCCAAAGCGCAACGGGAGTTCTATATCCCTCGCATTTCCAGAGAGCGCAGTCTGTATGGTACGGAGTTTGAAGTAAAACTCCGTAATGAACTGACGCAGAAAGCGATTGCGAAAGAGTGTGCAGACTGGATTCGGCACAAGGTGGTTTTCAAATCGAACGTCACCCAGGAGCAGATGATGGGTTTTATGACGGTTGATGAAAGCACCTATATGCCTATTAACGGGTTTACCACAGTCGATCTCGGCTGTGAGCGCGGCAACAACGCCTATTATCCGGTGCAGAAGACAGAGAGTTTTGAAAACGCCAACTACTTCCTCAAGCTCTTCGAACAGCTCTGGAATGACAAGAAGAAGTTACAGGAAGTCACTGACGTCGTAATCGAGAATATTTCCGCTGCATATCGTGAGAACGCCCCTGAATACATCTACTTTGTTGCGCTCTATAACATTTTCAAGGAGTTTCTTGATGACATTTCCGAAGACGAATTGCCGAATGAGGCAACAGGTTTCAAGGAAAGCAAAATCTGGGGAATGCTTTATAACTTCCAGCGCGATGCAGTTCTTGCCATCATCAGTAAACTTGAGAAATTTAACGGCTGCATTCTGGCAGATAGCGTAGGTCTTGGTAAAACCTTCACTGCGCTTGCCGTCATCAAGTATTACGAGAACCGCAACAAATCTGTGCTTGTTCTCTGCCCCAAAAAACTTTCTGAGAACTGGAATACATACAAGGGCAACTATGTCAACAATCCCATTGCCACAGACCGCCTGCGCTATGATGTGCTCTATCATACGGATCTTTCCCGTGAGCATGGACAGTCGAATGGCATTGATCTTGACCGTCTAAATTGGGGCAACTATGACCTTGTTGTCATTGATGAGAGCCACAACTTCCGCAATGGCGGGGAGGTGTCCGGCGAGGACGCAAAGGAAAACCGGTATTTGAAACTGCTCAATAAAGTCGTTCGCACTGGTGTGAAAACAAAGGTGCTGATGCTCTCGGCAACACCTGTCAACAACAAGTTTATCGACCTTAAAAATCAGCTCGCACTCGCCTATGAAGGTGATGCTTCGCAGATGAACAAAAAGCTCGACACGACCAAAAGTATTGATGAAATTTTCCGTCAGGCGCAGAAATCTTTCAATACATGGAGCAAGCTCCCTGCTGACGAACGAACGACGGACGAGCTTTTACGGACACTTGATTTTGATTTCTTTGAACTGCTGGACAGTGTAACGATTGCGCGGTCAAGAAAGCACATCGAAAAATATTACAACACTTCCGACATCGGTAAATTTCCGGAGCGTCTGCCGCCGATTTCGCTGCGTCCCTGCCTGACAGACCTGAGCGACGCTATCAACTATAACGATATTTATAATTTGCTCATGTCGTTGAGCCTGACGATCTATACGCCGTCGAATTATATCATGCCGTCGAAGTTGGCAAAGTACATCGACATGACGCACCACAAGGGAAACAGCCTTACCCAGCAAGGACGTGAAGCAGGCATTCGGCGTCTTATGAGCATCAACCTTCTCAAACGTCTGGAAAGCTCGGTTGCTTCTTTCCGCTTGACGATTGACCGCATCAAAAAGCTGATCAACGATACGATTGGGACGATCAAAAATTATCAGTCTGGGGACTGCGTCCTGAATCTGACGGAGATTTCCGGCGCAGAAGATTTTGATTACGACGATCAGAACACTGATTTCTTCTCCGTCGGCAAGAAGGTCAAAATTGACCTCGCTGATATGGACTATGTTTCATGGATGCGCGAGCTGGAAAAGGATGCGGAGAATCTGGAACTCCTGTCCCTCATGATTGCCGACATCACGCCGGAGCATGACACAAAGCTGCAAACGCTGTTTGACTTGATCCGCAAGAAAATTGAGCAGCCAATCAATCCCGGTAATAAGAAGATCATTATCTTCACTGCATTCTCTGATACCGCCGATTACCTCTTTGCAAACGTCAGCAGATTTGCGAAAGAGAATTTTGGGCTGGATACGGCAGAGATCACCGGCACAGTTGACGGTAAGACTACCATTCCAAAGCTCCGGGCAGACCTCAACACGGTTCTAACCTGTTTCTCACCCGTTTCCAAAGGAAAGTCGGTACTCCTGCCCGGAAGTACCGATGAGCTTGATATTCTGATTGCAACCGACTGTATTTCCGAAGGTCAGAACTTGCAGGACTGCGACTACCTCATCAACTATGACATTCATTGGAACCCTGTGCGCATTATCCAGCGGTTCGGACGAATTGACCGTATCGGAAGCAGAAACGACCATATTCAGCTCGTAAACTTCTGGCCGGATATGGACCTCGACGAGTATATCAACCTGAAAAGCCGTGTGGAAACCCGCATGAAGATTTCGGTCATGACCTCTACCGGCGACGATGATCTGATCAATGCCGAGGAAAAGGGCGATCTTGAATACCGCCGCGCACAGCTCAAGCGGCTGCAAGAAGAAGTAGTGGACATTGAGGACATGACAAGCGGTATTTCCATCATGGATTTGGGGCTCAACGAGTTCCGGCTTGATCTGCTCGAATACATGAAGCAACATGAGGATATCGAAACTGCACCAAAGGGTCTGCACACCGTTGTTGGACAGACAGAGGATTCTCCTGCCGGTGTAATTTTTGTTCTCAGGAACATCAATGACAGCGTGAACATTGACAACCGGAATCGTATCCATCCCTTCTACATGGTCTACATCAGTGAAGAAGGTGAAATCGTCTGCGATTATCTCAATCCGAAGAGATTGCTCGACACAATGCGTCTGCTCTGCCGTGGCAAGAGCGAGCCTTGCGCGGAGTTTTGTAAGTGGTTCAATGACAAGACGGATGACGGACGTAAGATGGGTGAGGTCTCCGAGCTGCTGAGCGAAGCAATCAATTCCATTATTGATGTGAAGGAAGAAAATGATATTGACAGCCTGTTTAAGAGCGGCGGTACATCCGCACTGCTCAGTGCAGTTTCGGGACTGGATGATTTTGAGCTGATTTGCTTCTTAGTCGTGAAATAAGGAGGGCTTACGATGCTTGGATTTCCTGCATCTACGGAGTTTGGCAAAAGAATACCGAAGCAGAAATTCTATGAAAACCTTGATGTTTCTCCCGCCTTACACCGTATGTTTGTTGATCAGATCAAGTTGGTCTACTGGCGAAACAAGCTGGCAGCGTCTACGCTGAACATCGCTGCGGGTGAAGCCGTGACCGAAATCGAAGTGTTCGAGGTACGGCTGAATGATCCGCAGCTTGACGAAGCGGTGCTAAAGCAAATCGACAAGGAGATCCCGTACCACATTCTCTTTATTCTGACCTGTGACGGCAAGGCTCAGGCGTGGATCGGCTACAAGGAGGCTGCCGCATCCGGAAGCAACGCCTTCAAGGTAGGACGCTATTATCACACCGACTGGATGCCGGAGGATGAGCTGCATCTCAGCATCGACGGTCTGAATATGGATGCCGTCTATGAAAGCCTCGTTCGCCAAATCGCCGGGGACAAGCTGCAAACAGATTCCGGCGAGAGCCTGAAAGAGTCTGTCCAGCGGGATGAAAAGAAGAAGCAGCTTGAAAAGCAGATCGCCGCGTTGGAAAGCAAGATGCGAAAAGAGAAGCAGCTTAACCGGCGGATGGAAATGAACGCGGAGCTGAAAAAAATGAGGAAGGAGTTGAGCGGAGTAGAGTGAAATTGAAAATTGTCGATTGGCTCAAAAAGCATCTGTGGCATATGGGTTTACTCGTGCTTGCCCTAATTATCCTTGCCCCTATTCTAATATCCGCTCTTGCGCCCCGTGTTTCATCAGAAGTGTCGGCAGATGGATTGCTTGGATATATAATACAAGCTGTTTCTGCTGCAGGAACAATTTTCTTGGCGCATGTCGCTATACGCCAAAATGAGAGATTCAAAGAAGAAAATGATCTTGCACAGCAACGATTGGAAGAACTAACAAAGAGATCCAACGAACTTTCCATAATAGGAAAGGTTTTTGATTATGAACGTAATAAATTAGCTGAGATACGGCAAGCAGGCGATGCGCTTATTCATGCTTGTGATCCCGAAACAATGAACAAGGAAATATTTGGATACTTGGGCGAACATTCTATTAGAACGGCTAAAAAAATCGATGCTCCTTTACTTGCCCAGAGAATAAACAATTCCTTCTCTGGCTTCTGCATAGCACTACGGTGCGATCCACAATATGCGGATGACAATAATACGCTGACTGCATCTGCACTTTATTTGAGCAATAAAGCGAGAAAATATCTTGATACACTACTGGATGTCTTAGAGAGAGCGGATCAAAAAGATGAAGATACCGAAAACAGCAAAAGTAGTATTAGAGAGGCATTAGAGCAGGCAATTACGCTTTTCAACATCCAGTATTGGCAGATGATTAGCGAAAAAACCAAAAGGATTGACACAATAATATACGAAAACAAATCTCTTGATGAAATTAAAGAAATGTGTTCTTTTTTGAAAGAAGGAGAAAAACCAAAATGAATCATATGAAATTTGAATCGCCGGATATGACGGCGCAGAACATAGACCGCATTGCTGCCCTGTTTCCGAACTGCGTCACGGAGATGCCGGATGAAAACGGCAAAATCAAGCGGGCGGTCAATTTTGAGCTGCTGAAACAGATGCTTTCGCCGGACGTGGTGGACGGAGACGAGGCATACGAGTTCACATGGGTGGGCAAGAAGGCAGCAATCGTGGAAGCTAATAAGCCGATTCGGAAGACCCTGCGCCCTGTGCCGAAAGATGAGACTATTCCGACTGGAGCCGATAGTGAGGGGAAACCATATTGTAGCAGCGGTAGCAAGAACTGGGACACCACCGAAAACCTCTACGTCGAGGGTGATAATCTGGAAGTCCTCAAGCTCTTGCAGGAGAGCTATCTCGGCAAGGTCAAGATGATCTATATCGATCCGCCATACAATACCGGCAACGACTTCATCTACGCCGACGATTTCATGCGCTCGCAGGAAGAAGAAAACGCGCAGATGGGAATGTACGACGAGGACGAAAACCGCCTGTTCAAGAACACCGACACCAACGGACGCTTCCATTCCGACTGGTGCAGCATGATCTATTCCCGGCTGATGCTGGCAAGAAATCTACTGACAGATGATGGGGTTATCTTTATCAGTATTGATGACAACGAGGTTAGTAACTTAAAGAAAATCTGTGATGAAGTTTTTGGCGCCCATAATTATTTGAATCAGTTTGCTTGGGTATCCAACATCACAGGAAGACAAATATCCGGGTGCGGTGCAGCGAAAACCTATGAGAGCGTCTTGGTGTATTGTAAGAACATTGCATCTTCTTATAGCTTGAATGTAGACATTTCATTTGCCAAAGAAAAAATGCCTGACTCTTATAAGGGCTTTAACAAGGATATTCGTACAGACAGCAGAGGTTCCTTTGCTATTGGCGATACTCTCTATAATCACAATCGCAAATTTAATGAGGAAACTCGTCCTAACTTGGTGTTCTCTATTTTTTATAACCCCCAAACAGAGGAAATCACAACTGGTGATATTGGTGAAGTAAAGCCGGGATTTGTCGAACTTCCGCCGCACTCTAATGGCGACGGCACTCATAAATATCACGCTTGGAGATGGTCAAAACAAAAGATTGCAAATGAAAGTTATGACTTGATTGTTTTACCAACCTCCAGAGATGGATATGAAATTTATACTCGTATAAGAGAATTTGAAAAAACCCTATTAAAAGATATTATTACTAATATTTCTAATGGGGATTCGGAAGTTCAAAAGTTGTTTGACGGAAAGAAATACTTTGACTATCCCAAATCAGTTGACTTACTCAGAACTTTCATAGGCGCTATTAATGATACAAATGCTATCGTTATGGATTTCTTCTCCGGCTCTGCCACCACTGCCCATGCCGTCATGCAGCTCAACGCCGAGGACGGCGGACACCGTAAATTCATCATGGTACAGCTTCCTGAAAAATGCGATGAGCAGAGCGAAGCCTACAAAGCCGGCTACAAAAACATCTGCGAAATCGGCAAGGAGCGTATCCGCCGCGCCGGCGACAAGATCAAGTCCGAAAGCCCCATGACCACACAAGACCTCGATATCGGCTTCCGCGTTCTCAAGCTGGACGACACCAACATGAAGGACGTTTATTATGCACCGGATGACTACAATCAGGGAATGCTTGCGGCGCTGGAATCCAATATCAAGGATGACCGCACCGACCTCGACCTGCTGTTTGGCTGCCTGATCGACTGGGGCTTGCCGCTGTCTCTGCCGTACAAGTCCGAGCAGTTGGGCGGCTGCACTGTCCACACATACAACGACGGCGATTTGATCGCCTGTTTTGACGCAAACATCCCCGAAAGCGTGGTCAAGGAGATCGCGCAGCGCAAACCGCTCCGTGCCGTCTTCCGCGATTCCGGCTTTGCATCCAGCCCGGCGAAGATCAACGTGTTCGAGATTTTCAAGCTCTATATGCCGGAGGACGCGGGCGACATCACCAAGCGCGTGAGGGTGATCTGATGAACGCCGACTTGTTAGTCTATCAAGCAAAGGCATTTTATAACGCATATATAGCACTTGACCAACTAAGCCGGGATGATTCAGATACGCTGCTTTTGCTTTTTGCCCCTTTAGTTGTAAACGGCGCATTTTCTGTCGAATTAGCACTCAAGGCAATTTTAGCTAAAAACCAAATTGAATATGGAAAAGAGCACAACTTGCTAATTCTTTTTCAGATGCTTCCGAAATCCTTTCAACAGGAACTGTGGGCATACTTAATCGAAAAGGCACCGGAGTATGCGGGCTCCGAAAAAGGACTCGATGAGCTTATTTTGCTCTCAAACGCCTTCGTTGACTGGCGCTACGCATTTGAGGGAAAACCTGTACCTGCGATAGAATCTCGCTTTTTAGCGGCTTTTGCAAATGCAGCGGTTCATACAATGTTTTCTTACTATAATGCGGATTTACTTCCTGCGACTAAAGCGGAATCAAACAATGAGATTGAGCAGAGGTTTCATGAAAACCGTGAAAAATGTAAGGAAATCAATTTGAAAATGATCCAAAAGAAAACCAAGGAGCATCAGTTATGAAACTCCAATTCAAACATCAAAAATTTCAAGCGGATGCGGCGAAAGCGGTTGTTGATGTCTTTGCCGGGCAGCCATACCTCACGCCCACCTATATGATGGATCGTGGCCTTGAAGATGGTGAGCAGCAGGCAATCGCAACGATGGACGATTTTACCGGCTGGCGTAATGAACGCATTGTGCCGGAGCTTTCCGACAAGCTGATTTTAGAGCATCTGCAAAAGATGCAGCGCACGAATCAGATCAAACCGTCGGACAAGCTGGAAGGTCGCTATAACCTGACGATTGAAATGGAAACCGGCGTTGGCAAGACCTATACCTACATCAAGACCATGTATGAACTGAACAAGCACTATGGCTGGAGCAAGTTCATCGTGGTCGTGCCGAGCATTGCCATCCGCGAGGGCGTTTATAAGTCCTTTCAGGTGACGCAAGGGCATTTTGCGGAGGAATACGGCAAGAAGATTCGTTTCTTCATCTACAACTCTGCACAGCTCACGGAAATTGACCGCTTTGCGTCGGATAGCGCCATAAACGTTATGATTATCAACTCTCAGGCGTTCAATGCCAAGGGTAAGGACGCGCGGCGCATTTACATGAAGCTGGACGAGTTCCGCTCCCGCCGTCCAATCGACATTATTGCAAAGACAAACCCGATTTTGATCATTGACGAGCCGCAGTCGGTCGAGGGCAAGCAGACAAAGGAACGGCTGAAAGAGTTTAAGCCGCTGCTGACGCTGCGCTACTCCGCAACCCATAAGGCAGACAGCATCTATAACATGGTCTATCGCCTTGACGCAATGGAAGCGTACAACAAGCGGCTGGTCAAGAAAATCGCCGTCAAGGGCATCACTGAGTCCGGCAGCACGGCAACCGAGGGATTCGTCTATCTGGAAAGCATCAATCTTTCCAAATCCGACCCGACGGCAACCATTCAGTTTGATTGCAAGGGTGCGTCCGGTATCCGCAAGAAAACGGCAACAGTCGGAATCGGTTATAATCTTTATGACAATTCCGGCAATCTGGACGAGTACAAAGTCGGCTTTGTGGTCAAGTCCATCGACGGACGCGATAACTCCGTGGAGTTCCTGAACGGCGTCAAAATCTTTGCCGGTGATGTCATCGGCAAGGTCAGCGAAGACCAGCTTCGCCGCATTCAGATTCGAGAAACGATTCTTTCCCATCTTGAGCGGGAACGACAGCTTTTCCATAAGGGTATCAAAGTCCTGTCCCTGTTCTTTATCGACGAGGTTGCGAAGTACAAGCAGTATGATGAGGTTGGGCATCCGTTCAACGGCATCTACGCCGATATGTTCGAGGAAGAGTACAACGACATTCTCAACTCCATGCAGCGGGAGATCGGCGACGAGGACTACATCCGGTATCTGGACGCGATTTCTGCCCATGATACCCACGCCGGTTATTTCTCCGTGGACAAAAAGGGCAAGATGACCGACAGCAAGCTTTCCGACAAGAAGGAGGGCACGTCCGACGATATTGACGCCTATGACCTGATCATGAAGAACAAGGAACTGCTCCTGGATCGTGATCCGAAAAAGTCCCCAGTGCGCTTCATTTTCTCGCACTCCGCACTGCGCGAAGGCTGGGACAACCCGAACGTGTTCCAGATTTGCACACTGAAACAAAGCAGCAGCGAGGTTCGCAAGCGGCAAGAGGTCGGTCGCGGTCTGCGCCTGTGTGTCAATCAGGACGGCGAACGCATGGACGCCAACGTGCTTGGAAATGATGTGCAGTCCATCAATGTTCTGACCGTTATCGCCAGTGAAAGCTATGACAGCTTCGCAAAGGGCTTGCAGACTGAGCTTGCCGATGCAGTTGCCGGACGTCCTGTGGCGGTTACTGCTGATCTGTTCAAGGGTAAGGTCATTGTGGATGCCAGAGGCAACGAACAGGTTGTGGACGGCGATACGGCACAGGCGATTTATTTTGATTTGATTGTCAACGGCTATATCGACAAGAAGGGCGTACTGACTGATAAATATTATGCTGACAAAGCAAACAGTACGATTCAGGTTGCGGAGGAAGTGGCAGATAGCCGTGATTCTGTGATCAATATTCTTGATTCCGTCTATGATAGCCGCGCCATGCAACCGGAGAACGCCCGCGACAAGAATGTCGAGCTGCAAGTTGATCCTGATAAGCTCGCCATGCCGGAGTTCAAGGCTCTTTGGAAACGCATCAGCCCGAAATCAGTATATGTGGTTGATTTTGACACCAATGAACTTGTTGACAAGGCGATTGCATCCATCAACCGAAATCTCCATGTGCCAAAGATATACTTCAAGGTTGAAACTGGCGCAATGGATGAGATCAAGTCAAAGGACTCGCTTCTTGACGGAAGTGCATTCTCGAAGTCAAAGTCATCTACTTATGACAGCAGCAAGCAAATCCGTGCCAACAGCAGTGTGAAGTATGATCTGATTGGCAAGCTGGTCGGAGAGACCGGTTTGACACGAAAAGCAGTCGTTGCAATTCTGACCGGCATTGAGAAATCCGTTTTTGAGCAGTTCAAATTCAATCCAGAAGAGTTCATTATCAAAGCAGCCGCTTTGATCAATGACGAAAAGGCAACTGCAATCATTCAACACATCACCTACAATGTGCTGGACGAGCATTACGATACGGATATCTTTACCGAACCGACCATCAAGGGCAAGCTCGGAACGAACGCGATGAAGGCACAGCGACATCTATACGACCATATCGTGTATGATTCTACAAACGAACGAGATTTTGCGACCGATCTGGACACGAACGCAGACGTTGCAGTTTATGTGAAGCTGCCGGACAGCTTCTATATTGCAACACCGGTGGGGCATTATAATCCAGACTGGGCGATTGCATTCTATGAAGGTACCGTCAAACACATCTATTTTGTTGCCGAAACAAAAGGCTCTATGTCCTCTATGCAGCTCCGGCTCATTGAGGAATCCAAAATCCACTGCGCAAGAGAACATTTCAAAGCAATAAGTAACGGAAATGTGGTTTATGATGTCGTGGACAGCTATCAGACGCTTCTTGAACGAGTGATGAAATAACTCGCAACTTATGAGTTGAGAGTTGAATTGATGGGGAGATGCCTATGGACGCACGAAAGCGCTTAATCATCATAAAAGGAAAAGACCAGACGGACTCGGTTGCGAACTTTCAGTTCCGCAACGGAAAGTGCGAGGTCGTCTATACCAGTGCGCCCAATAAGACATACAGCTTTCAGAGTAGCAATGTGGAGATCCTGCCTCTGAAAAAGAAAATTGACCCTGCGCAGGTGATTGTCATCGCAAATGGGCAAGCCATCAGCGGAATTGATGAGATTCTCGATTTCGGCGGGTATTATCGTATTGTCCGCAACGGAAAGAGAGATTTATCGTTCTACAGGAGTGAAGTGCAGTTCCAGCAGAATTGTCTGGCGGACGGTAAAAATCAAGAAGCATTCCAATATTTCAAGGAGACTGCCGCTGCAATCAGTCTGGTGGCGGAAAACGGTATCAACATTCTAAGCATGCAGTATGACAAGATCCAGCAGGTCAGCGAGGATACCGTGTTGGCAAGCTATCTTGCACCGCAGAAAGACGTCAAAATGTCCCAGATGCCGGAGGCAGTGATCTATCCGTTTGGCCTGAACCAGAGTCAAAAGCTGGCGGTAGAACGGGCGCTTTCCTCCAAAATCAGTATCATTCAGGGGCCACCGGGTACTGGAAAGACACAAACGATCCTGAATATCATCGCCAATGTTGTTCGCAGTGGAAAAACCGTGGCGGTTGTCTCCAACAACAATTCCGCAACGCATAATGTTGTGGAAAAGCTGGAGAAGAAAAATGTTGCTTTTCTGACTGCGTTTCTCGGCAGTCTTGCCAACAAAGAGAAGTTTCTGGATGCACAGACCGGCGCCTATCCGAATATGAGCGATTGGGAAATGCCCCCGGAGGAACGACAGCAATTAGATCAGGAAACGACTGCACTCTCCAAAGAACTGAACGAAATGCTTAATGCCAAAAACCGCATTGCGGAAATCGAGCAGGAGTTCTTGCAGCTAAACCCGGAGCAGCATTATTTTGAGGAATATTACGCAAGTTACAGTGACGTGCCAATGGAGAGCTTGGACAAGCTGTCCTCGCAGAAGCTTCTTGCGCTTTGGATGGAATTTGAACAGCACGCAGAGCGTGAGACTCGCTTGAGCCTGTTGCAAAAAATCTCCATCATGTTCCGATTCAACCGTAATGCACTCAAATTGTTTGCCTGTTCCCCGGAACAGGTCATTCCCTATTTGCAAAACCAATTCTATTTCGTAAAGAGGCGGGAACTGGAGGCCGAAAAGCAGGAATTGAACCGAAAGCTGGAGCGCTACGCTTTCGACGCGAAGATGGATGAGCTCACACAGAAGTCCCTGCGGCTGTTTCGGGCGGAGCTGGCAACACGGTATCATTGGCGGAATAATAGACAGTGCTTTGAAAAGAATGATTTCCGCCGGAATTCTGTGGAGTTCACCCGTGAGTACCCGGTGGTGCTTAGCACGACCTATTCCATTAAGGGGACGCTGAGCATTGAACATATCTATGATTACTTGATTGTGGATGAGGCCTCGCAGGTTGATCTGGCTACCGGGGTACTGGCCTTCTCCTGTGCGCGGAATATCGTGATTGTTGGGGACTTGAAGCAGCTCCCAAATGTGCTGACGGAGGATGACATTCGTACCAGCGATGCCATTTGGCAAAAGTATTCCTTGGATGAGCGGTATCGCTTTTCTACTCACAGCCTGCTGTCCTCTGCATTGAAAATATGGCAGGACGCACCTGTTACGCTGCTGCGGGAACACTACCGTTGCCACCCAAAAATCATCAACTTCTGCAACCAGAAGTTCTACCACGGGCAACTGATCGTTATGACGAAGGATCATGATGAGCCGGATGTATTGACCATGTACCGGACAACTGCCGGCAACCACGCCCGTGGACATCTCAATCAGCGCCAGATCGACGTCATTCAGCGGGAGGTACTTCCGCGGCTGCATCAGCAAAATTTCCAGAGCATTGGTATTATCACACCATATCGGGATCAGGTGACAGCCATCCGCAAGCAGTTGGGAGATACTTATGAGGTGGACACCGTCCACAAGTTTCAGGGGCGGGAGCAGGATGCAATCATTCTGACTTCGGTCGACAATGTCATCACAGATTTTGTGGATGATCCCCATATGCTGAATGTGGCGGTTTCCCGCGCGGTTCATTCTCTGGCTGTGATCACATCGCAGGACCCACGCAATGACCAGACCAACTATGGTGACTTGGCCCGGTACATCGAATACAACAATTTCGAGATCATCCAGAGTCAGATCTATTCTGTATTCGATATGCTCTATCAGGGTTATGCCGAGCAGCGCAGAGCATATCTGCAAAAACATAAGCGAGTATCGGAGTATGATTCCGAAAACCTCATGTACTCTGTGATTCAGGAAGTGCTGTCCGATGAGGAATTTTCCTCCATCGGTTGTGCGGTGCATTTTTCTCTTGCAACGCTGGTGAAGGACTATGAGCCACTGACAGAGGAAGAACGCAAATATGCCCGCAATCCGCTGGCACATGTGGATTTTCTACTGTTCAATCAAATGGATAAGCAACCTGTTCTGGCGATCGAAGTAGACGGCGGCTCTCATAAATCCGGGAGCAAGCAGGCAGAGCGGGACGCGAAAAAGAACTCCATTCTGGATAAGTGCGCTATTCCTCTGCTGCGCCTCCGTACAGATGGCAGCGGGGAAAGAGAGAAAATCAGAAATGCACTAAAGAGGGAATGACTATGCCGAGAATTATCAGGAACGCAATCAGATGCAAAAAATGTGGAGAAGTCATCGAAAGCGAAACCGTCCATGATTTCAATTTTTGCGGCTGTGGCTCCTGCGCTGTGGACGGCGGCCACGATTACCTTCGCAGGTGCGGAAATCGTGAGGACTGGGAAGAACTGTCTGAAGCGGAGAAGGTGGAGGACAACGGTGCGTTGACTTGATCCTGGGTGAGCTTGGGAATTGGGGTGATAGGATGTCTCTTAAAATTCAGCTTTTTGAAAACCAACGTATCCGCACGGCGTGGGACGAGGAAAAAGAGGAATGGTATTTTTCTATTGTTGATGTGGTTGGCGTACTGACGGACAGCGTTGATCCCACGGCGTATTGGCGCAAACTTAAACAACGGTTGAAGGCCGAAGGCAATGAAACCGTGACAAATTGTCACGGTTTGAAAATGACGGCTCATGATGGTAAAAAACGCCTGACCGATGTGGCCGATACCGAACAGCTCCTCCGCGTCATCCAGTCCATCCCGTCACCCAAGGCGGAGCCGTTCAAACTCTGGCTGGCACAGGTCGGCCGGGAGCGTATCGAAGAAACCATCGACCCTGAGTTGACCATTGACCGTGCTCTGGAAACCTACCTCAAAAAGGGCTATACTCGCGAGTGGATTAACCAGCGGCTGCAAGCCATCCAAGTTCGCAAAGAATTGACCGATGAATGGGATGCCCGCGGCGTGCAGAAGGGCGTGGAATACGCCATCCTCACCGATGAGATCTCCCGTGCATGGTCGGGGATGTCCACCCGGCAGTACAAAAACCTGAAGGGGCTTAAAAAGGAAAACCTTCGTGACAACATGACCACGCTGGAGTTGGTACTGAATATGCTGGCAGAGGCCACCACCACGGAAATTTCCAAGCAGAAGGCACCGGCAACCCTTTCGGAGAACATCGACGTGGCCCGTGCCGGTGGCAAGGTGGCCGGTGACGCACGGAAGGCCATTGAGACGCAGACCGGCGTTCCTGTCATTACTTCCAAGAACGCCGCGCAGCTCAGCGAAGTGGTTACAAATCTGCTGGAAGATGCGGGGAATAAAGAAAAATAGCATTCAGATCCCGCACGAGGCGGTTTAAAATCTGCCTCGCTATAGACAAAGAAAACCGTGTGCGGACCGCAAGGTCAGCACACGGTTTTTCATTTGGATTCCTTCAGCCAGACCTCCAGTTCCTTCTGAGAGATCAGCCCCTGCTCACATTTATCCTTCTCCGCTCTGGCCCGCTCACTCCAATCGTAAAACTGCTGGTCGGTGATCCGTCCGGCCTTGATCCACGCAAAGCGCTTTTTGTACTCTCGGCGGTAGACCTTGAATACCTCATCGTCCCGCTTGCTGCGCGTCCATGTATTGATGGCCCCGACCTCCCGACAGGTGCGCCCGCGCTCGTCGGCCACGCGACCGCAGTACTCCGTCGCGCCATGCCGCATCACCGCAAAGTACCTGCCGCAGTTTTTGCAGCGACGCATCTTAATTTCCTGCTTCACACAGGCGCGGAGCTGGAAGTCGAGGATATCGTAGATGTTATTTGGCGTCAGAACCTCGGTAAACACTTCACCGATCAACTCAAACCCAATCGGCTGCGGATAGAATCGAAATGCCGTCTCGCCGCTGCGCTGATAATAGTCGACCATTCGCTTCGAGGTCGGCTCGTCGCTGTTGTCCGCATCCAGCACATTTTCAAACAGCTCCACGATCTGTCCCTGCATCCGTCGCAAGGTGTCCGGTAACGCATAGAGATATTTGCGTGGCAGCATATCCTCCGTGTACTGTTCGAAGATCACCGCCCGTGACAGCCGATACCTCCAGTCCAGCGCAAGCTGCTGAAAATAGATGTGCCGCAGTTCGAGCTCATCCAACAGTGCGTTTACTTCCTCGACATACTGTTTCTCCCGTGTTGTCGTAAGCTGCCAGAGTACCTCGTTGAGCTGCCGGATCGCCGGCTCGATCTCGTCGATGTTCATGTCAACGAGTGACAGCAAGCTCTCGGGAAACGACACGGTCTTCGATGTCTGCACCATGCCCTTTCCGTAGTCCGCGCCATAGCTATAATGCTCCGCACCATCCGCAATGTAGGTTTCGAATTGAAAAGAGATCATTTTCACTCTCCTGTTTTAGACTTATTTACAATCTGTTCATTTATCAGTCTTGACAGATTTTTTCATTTCTGTTAGTCTAAGTACATAGACCGAATATTCTTTATTTCAAAAATAAGTCTAACCTGTATGGGCGATAAAGTCAAGAGAAAAATTCGGTCGTCTCTGCACCTCGACAACTGAATACCCATCACCGGAGATGATACACGCCGGAGAAGTAACGCCAGGACGCCGCGGTAAAGCGGTCGAGCGTACCAAGGCAGATGAAAACGCCGTGCAGGTCAAACAAGGCCGCAGGGTAGGAACGGGTACGGTGCGTGGCAGAAGATCGTTAAAAAAGGGGGAATCGGTATCTATCGTTCCTACAAAAAGGAAAACCGCTGAACTGTTGCAGCAGTCCAGCGGCGTGCCGCGTTTCGGAAAACGCAGACTCCATCTGCAAACAGTCTAACAGAGGGACCTCCGAAACGCAAGTATTTTTTCTCTGAATTCTATTGGAGGTAACGATTTTGAAAATATCAACCTATCACAGCTACGATGAATTGCCGCTGTTCCTCAACGCGGAACTGGTGGCAAAGGTGCTGGGCGTGTCCATCTCCAGTGCCTACGAGCTGATGCACGAAGAAGTATTTCCGTCCGTGCGCATCGGCAGTCGGTTCGTGGTGCCCAAGGATAAATTCCAACAGTGGGTAGAGCGGCAGACTGGAGGTGCCAGATGAGAACTTGGACAAAGCGCGACCCGGTCAAGAACTATTTTCCTCTGCCCAATGAGATCTATCAGCTGGGTCTGTCTCACGGCGCGATCGCTGTCTACGGTTACCTGCTCCGCATCGAAGACCGCAGAACCTATCAGTGCCATCCCAGCTACGCCACCATCGGCAAGGCGGTGGGCATGAGCCGCAACACCGTGCGGAAGTACGTGCAGGAGTTGGAGGAACGCGGACTCATCCGCACCGAGCGCACCAGCATCATCACGCGGGACGGGCGCAAGCAAAACGGAAGTCTGCTCTACACGATCCTGCCGATCCAGTTTTCCATCGACCAGTTTTATCAGCGGCAGTTGGATGCTGCGGAGCGGGCACGGGAACGTCAGCAGGTGGCAAGACGCATGGAACAAACCAGCGTGTGAAACCGACGAGTATCTTTCTCTGCATGCTGTTATCGTGGCCAGACAAAACCGCGAACCCCATCAATGCGGCAAGAGAAACAGCAACGGGACCACGCGGCCCAGCGGGGCCGCGACACCTCGGAAC
>ERZ836939.2252-NODE-2252-length-19388-cov-187.930895_pt1 | contig 19388 bp, 20 predicted proteins | sample MGYA00519912_ERZ836939 | MGnify/ENA primary metagenome ERZ836939 (study PRJEB31850, sample SAMEA3708810) | human gut metagenome | biome: human gut; feature: human-associated habitat; material: faeces | place: China | collected 2014 ...
CTTTCCTTATCTTTATTATTCTCTTCATCATCTTCTTCAACTTCATCACTATCCAAATATTCAAAATCCATATCTCTTCTAGCGTCAAAGAATAAAAATCTGTCCAATATTACAAATGGTAACAACACAATCTTCACTGGAATCAACATACAAGCTAAATCAAACTTTAACATCAATCCAATAAATCTTAATACAAAAGTAAACCAATTATCTTCTGTACTCTGAAAACTATGATTCATTTTCATATGCCAAAAAATCCAACATCTTGTTAAATCCTCATAGAAATACATTGTGAACCAATTTACTGGAATGTTGATATAAGCATCACAATGCTGACAGTTACACTTACTCGTTAAATTACCTTTAAGCATTTTATTTCTCCTTTTTTATAACATTTTTCTGTAATAAAAAATAGCAATATATATTCAACAGGGGTGGTGGTTTTGTGAAATATATACTGCTATTTAGTGTTATGAAGAATAATTAGTATGGCAGTAATGATTTGGGAATATCATATAATTTTTGGTGGTATTGTTTCAATACTAATTATTCTTCTAATGGAACAAATAGGACTCGAACCTATAACTTTTCGGTTATGAGCCGAACTTTCTAACCAGTTGAAATATTGTTCCGTTTATGATAAAAATTTAGGTGCAAGAGTTGAACTTGCATTGTTTAATAGATTACCTATAATATCTACTAATTCTTTCCAACAAGACTTAAACATAATAAATTAATTATCTTTTGTGTAAATCATTATATTTATAAGGTAAGCCGTATTTCTTACACCAATTTCTTACAGCGTTATCTGATACCCCGTATTTTTTACCAATTTTTACAAAAGGCGTATTATAAATTAATTTTTCTAACTCTTCTTTAGCAGGAATATTTCTGGATTGATAATTTTTGTAGCAATCAATACACATTTTATTATCACTGTTAGAAAGGATATTTTTGTTGCAAATAGGACAAATTTTCTTTTCTCTTGTATGTTTTAACTTTACATTTCTAATTTTTGTAGGAGAATAACCAATATTACTATTATCAGTTTTTTTCACCTTTTCTTAAATTTCTGCCTGCAAATGTAGGCAACTGACTGTTGCAATTAGGACAAATCCACCGTAGATTTGAAGTTACATTGTTATGATTGTCGCCATCAATGTGGTCTAAAATCATAGTCAATTCTTTATTATTCCAGATTTTATTCTGCCCACAAATAGTACAATTATTATCATTACTTATCTTTTTGTACCACTTTCTTAAAGTAGATTGTGTAGCTGTACTATTTTTACAAAATACATTTTCGTAAGTTCTACTTGATTTTTTCACAGGAACAACTGAACCAAAATGACTATAATCAATATTTAATTTTATTAATCTATTTCTTATAGTACCTGTATTTCTTCCATTACCTGTTTTATATCCTAATTTTAAGCTCAATTCTCTAAAAGAATAAGAATTTTTCACAATTTCTTTTAATTCTTCAACAGAATAAGTATCAACTATTGGAATAGAATGTCTATTATTAATATTCATTTAAACCACCAAGATTTATTATTTTCATAAATATAAACTGGGGTGGGGGAATTTGAATCCCCGAAAAATATCTGGGTCAAAGCCAGATGCGTTAAACCACTTCGCCACACCCCAATATTAATTTATATCCCCTCAACCGCTACCAAAGGATAATATTCTGTAATCACAGACTAGATACTTTCTCACTGCCATGGTTTATATCTCTACAGAGTAGGTTTTTAATAACATTTTAAGCTAAATATTTATCGTATCTATGAATACTTAGCATTTTCATTATTAACGGATTTTTTAGTAATCTCAAATATTCAGTTTTCAATTACTATGTAATGTGTGGCAACTTATTCCTCGACAAAAAACAAGTTGCCACCTTTGACTATTCACGTCCATCTACCAGAAAAGTTGCTAGTCAAAAAGGAGAAAATTAATCTTTTGTACTGCGAATTAGGAGGCTTTGGTATGTGTGGATAGCATACCAAAAGCGGTTGTGAGTAGTGGCACTTCATGTTGCATTATTATGTGTTTGCGCTTACACTTAATAACCAACCAACCGCCGACTTAACATGAATCAGAGAAAAAATCTATTTTTGCTTTTATATATCTTTTCTTCGTCTACACACGATTTAGGTAAAAGCTGAACCTAACAAAAAAGATATACACCACTTTCATAGTACGGTTTTTACCAGAGTTTGTTCTCTGTAGATTTTAATTACATTCGACGGCCCTTGTTACACAATAACTCTTCCTCATGCCAAACCTATAAATTTAGTTACTTTAGCAACTGTCAAACTCTGTAAATTTTCGACTAAATAATTAATTACGTTTACTCATTTACTTGTTCTCTTGTTTGCTATGTATATACTATAACATATTTTATTAGATAAGTCAAGGACTTTTTAAAAATTTTTAATTATTTTTTATTAAGTCCTTGACCATAACGGTTTATTCCTGTTCTGGAACTTCCGGTGTTTCTGGTGCTTCGCCATCTTCATCAACTGGTTTTGTTTCTTCATTGGCTTTACTATCAGACCAAACAGCAACCAGTTCCTTTGATTCTAAATCATAAAAACCAATTCCCTCTTTAGGAGCAACCAGAATTAACTTCTTTTCTTCACAAATTTTAATAATTTCATCTTTTAACTCTACTGCTCTCTTCTGTGCATCTGTTAAATTCATTGCTAAACTATCCATTTCTTTTAATCTCCTTTAATATTATTTTTTTATTTATTATATTTCATACTATACTATATAATCCTTAATCCGTCAAGAACTTTTGTGAACTACCCACCGTCTAAAGCCAGTGGGATTGCGGTAGCCTTATTTCAACCATTTTTGTTAATTTTTTATATCTGATATAAGTCTGCCAATATTCAGCTTTGAATCTTTCTTTGTAATCTTCGCTGTTCATCATTTCTACTGTTTCATTTAATTCTTTCATAATCATTCTCCTTAATCAATATACATATTTATGAATTCTCGCAAATCTTTTTCTTGCTGTTCTCCAAAATAACTTGGTAAAGTACAACAATCCTCATAATTACCTTTCTTTTTTAGATATATTTGGTACTCAAGCAGAGTAAATGGTTCGTCACTATAATAAGCTTCAATATCAAAAGCTATATTACAATTATATCTCACTCTTTTACAACACATATAACTTTCTGATATATCTCTATCATTTCCTTTATCACATATAGATTTACCATCTTTTTTTCTTAGTTCATCCATAGCATTTACAATTCTGGTGTAAATGTCTAAAGTAAGATTTTCGTTTAAATCTCTTATCCTATCAAAAGGATTCTCATTTGTTCTATGTTTGACTATACCTATAAAAGTAATATTATTACCAAACATTCCAATATCATTATGCAGTTCCATTAAATCTTTTACAGCTTCACTATATTTATTTCTTTTACCTTTAATAACACCAGTATTATCATCTTTTCTAAGACAAGCAGTGTAATAGTATTTATTAGCCATAATTTCTCCTATTCTTTTACAAGCAATCGTGTAACATGAGAACTTCTAAACAAACAAGAAATTACATTATCATTTTTGTCTACTAGAAAATAATAATTTTTTGGTATATATAAGTTAGGGTCATTTGGAAAGCGTTCTTTATTTCCAGACTTGCATAAATATCCATTATAAACATTGCCATCAAACAATCTAATTCCAATATGCTTTCCTAAATATTTTTCAAGTTTTTCTCTTAACATGATTTATCCTTCTTTTTATAATTCTCATAAAACTCTTTATTAGCCAAATCATATCTTGTCTGAATATTTGTCAAATCTTCTTTACTATGTTTCTTACAAAAATTTTCCCAATATCCACAAGATTTAAACTCTGGACAACCACATCTGTATATACAATTTTTCTGTAATACATCAGCTTCAATAGGGTGAGTTTCATGTAAAACATATTTAAAATCTTCTGCCAATTCTCTTGCGTCTTTAGTACAACAGAAACATAATCTCTTACGCCAAACGTCAATTAAATTCTGCATATTAGCGTACCCATCAAAATTTACAGGATTTTTTTGTGGGGCGTCATCTCTGGATAATGGGTGATATTCGATATTTTGCTTTGTAGCTTCGTCCCATACTGTATAGCCCTCTTCTGTTTTTCTTTCTGAAAATCCTCTATCATCTCTTGCTGTAGATATAAATTTTTCATACTTATGACGGCTCATTTCGGTACTTAACCAGTATTTAATTGTTTTCCAAGTCCAATCAAATTCAAGCAACCTAATAGGACTATGTTCTGAAATAAGCAATTTTTTCTTAAAAGTATCTGTAGCATCTTTTTCCGTAAAGTCTTTATTATCTGTTGTTCTACAATGATTTTTTACTCTTCTCCAATCATCTGCAATCCAATTAAAAATCGTCTTCATCGTCTTCATTCTCCTCTCGTTTTTCATTTAATCTCATTGCTGACCAAGCACTTAATACATCTGGTAATGCAAGTATTCCAATTACTGTTATTACTAATAGAATACAAATTATTCCCATATATATTGTATATTATCCTAATGGCAGTCACTATATATAGTAGCATTACATACTATAACCATCTTACTACCGGTTCAGATGTACTTCCTTTCTCCCAAACAAACCAAGCATGACACATAGTTGTCGCCCAACGTTTTCCTGTCTTTGGGTCTTTCTCTAATCCACTATTCCAAGTCGCCATTCTGTTTCTGAAAACATAAATGTACTTCGGCGGATATTTGTCAAATAACTCCTTCCTCTTAGCACCTTCCATTTTCTGGATTGCCGCCTGCAAGCTTTGCACCTGCTAATACTTTCTTGTTATTCATTTTTAGTACCTACCCTAACTTATCCTTTCTGATTTATTTTATTGTTTTATTTATTTTCGTTAATATATTCCGTTTTATTATTATTTATTTTAAATTTCATTAAAATTATAATTGAAATTACTTACACTTACTTTACCATCTAAAGCTTTTGATAAAATCTCTTCAATAATTTTCTGTAATTTTTCCTCAGTATATTTACCACATCTGTTTATAAAATCATGTAAATCTTCTTCTGTAAATTCATCACTTGTAAAATTTTCTTCAACACAGATTGTAGCGTTCCATACGCCTTTGTACTTAGTTGTAACACCATTTTCTGTTTTTTTAATCTCACTCATTGTTATTTTCTCCTTCCAACTTTTTCATAAGCTTTAAATTTTCTTGTATTTTAAATGGTCTGGACAAATTAATTGTAGCGTCTACCATTTTCTTTAATTGCGTTATTTCAGATAAACCTTTATTTTTTAATAACTTGGTTTGAATTTTTTTATTAAGTTCTTTATAGATATTATTCTTGTTCTCCCAAAGTCCTGTACGATTTAAAGTGATATGATATACTTTGTAATAACCGTCATAATCTGGAAACTGTTCTTTTATCTTTCTGTTTGTGATTTTTTTAAAAGTTTCAATACTAATTTCATTTCTATACACTTCAAATAGCTTAGTAAGACCCATTTCCTTAAGTCCTTCTTCCTCAGCCTTGATAATTATTGTTTCCTCTTTTGAGCCAAGAGTTACCACCTTACTACCGCTTTGTAACCCCATGTTATTGACTTTGAACAGCTTGTAACCTTTTCGGCACTTGATTAAAGCTTTATTTTCAAGTTGGTCGAGAATATCTTTAAACATTCGACTAAGGAGATTATAGGACTTTGTGATATATTCTTCTAAATCATAAGGGTCACTTTTAAGTATTTTAGAAGAAGAATCAATATTATATCTACAGTATTTAAAATCTGTATTGATAATCCCACAAGCTAAAAGTAATTCCATCATTGAGGTACAAACTGAATAATTGTCTTGTTGAGATAGAAAATTACTTAATATAGCTTCAAGCAGTTTTTGATACATTCCTTTAATCTCTTTTGCATCTTTTTCTTGTTGTGAATATTCTCTTATGATTTTATAAAAGCCGTTTTTATGAATTACTTCATAATCTTTATAAATACTTTTAAGTAAAGTGGTTTTATAAGACCCTATAACATTATCTTTTCCTATAGCTTCACAAAGTTCTTTATAACGATAAGTCCTACCAATTTCTATCATTTTTTAAATATCCCATTCCTCTGGGCTGAAATCATAATCAGAAGCAACAAATTTATACTTTGTAAAGCCTTGATTAAAGATTTTTTTATAAAAATCAATAGCAACTTTTCTCAATGCTATAAGGTCAGAATCATTAACAACAGTAAAATCATAGTTATAATTTTCAACTTCCTTATCAGCGTGATTGCCAGTTATTTTTGCGACTTTAGGATTCTGTACTAATAAAGTAAAAGTATCATTAGGAAATTGATTTTTTATCCTATCAATTTCTTTAGGTTCTCTACAGTGAACAAAAAGAAATGAATGGTCATACATATCATTTGGTCTTGTTTTATCATAACGTAACCAATCTGTAATTTGTGCAGTAATACGTTTAAAAGGATAATCATTATAGACCGTCATTAAATCTTTTAGGTCACTTAACATTTTTCTGTCTTTTTCAGATTTCTCACCATTCCAGTTAAACATTTTGGCAATATTTTTTACGCAATCAATAGTAGAAATATTATTTCTTTTGTAAAAAACTTCTGGGTCTACACAATAATCTTCATTCTCAACTGGAACAATACGTTTCGACAATTTAAGAGTTTCTTCAATAACTCTTTTAGCAAAAGCGTCCTTACCAACTCCACCAGAGCCATTGATAATAATAATTTTCTTTATCGGTTTCTCCAATTTGTTATACCACCTTTCTGTATGTGATACTTATACAATAGCATAATAAAACATATAAGTCAAGAGTAATTTTGAAATATTTTGTAATAAATATATTAATAAAAATAGATAATAAAAAAGAACGTCCATTTGGACGCTCTTAATTAAATAATAATAATGATTTTTATAAATAATTTTTTATTTTTGTCACTTTAAATGTATCAGATATAGAGTAACACCTTATTAGATACATTTAGGGTGTCAAAATTATTAAAATTATAATAGTTTTTATAGCAATTTATTAGCACTGGTGTACTTTTATTGTGCTATATTATACCCCTGTTAATCAAGAGGACTATCTAAGCAAAAGAAATTAGGGTCTATTCTATTTTCTTTATATTTCATAATAGTTTCTTTTAAATTGTAAGGACAAGATAATTCAATAGTTGCTTCAATATATGTGTTTAACAGTTTTTCATCTAATTCTTCTAATTCTTTTCTATCATTAGTTTTAATTTTTTCTTTAATGTGCATATTGATTTCTTTGCAAACATTTTTTTTATTATAGTCCATAAATTTAGGATTAAAGCTGATTCTATGAACTCTACAATACCCAGTATAGCCAGGGAAAATTTTAGTAATTTCAATAGCAATTTTTAACTGAAAATTAAGAATATTATTGTGGTTTGCATATACATCTCTTAAATTTCTGCAACCTAATTCTTTAATGATTTTTTGTTCAATTTCTAAAATTTTTTCTTCGTCTTTTGATTCTGGTTCAATATCTAAAGAAGTTGTATAATTGTTTTCTTTCTTATAGATTCTGAATGATTTTCTATAAAAAATAATATCTTTTTTAGCAAGTTGTTCTAAAACTCTTTTGATTAAATTACCTAACATACTATAAGTAGTATTAAGATAATTTTCAAATACGTCTGGGTCTGTATCTAAAATCAAAGAAGCATATACTGGATTGTATTTACAGTACATATAATCTTGATTAACTAAAGCACACATTTGCATAAGTTGTCCAGTAGAAACAACTAAGAGATTTTCTTTTTGTTTAGATAAAACATCACTTAAAATTGCTTCAATGGATTTCTGGTACATTCCTTTAAGGTCGATAATACTTTTCTCTTGGTCGGTATATTCTCTTAATACTGTATAGTACATTCCATTTTTTAAAATTTCATACTGTGATTGTAATTTATTAATTTGTAAATTTCTAGCTTTTCCTATTTTATTTTCTAAATTAAGTGCTTCACAAAGTTCTTTATACTTATAAGTTTTATTAAATTCTAACATTTTTTCTCCTTTCTTATCATAAGAAAAATATATAACTTTATGGTATTTTTACACCTTTAATGTTATAATATATAAAATTTTACTACTTATAACATTTAGGGTGTAAAAATATCAAAAATTCTTATACTTTCCATTACTATTAATTAACTTCATACTCCGATTATATCATATAATATAGAATATGTCAAGGGGTATAATATATATTATATAATATTAATATAAATATGTAAATCGTTATTGGTTCTTTATGTAGTGGCTTAGGGGATTGCCGTAAATAGCAGTCATTGTCGTGTCACAGACACGCCAATTCCTTGAAATTTACTTGCAATTTCAAACCATGCAGAAGTTGCATAAAACAAATTCAGCTATGGTGTCCCAAAAGCCGACAAGCGTCTTTTGTCCCACCATGACGCTAAATTTAGCAACTTGCATGGTTTGATTCCCCAATTCCTCTATTTTTTTTATATAAATAATAATAATTAATATAAAATTATAATATATATAATAAATACTATTGACTTTATAATATTAATATGTAATAATATATATTATAATATATAATAAATATATAAAGGAGGTCTAAAACATTATATGCAAAATAAACGTAGAAAGATTTTCAAGATTTCGTCTGAACGATTCCGAATGAATAACTGGCAGATTACTTTATCTAAAGAATTGGCAGTTCGTTTAGACGAATTGATTGACTTATTTGATTCACAAGCATTTCGACTGATAGATTTAATTACAATTATAGGTAACAAACGATACAAGCAAGATATGACGGATTTAATGCTTGCTGTGGAGATTTCCTCAATAAGTGACTATGACAAAGTTACGTCTAAAACTGGTGTGATTTTAAATGGTAAAAGGTTTTTGTGGGTTGTTGGAACTACTGGTGGTCTTAAAAATAATACTTTATTGTTTGTGAGAGAAGATATTTTACCAGAGTTAATTAAAAGGACTGATTGCGGAAATAAGCAATAAAAAAGAACGTCCGTTTGGACGCTCTTAATTTTTAATTATGGAAAAACATAATATCTTCATTTTCTTTAAATAAAGTCTGTCTTAATAATTCTGGGTTTTCTCTAAGTAAATGACCATATTTAGAAAATTTCTCTTTAATCTGATAGATTCTTTTTGGGTCTATTGTAGCTTCAACATATAATGCTAAATCTTCCATGCCGATAGTTGCTTTTGAACCCTCAATCTTTTTTCTAATCTTTTGAGTAAGTTCATTCTTAATCTTTGTACTATTATCTAAAGCTGTCATTCTATCGCTACTTAAACTATATACTTTGCATACAGCATTATACTCTGGATAAATTTTATTAATTTCTTTACCTACTAAATCTTTAAATTTTTCTACATCTTTAAATTTAACATATAATTCTTTAACGTCATTATACCCTAAAGAACGTGCCGTACGAAGATAAATCTTTAAAATATCTTGTTCTTCTTTTGTTTCAATAGGAACCTCATATTGTGATTGAATTTTAGTTCCATTCATTCCAGTATTGACAACTTTTAATAATCTAAAACATTGTCTACTAATAAGATAATGCTTATCATGTAAATTTTGGATAATGGTTCTTAATAAATGAGATAACTGTTTATATACAATTTCTGTATATTCATGTAAATCTATTTCATCTGTTTTAAGAATTAAAGAAGAAAAGTAACTATTATATTTACAGTAGCTAAAATCTTCATTTATAAAACCTACTTCTCTTAATAATTCTGTAGTAGACATTCTAAGAATACCGTTATTCTGTCTTGCGATTAATTCAGTAAGAATAGATTCTACATAAGATTGATAAACACCTTTTAATTTTTCTGTTTGTTCAGCTAATTCTATTTCTTCTTTTGTATATTTTTTAATAAAAACATAGTTTGTTCCTAATTTTTCAATTTCGTATTCTTTTTGTAATCTTTTAATTTGGTAAATTTTAGTTGTTCCTGTTTTTGGCTCTAAATTAAAAAAATTACATAAATCTTTGTATTTATAGGGTTTGTTAAATTCTAATTCCATAATCATTTCTCCTTTTTTGGTATTTTTTAAAATGTAAGCAAACTCAATAAAAATTATATAGTTTTTAATTTTTTGTACTAGTAAATGTATCAGATATAGAGAACACCTTATTAGATACATTTGATAGTACAAAAATTCAAAAACTCTTATACTTTCTATTACTATTAATCAACTTCATACTCCGATTATATCATATAATATAGAATATGTCAAGGGGTATAATATATATTATATAATATTAATATAAATATGTAAATCGTTATTGGTTCTTTATGTAGTGGCTTAGGGGATTGCCGTAAATAGCAGTCATTGTCGTGTCACAGACACGCCAATTCCTTGAAATTTACTTGCAATTTCAAACCATGCAGAAGTTGCATAAAACAAATTCAGCTATGGTGTCCCAAAAGCCGACAAGCGTCTTTTGTCCCACCATGACGCTAAATTTAGCAACTTGCATGGTTTGATTCCCCAATTCCTCTATTTTTTTTATATAAATAATAATAATTAATATAAAATTATAATATATATAATAAATACTATTGACTTTATAATATTAATATGTAATAATATATATTATAATATATAATAAATATATAAAGGAGGTCTAAAACATTATATGCAAAATAAACGTAGAAAGATTTTCAAGATTTCGTCTGAACGATTCCGAATGAATAACTGGCAGATTACTTTATCTAAAGAATTGGCAGTTCGTTTAGACGAATTGATTGACTTATTTGATTCACAAGCATTTCGACTGATAGATTTAATTACAATTATAGGTAACAAACGATACAAGCAAGATATGACGGATTTAATGCTTGCTGTGGAGATTTCCTCAATAAGTGACTATGACAAAGTTACGTCTAAAACTGGTGTGATTTTAAATGGTAAAAGGTTTTTGTGGGTTGTTGGAACTACTGGTGGTCTTAAAAATAATACTTTATTGTTTGTGAGAGAAGATATTTTACCAGAGTTAATTAAAAGGACTGATTGTGGTAGGAAGAAAGATTACAAGGCTATACCGGCTAAATTAGAGGCTTATATTGCTCTGACCTATTCAGCGTCCGTTGAGATACCAGAACCACGCTCTGTATTGGTTGTACGAGATTGTATCACTAAATTTAAGGGTGATGTGGTTAGGATTGATGATAGTGAAACAGATGAACCTATCGTTGAGGAAAAATTTGGTGTAGAGTTGGAAAACAACGGCAGTGACGGCATGAATCTTTGTACACCAGAATATATGCAAAGAGTTGCTGATAAATTAGGTCTTGATTATTTGCCAAGTGGTATTTGTTTAAGAAATGCTTATATGAAAGGTATGTTGAATGTCTTTGAGATTATAAAATTTGCTGAGGAAGTTGGCAAAGGATATAAAGTAAAAGATATTTGGGGTACCGAAAGAGATATTCGAGATGTGGATATGATTATTACTGAATCCAGTCTTAAGCTATGGGATAATTATTCTAGTTGGGAAGAATACCACAAATGCTATTATGAAAACGGATATAGGTTTTCTGCTACAAAAGTAACACCCAAAAAATTAGAAGATACAAGAGAGACAAATTATCAGTATTTGCAAAGTTACGAACTGACAGATGAGCAGATTGTGGAATTATGTAAGCCTACTGTTGATTGGCTGAAAATGGCATTTGGTGGTGATTACCAGAAAACAAAAGAATTTTTGGGTGTTGGTGAAAAAACTAAAACCAAAGATTATGCACAAGCCTTATATTTAGATGAGAGAATGATGAATGACCCTTATGTGATTGACAGAATCAATAAAATGATTAAGAAAAAGATTAATCAAGCTAAGATTGGTAAATTAAAAATTGAGGGAAATTATCAAATAGTCATGGGTGATTCTTATGCTTTAATGCAGAGCATATATGGATTAGAGGTTACTGGTTTACTTAAAGCTAATGAAATATATTCACAATATTGGATAGATAAAGGTGTGAATGAGGTGGTTTGTTTTCGTTCTCCTATGACTTCACATAATAATATTAGAAAAATGAAAGTAAATAATGATAAAAAATGTCAAGAATGGTATAAATATTTTAATACAATGATGGTGTTAAATGATTGGGATACTATATGCATGGCATTGAACGGGAGCGATTTTGACAGTGATTCTATATATTCTACTAATAATAACGTACTTTTAAGTGCTTATAAATATACAAATGCTATTGATTGTGTACAGCGTAAGGGTGAAAAGAAAGTTGTTAAAAGAAACGATATTAGAAAAAGTAACCGTATGGGTTTAGGCTCAGAAGTTGGAACAATCACTAATAGAGTATCGGCACAAATAGATAAATTAGCTTTATTTAATAAAAACACAAACGAATATAAAGAATTATCAAAACGTATTTTGTGTGGACAGTTATATCAGCAAAATACCTTGGATTGACTTTTTGTTGAGTTCAAGTAAAATTCGGTGAACCTATAAATATAGGGTGTGAGATTATAAAAATCTTGCTAACGGTGGAAGAGTCATAAATAATATAAATCAAATATAAATTGACTTAATATCGTGCCAAGCTTAAACGGTGACGTTTTTGAACGGTGTAACGACTATGGTATACGGTCTTTGTATAAAGATTATGAAACCAGTACATTCAAGGTGAAAGTCCTTGTTTGGAAGTGCCGAACCTTAATAGAAATATTAAGTGAAGAGATAGTCTACTCCCCCAATAAATATCTGGTGACAGAGGGTATAAAGGAAATTAAAAGGAATTGTATGTAAGGAAATGCCTAAGTATTGGTATGTTTCAAAATTATGTACCACTACATTAGATAAAATAATCGTAACAGATAAAAAGCCTTATTACTTTATTTATAATTATTCTTCTTTAAAAAAAGATTATGATAGTTATATAAAAAATTGTGACCTTAAATGTGTTATGCTTTATAGTTGTAAAGTAAATGAACTAAGAGAAAAACAAAATCTTACAGAAGAACAACAAAAGTTTTTAGAATGGTACGATATAAAAATGCCAGTAAATATTTCTAATTCTACTATGAACCGAATTTGCCGATATGTGGAAAATGAATTTGATGGCAGAGTGGTAGAACTTAAATCCAAGGGTTTTAATTATGAATTTCTTAAATCTCCTATTCAAAGAAGTTCACCTAAAACAAGAGAAGATATTGAAAATCTTGAAAAAGAATACATTAAACGTATTAAACAGTTTAAGAAAATTGTGATTGAGAAAAATTTAAGTACGGAAGAAGCAAATACAAGAGTAATGAGCATACAGCACGAATTTAGAGCAAGAGCAGAGGAAATTTGTCCAAACAAAGATAGACTTGTTAATATTATGCTTGACTTATGCTATGGACAGAATAAGAATAAATACTTTTGTTGGGCTGTTGTCGGTGATTTAATAATAGAAAATTTAAAGAAATTGCATGAAAATAGTTGACAAATCAATTAAAATGTAATAGAATAGGAGTGTAAGATATGAAAAACAAAATCATTCTTAATGAAAATCAGTATATAAAAGATATTTTAACAAATATTTATTCTGATAAAATAGAGGAAATTGTTAAACCAGATATAGGTTTTTTTAAATTTCTTTTATGGCTGATTAAATATTATTCCGATAAAGAGTTTGATTATGCATTACATCATGTGGAAGATTTAGTAAGAAATGCAATGACTAAAATTTATCAAAAAGAATACGTACATGAAAAATGGCGTAAGATGATTATGAATGTATATGATAATCTAAGGAACGGTATTATTAAACCTTTAAGTCATATATGCTATATAGATGTTTACGCATGGGATATGACACAAGTATTCAAAGGTGAAACTGACCGAGAGCGTAAGTTGATGTTTTCTGCATACGTTATGGCTCATTATAAAGCGGCTAACGGTTGGTTAAACCTTAAAACCATAAAAGATATTGGTGATTGGTTTGAACTGTCAAACGTGGCTTGTACCGCTTTTGAACGTATGAAACTGATTGGTGAGTTGAAAAGAAAAGGTTTAGTTGAAACTACAAACTCTTGTGATAATCTAAATATTAAAGTAAAAATATTAGATGATTATGAGGGAATGGAACCAGTTTTCAGAATCAGTGAAATGGAGAATTTGGGGAATCTTTTGATTGCGACTTATAAAGAGGGATATGCAATGTGTTCAAAATGCGGTAAACTTATTAAGGTTGATGAAAACGCAACCACACTTTGTAAAAAATGTAAGAGATAAACAATAAAAAAGCAAATAAGGGTTAAAATCATTGCAAAATGAAAATAAAATTATTTTATATAATTTCTATTGAAGTTTAAAGCAATTTTTTAGCACCTCTCTCAATTCCTTAATAACGAGGTAGGAAACGCTCAAAAATAAAAATTCAAAGGGGTATGGGAGTGACCTATAAGGCACTCACCAATTCCCCTAAGAAATAAAAATGAATAAAACGAATAAAAAGAAAGAAATGAGGTAATTTATCATGGCAAAGAAAGCAATTAAGGTATCTAAGGTTAGCACCGCAGAGTTAGTAAAGATGGTAGCATACAAGGCACAGGCTACTCAGAAGGACACAAAGGCTGTTCTGACTGCGTTTTATGAGATTGCCGCTACTTGCATTGCTTCTGGTAAGAAGTTTGATATGAACGGTTTTGGAAAGATTGATTTCACTACTGTTAAGGGTAGACCAGAAAGAACTGGTATTATCAATCCTGCTACTGGTGAAGTTGGACAGTTAAGTGCAACCCCAGATTATACTAAGCCAGTGTTTAAGATGTCTAAGAAGTTAAGAGAAACTGTTAAGGAAAAGACACAGGACGCACCTTTTGTAGAATAATCATAATAAAGGAGTAATAAGTTATGGCAAGACCTAATAAAGATGGTGTCATTGTTAAGTCTTTAAGCCCTAACGAACTTGCAGAACTGATAGCCATTTCAGTTAAAAAAACCAAACCAAGTTTTACAACTGAAATGGCTAAGTTATGTATGAAAACTTTTATTGAAATTATGGCAGACGAAATAAAAAATAATGGTTATTTTAATATTCCTAATATTGGTACTTTTAAGATTTCCACTTGTGGCGGTGCAATCAAGAGAGTATATAATATTCAGACGAAGCAGAAAAATAACGTTATGATACCATTGACGTATATGGTTAGATTTAAAACTTCTGAATATCTCAAAGGATATTTAAACAACCTTGAACCGTCATTAAAGGTAAAAAATAAGTCTGCGGCTAAAGTAAAAGAAGCTGTAAAGCCAGAATTTCAAAGAGAAGTAATGATAGAAAAGCAAAAAAGAGTAAGAAAGCAAAAAAGATTAGCTGAAATGCTTGAACCAGATTATGTCGAGTTCGTAGAGAAAAAGAAAGGCAAATAATTAATATTGTCTTTCTTTTTTTTGTTGGAAACGAGGGAATGTTATGGCAACCATTATAAGAAAAGAAAGACCCATAACAGAATCATTTTGTATTCGTTGCAACAGACCTTATGATATTAAGAAATTTTATAAATCTGACAATCCAAACCATGCAAATAAAGTAGTTCCTTATTGTACCACTTGTTGTAAAACGATTTATCAAAACTATTACAGTAAATATGGAGATATTAAATTAGCTTTATGGTCAACATGTGCTGAGATAGGAATACCGTTTATACAAAAAGTATATGATGGTCTGATGGAAAAAGTTGAAAAAGAAAAAGAAGAAGGTACTTTGTCTAGTACATATAACTACTGGGGACAGTATTATGTAACTTTTTTAGCTTTAAAGAAAAAATCAGATAAATGGGATTGTTTTGGACAAACAGATGTAGATAGAAGTTCTATGACTTCCAATGACGAAGAAACGCAACGTAAATTAAATATACAAGATTTAATTCTGGATTGGGGAGAGCAATCAGATGAAGATTATGCCTATCTTGAGTATAGATGGGGATTTTACACTGATGATATTAAGTTGACACCTGCACAAGAGAGTTTGTATCGTAAACTTTGTATTGCTGAATTAAGATATAAAAAAGAAGTGGACATGGGTAATTCTGGTAAAGAAGAACAAGATATGGTTTTAAAATTAATGAAAACTTTAAAACTTGATAACTTTACTCAGAAGAAAGAAAAGACTTTAACTGAACAAATGTTTGAACATCAGATTTGGGAAATCGAAAACACTGAACCTTGTGAATGTGAAGATTTGGAAAAATATAAGGATTTCTGTAATATTGAAGCTGACTGGTTTAAGTATGTAGTTTCTGCTGTAAAGAATTTGATTAAATCGTGAACGCATATTCATAACTTTAGTCGTGAGTAAGCGAACGTTTTACGAAATAGTTAGCGTGTAGGGAAACTTGCACGTAGCGATGCTTTTAGCATCCAATACTACTTGAATTGCTAGGAAACCTTAAAGTCATTCAAACTACAACGTAATACCTTAAAGGGTATAAGCGTGAATGTGACGAAAGTAGAAAAAATTGAATGAATGGTGCATGGTTAAATCCTAAACACTGAAAAATAGGCAATTAGCAGGTAAGTCCGAAAGGAAAACTTCAACGACTATTCCTCTTGAGGGAAGTACACACAAGCGTGTGGAAGTGGGTAGACCCTAACACGTAATGGTGAGGGATAAGATATAGTCTGTGCTTGTATGAAAGTACAAGAAGTTCATTGGAGAACTGCATAGGAGTAGCGAATCTATGTGAACGACAATCTCAAAACGTAACTAAAGTAACTTACGGTTTTTATATATTATTTAAACTAAAGTAATTCTTTTCATAATTTAACTTGACATTTATATATAAATATGTTATAAGTTAATTTATGAAAGGAAGTGATATTGTTGGAAAAGGCTTTTAAGTATAGAATTTATCCGAATAAGAAACAGCAAGAATTAATACAGAAAACTTTTGGTTGCTGTAGATATGTTTATAATTATTTCTTAGACAAAAGAATAACTGAGTATAAAGAAAATAAGAAAACTTTAAACTATTACGACACAAGTAAAATGCTTACTCAGTTAAAGAAAGAAAATGAATGGCTTAAAGAACCAGATAAAGATGCTTTACAGAAAACTTTGAAAAATTTAGATAATGCATATCAAAAACTTTTTAAAAAGCAAACTGGTTTTCCTAATTTTAAATCTAAGAAAAATAGACATCAATCTTATACTACAAGTTGTACTACTAATAATATAAGATTTGAAAGTAAGCATATCAGGCTTCCAAAATTAGGTTTTGTAAAAGTTCGTGATAAGCAAATTCCGCAAGGAAGAATAGTTAATGCTACTATATCACAAGAACCAAACGGACATTACTATTGTTCATTATGCTGTACTGATATAGAATTTCCACAATATCCAAAAACAAATAAAAATGTTGGAATAGATTTAGGGATTGTAGATTTTGCAATCTTATCTGACGGTATTAAGATTAAAAATCCTAGATTTTATGAAAAGTCAGAAAAGAAACTTGCTAAGTTACAAAGAGAATTATCGAGAAAAGCAATCGGTGGTTCTAATTGGAATAAAGCAAGAATTAAAGTCGCAAATTTACAAAAACATATATCTAATCAACGTAAAGACTTTTTACAGAAATTGACTACTAATATTGTTAAACAATATGATATTATTTGTATTGAAGATTTAGATGTACAGTCTATGAGGGAAACAGATTCCAGTGTTCGTAATAAACATGTGAATGATGTTTCTTGGTCTGAATTTCGTAGAATGTTGACTTATAAATCTATTTGGTATGGAAAAATATTATCTGTAATTAATAGATATTTTCCTTCTTCACAAATTTGTCATTGTTGTGGTGTTAATGGTGGTAAAAAGCCTGTTGAGATTAGATACTGGATTTGTTCTAACTGCGGTTCAAAATTGAATAGAGATGATAATGCTTCTATTAATATTTTGAATGAGGGTTTAAGAATTTTAAATGTTTAAATGATATATAAAAACCGTAGGAACTACGGGGTTAGCTTGGTGATACTTAACTCAATAGAGTTATTGACCGAGAACCCTGCGACTTTAGTCGTGGGAGGTTCAGAGCAGGCACAAAGGAGTATCCTTTAATTCCACAAAAGAAAGATTAGGTGATGTCTATGTTAGAGGAAAACAAAGATATAGATATTATTAGTCTCGTAGAAAAAAGAAAGAAAAAACAAGAAGAAAAGAAAAAAACTGACAGAAGATTACCATGGCAACAAAGAAAGAAAAATATTAAGGAATGGACAACATTTTATAGGCGTAATTGGAATATATATGCTGAAAGAAGATTAAAGATAAAACTTTATCCATTTCAGCATGTTATGTTATATTTAGTTGGAATATCACAAGTATGGTATGGAATTTGCAGTAGAGGTGGAAGTAAATCATTTATTATTGCTCTTGCAGGAATGATTCACGCATTATTGTTTCCATATGCGGAAGTTGTTATTACTTCTTCCACAATTCCCCAAGCTACTAAGATGGTTAAAAAGAAAATGGAAAATGAATTGTGTAAAAAACTTTCTTCTGTTCTAAAATATTATTATGATAACGGTGATATTGTCTTTCGTTATAGTAATGATGCTATAGAAGTAGACTTAAAAAAGATTAACGGAAGTATGATAACTGTGTTGCCTTGCTTGGAATCGAGCCGCGGAGAAAGAAGCACTTTCCTTATATACGAAGAATGTCGATTGCTTAAAAAGACAATACTTGATTCTGTATTCTCTAAAATGGCACACCCAAGACAAGCGGCTTATACTTTACGTGACGAGTACAAAGATAAAGATGGAAAAACATTACCACGTTGGATTGAGCAATGTAAAACAGCATATATTACATCTGCCAGATTTAAACATGAGTGGTTTTGGAAAGAATTTAAACTTGTGGTTCAAAAGTGTATGACACAAACTAAACATACATACAATTTTTTTGCTTCTAATATTTTTCTTGCAATTTTATTTAACCTTAAAACATGGGCTGATTACTGGTACGATAAAGAATTTGACAGTGATATAGACTTTGTTACCGAGGACTTAAATGAAATGTATGGTGAAACAGAGGGTGCTTTCTTCTTACTTGAAGATTTTAGAAAGAATCAGGTAATAAAAAGAGCCTATAAACCACCTACGCCTATGGATATATTTATGTCAACTGACTTAGGTAACAGACCTAAAGGCGAATTTGAGAAACGTTTACTTTTCATTGACTACGCTTTCGTAAACAGTAATACAAACGATAACGATAATAGTGTTATTGGTTGTATGTCTGTCATTATGAAAGATGGTAAGACAAGACGAAAAGTAGAATATATTGGAAC